>SPKZ01012887.1_pt1 | contig 12547 bp, 14 predicted proteins | sample 2456571 | NCBI WGS metagenome assembly SPKZ01 (sample SAMN11192286, study PRJNA482655) | marine metagenome | biome: ENVO:00000447; feature: ENVO:00000244|ENVO:00000211|ENVO:00000569|ENVO:00002023; material: ENVO:00002151; isolation source: ocean water from marine abyssalpelagic zone ...
ACTTGGTTGTAATAGATTTGGACTCTAGATAATCTTTCGTCTGCTTTTCGAACCGCTTTAAAACTGTCTGCTAAAATGGTGTTATTTTCCGTTACTACCGCAAACGACTCTGTGTTTGGTTGCAGTGGCCTAATGGCTTTAAATCGTATTTTCTGCGCCAGCTCGTCCCAGAAAATGTAACAAATACATTGCTCTACAAGCTCGGATAAAAGCTTATTAACGCCTGTAGGTTCGCTGATTACTGTTGTTAAAAGGTAATTCGCTAGAAACGTGCTAGCTTCGCTATTCCACTCTGCCAGATCAATAAAGGCGGGGCTAATATTTGCGAAATTTACCAAAAGATCATAAATAACATTATCAACTCTAACATTATTGTACGCTTTGCAAAGCTGAAAAGTATCACCCTCTGAATGTGACTGTGCAGGCGTGCTTCTCAAGCCCCGCGATGTGACAGAAACAACGTCACCAGTTCTAGAAAACTCAACAATTTCATCGGCAATGACCGCCAAGCCAGAAAGCGGGTACTCGGCGTCGCCAATGCCAGAAGGTATTAAGTTGAAAACTTGGTTTATGTCGCTTGAAATATTTTGATCAAGCGCGCCTGTTGATGGTATCGGGGCTTGCGCGTTCTTGTCGTCAGCCAGCTTCAAAATATCTTTTGCGCGTATTCTGACTTCACCAGTCGAGCTAACGCCGTCTATGTTTTCGATAACATAGTGTCGAGTCCGCATTTGCGCTAAGGTCTGTCCGACATAGCCCTCTAAAACCCTAATCGGTCTGTTTTGATAAAAGGGATTCCTTTTAATCCACTTAGACCAAAAAGTGCCGCGTTCTAAGGGGTTATAGTTTCGCTCGGTTACATATTTATCTACTTTCTTGTCGTCTGACGGCATATCCTTAATCACGATATCGACTGTGGCTCTTTTGCCCAACGGTTTAACGCTTCGGTTTGCACCGCCTATGTTAATTTCTGTTGGTCTGGTGGAAACAGATTTAACCGTCGGAACAACCAATGCTTCTGTAAATAGGCTGCTTGTCATGGTGCAAAATCTAAGCGTCAGCACTCCTTTGTTGAAATTTTGCTGGTCTTGACATGTTGCCAAGGTGTTAAAGCATTTTATCTGACCCGTAACCCCTAGCGCAGCAGTGCAAGGCAGCACCCCATAATCAAGATTGCAAAAATCTTGGTCAATTTCGACAATAGTTATTGGCTCTCGACCAACTGTATTTTCAGTAACCGTCATGTCACAATAGCCCTTACTGGAATATCAACCCGCATCAGGTCTCGAATGCCTTGGTTTGTTTGCTGAATGTCGCGCGTAGTCCAGCAATAGGCTACTTCTGTCTGGAATTTTTCGGCTTTCCACGCAAAGAAGAATGGATATAGCCTGCAATTTTTTACAAACGGAGCAAAAGTTTCTCGAACCCAATCAGCAGTTAAGTTATCTATTTCGATGCTATTTTCTGCCCCACTACGAATTATTGAGCGTCCGAGCCACTGACCGCCCTCAGAAATGTTTGGTAGGACTTCAGTTTCTTGGTTCAAATTTATTGGGCTGTAGCCGCCGTAGATTTTGCGCTCTGACTGCATTGAAACCCCAAGATAAATTACTCCAATGCTTGGAATTTCAGCGCCAGAAACGGTTAGACGCCATTGCGCGGCGTTTACTGCATCAAAAAAAACCATAGCAGCGCCGTCTGGCTGAAACTCGGCAATCTGCACCCAAGCAGACCCGTCGAAGTATTCGAAAACAACAGAACACTGCTTTTGTTTAAGATCATTTGCAGCAATTCCGAGATAGTCTGCTTGGCGTGCTTCTGGCAGTGTGAAACTTATTGTTGCGGGTAAGCTTTGGGGCTTCCAAAAATTGTAAGTCAAGTCATTAGCTACATTTGTTGCCTCAAAATCAGGCTGTTCGCTTGTCGCAATAATCGTAGCCATGCTACGCAAGTAGGTTTGATAACCGAATTGAGGCGCATTTAAGTCTCTAGGCTCAGGCGCAGAAGTTGGGATAACAAGATTTTTCGATATAACTGTCATGATATGTTCAACAAAGCTCCGTTCGAAAGTTCTTGATTGATCGCATCAACCAAACCGACAACTTGATCTGCGCCGAAGTTACTGCCTTCAAGCCTTATATTTATTGTGCGCTGAGGTTCAGCTTGTACTGATGATTGTTGCTGTATTTGCTCTGCCCCGATTGAGCTTGACGCGGTGTCGCCAGACGCGCTGATCCCCCCGCCGCCAGAAATAGCGCCGCCTGCTTGAATTAATCCTGTTGCAGCAATTACACCAACTTGAGCTGCGCCGAAAGCACCGATTTGAGCGGCAGCAGCCGCGCCTGCTACCGGGCCTAGCTCAGCAAGCGCCCGAACCTGCGCAGCAGCGGTGTTTTGAATTGTTTGTGCAATCGCTAAACCTTTGTTTAAAGCAATTTGAGCAACAGCGGCTGCCTTAGATTTTCCTGCAAACATGCCCAAAAGCCCAACGCCTTGCTTAAACGTCTGCATTCGCACAGAAGCTAAGTTCTGTTCTGCCTGCATTTGCTGGTTAATCCGCTCTTGTTCGATAGATAGTAGCGCATCACTGTGACGCTGTTCTTCTTCGGCGCGCAGCTCGTTAAACTCCTGCTCAGTAAGAAGTTTTGCTTCAAGAAACTGGTTTAAACTATCTAAGCGGCCTTCGTAAAAATTGTTTTCAAGCTCTTCTTGCGTCATCAAACTGGCGCGCAACGACTCTAATTCGGCTTCAAGCTGTTTTTGCTTTGCCTCGTTTGTCGCGTCTAAACCCGTAGCGCCGCCGCCAGAAAGACCCGTCAAGGCTTGATTGTACTCTACTTGGGCTAATGCAGCAGCCCTTGCAGCAGTTTCAGCTTTTTCAAGATTTTCAACAAGCGCTTCTGATGCTCGCTCCTCACCTAAGGAAGCAGCAGCAGCCTCTGAAAGTTCCTCAAGCCCGTCAATCGAATTTTCAACAAACTCTGTGACAGACTCCTCAGCTGCTTCGAATGATTCGCTAATTGCCGCGCCAGCCTGACTTACCTCTTCTGCCAGTCCAACAAATTCAACAACATCTTTAAAAGTCTGAGTTAAGCTCTCTATTTTTTCCCGCGAAAAATCAACAAACTCTGCAACAACAGCTCGAATAACCTGAATTGCATCGCCAAACAAGCCCACAACATCAACAAGATTTTGCCACGCACCATCAACGAGTTCTTGAACGCCGCCATTTTGCTCAACAAAACTTAAAACGCCGTCATCAGACATTTGCAAAATAGGTATAAATTTAAGGCCGATTTCTTTTGAAAGCGCTGAAAATATTGATTTTGTTTCGGAAACGTCCTTGTTAAAATTAGACATGACTTGCAAGTCGATGTCGGACAGAACAAGCCCTAAAGCCTCTGCTCTGTTGCCTAGTTGCTCAAATCCTTGCGCGCCTGATGTTAAGAGGGGTCTTAGCTTTGTGGAGTTGCTTGCGATGCTTTCAAGAAAAAACACTTGCTCAGACATCGAAAGGTTAGAATCATCTAAAGCTTTTTGGAATTTACCGAGCGCTTCTGCGCCCGATAAGTTTCTAAATTCTTCGGCCGTCAAACCGACTTGCGGAGCAATCTTTTCAAAAAAGTCTTTAAGCGCGCCCCCGCCTGTCGCAAGAAAATCACCAACCTTATCCTGAGTGTCTTTAAAAATATCAGCTAGTTCATCTTGCTGAACGCCCACAGACTTTGCAGCAAATGCCAGCTTTTGAAAATCCTCAACACTGTCGCCCGCAATCGTAGCTAGGTTTTGAATTTCTTTTGAGGCCTGAGCGCTGCTAACTGAAAGCGTAACAATTGCGCTCGTTGCGGCGGCTATCCCAGCAGCGGCTGCAGTCGCTACGCCAGCAGCTTTTTTTGCTGCCCGACCAAATGACTGCATAGAGCCTTTAGAGTTTTTTACAGATTTATCCAGCTTGCTGGTATCTGCTCCGATCTCTACATATAATTCACCGACCGACTGCGCCATTTTGTTCTGCCTCTTTTAGCAATTTGTTTAGCCTTGCAAAATCCGTTTTCTTTTCCTGTTTTTCGGGCTGACGCCGCTTGCTGTTCAACAGTATCATAAATTCAAATAGGGTCATTGCATAAAATTCAGAAGGCTGTATGCCCCAGCTGCCGACCGCTATTGCGAAATAACGATCGACACCAATCCCAGAAAAAGGGTTTATTTTTTTTTACCTGTTGCTTCGCTATCTTCAATAACTTCTGGCGTTTTCACACATTCTGCTAGAACCTGACCCGCAATTTTAAAAGCAGCTTCTTGATTTTCAATAACCCAGTTACCAACCGAATCAAGCGTCTCAGCTTTACCTGCGTGCTTTACAATAATCCTGACCACTTCTGCCAGGTCGGTGTACTTAACTACGCCTTTAGATAATTGATTTAAGTACAAAAGCAAATTGATCTTAGTTTCTAAGGCCACGACAAGAGCAAAGTTGCAGTTCACATCAAGAATTGCGCCTTTGTATTCGATTTCATGTGATCTTTTCATAATTAAGCCGCGCTAGGTGCTGTGTAAGTAATTTCGCCAGAAGATTGAAGCTCTGCTGTAAATGTAACAGAACCATCTTGTGAACCTGTCGTGTTGAAACTAGCTAAGAAAAACAGCCCTGTTTCTGTGCCGTTATTTGCAAGTTCGGAAGGTGTCTCAACAGTTACATTCATTAGTTCGGCGCTTTGATACCACTGATTCATAAACGCGGTTGCGTCAAACGTAGTGCTTTCTAGCAGAACGCCCTCAACAGAAAGGTCTACGGATTTGTTGCCTGGGTTTGCTAGTAGTGAACGCCACCCGTTATCATCATCTGTGGTTACATCAACCGCAGTTCGGGCGCGGTTTGGTGATTTCGTTGTTACTGCTGCAATCAAAGTCGGCGTGCCTCCGACATCAACCGAAATCAGCAGTTCGCGTCCATTGTAGCCATTATCAGCCATTTTTTATACTCCTAAACAGTTTGTCGCTGTACGCGATAATTTGAAGATGTTATGTATCTGTCGGTTTCGTCTGTGCCAAGCGATAAGACGCCGCTCGTAAGCCATAACCCTATGTATCTCGACTGCTCAAAATCTTGGTTCACAAAATCAACCAAGATAGCTCTGATTTGATCTTGCTTTCTATAGCCTTCTTGATGGCTTACAGACCTAACTCGAACTTGTATTGTAGGCTCAAATATTTTTGGTTCTGGGCTGTAAGGAAGAGAGCCAGTATCGAAAAGGGTTATGCAGTCGCTTGGCGCAACAGGCTCTTGATTTACATTAATAGACCATTTGATATCAGACCCAAAAACACCAACTCCTTGCGCTTCTAATAGTTTTGCTATTTCAAAAGCAGGTGATTGCATTATTCGATCTCCGCAAAGCTTTTAACTTTTTGCAAAATCTTGGCCTTGTTTTCCTTGACCGCGTTTTCTAAAAACTTTGGCTCGCCCGTTTCCCAGTACGTGCCTTTTTTTGTACCTAACTTTCGCGGCTGGCCTTTAAGCTTCTGACCTACGTTTTCGTGAACCGCAAGCGCGTACTTAGCTGAAAAGCCTATTTGGTAAGAATTTTTTATTTGTTTTACGTAAGCAGAACCGCGCAAGTTTCCTGTGTCTACAGGCGTTTTCTTGACCGCTTCTTTCTGGATTAAAGCAGCAGCTGCTGCGACCCCTTTGTCGGTTCGGCCTTCAACTGCTTCTATCTCTTTGTTTAGATTCTGCAAAACGGTTTTCAAACCTCTTAGAGCCATACTTTGTTTAACTCCTTGCTGCCGAAAAGGTCTGGGGAAATACCCGTGTTTTTAATCTCGTAAGCGCCTTGCGTTGCTTTCGGGTCTGCGGACGCAGTCTGATCTCCGAGCGCCAACCAGCCGCGAATGGTTAAAGGCTGGTCTGGGTAGACAACTGCCGAAGACACGCGCTCGTGCCCGTCTTGGTCTCGAAAAAGATCAGCTTTATCTTGCCACCTGCACTTTAAAAGCACCGGAGCGTTGAATCCTACTCCACCAAAGCCGTCGTTTCCAGCGGGCGACCAATATGTTGCTGTCTGCGTCATGTTGCGCGTGTACTTCATACGACAAACCACCTTGCTGCTTGCTTGCCTAGATTTACTAAAACCCCGCACCGATCGAGCATTTTAGCTGTTTGCCCATATTGCGTATAACTGAGGTTTTCCCCAAAAGCTCCACCGTAACCGACAGAAGCATCGCCAAGCTTTTCAGATAATGCCTGCCGAGATGTTCCGTCTGTAAGCGCAATGAGGTGTGCTGAAAGATACAATTCAATTTGCTTAAGTTCATCTTCAGATAAAGCGCATGACGGATTGTTTGCTAAATTAGCATTCACGATAATATGAGCCGTCTCGATAAAGTTATCGATCGGGTCAAGTGTTGTTGTGATAATCTGTTTAACGTCTGCTTCCGTCACGCGCGCCATTAATTAGCCCTCTTTCTTAGGGTTAGTTTTTAGCATAGACTTTTTTGGGGGTCTGCCGCGAGATGCTTTTACCTCAACAACATTAGACCCAAGCCGCGCAGCTGTTTCTTTTTCTAGATCGACCTCAGCGCCATCGCGATGAGATCGACCATTTTTAAAAACGCTGCCTCTTACAATTTTGTATTTTGGCATTGTTTTCCCTTACGGCAAATCTAGAAGGTGGGTGATACCGCAACGCCCATCATAGTCTTTCTTCAGGCGCGGCGCCCAACATGCCATTACTTTAAAGTTTTCGACCATGCCGCCTTGTTCCTGCCACTGAATTGTTGTGATGTCCTGACCAACTGCAAGATCGACAACTTCGCGAGTAAGCTGCACAAGAAGCACGTTCCCTGTTGCAAGGCGGTCGGCGTACTCAATTCCGGAGATTTGGCGTAGCGAAAGAATCCGTTCCTCGATTGTTCCCGATGTTTCAGACTTGAAGTCACTTTGCAGCTTTGTTTCATAAGCCGCTGGAACATAAAGCTTGAATGCACCAAAATACTTAGCGTCGATTGACGCTTGAATCATGTTCAAAACATCATCAAGAATATTTTGACCTGTTTTTGCCGGGCTGTCCCATGTTCCATTTGTACCAAAATCAACTTGGTTTCGGTCTGGGAAAGTCGTGTAGCCGTAAATGGTGTTGCCATTTACGACAATTGGGCGACCTGCAAAAAGCATATCTTCCGAGGCCTCTGCAACAACTCGTGCAGCAACGCCAGCTTGCGCGGTGTCCAGAGACTCACCGCCGCCAAATCGAGACGCTTCTAAGTTTCGGATATTTAGGCGAAAGTCCTTATGAACAATCGGAACTGGAACAGACATCAGGTTGTAATTTAGGTGGTCTTCTTCACCCCGCGTAATGCCTGACATGTCAATATTTGCGCCAGTCATGTTGCTCTCTTCTTCCCACTGCGAAATCGTTTTACCCAATCCACCTGTGTTGTGAACAAGACCAGCTCCGCGAAGGTCTGCAATGCCAACCAATCGGTCTACAGCAACTTTGATAACTTCGGAATCAATATCCTTCCATTGATCGTAACGCAAAGCCCCTTCATTGGCATAAATTTCTTGGCTGGTCGCTTTTCGAAAAGAAGTGCGGCTAGAATTAGCAATCACATGCTGACCTTTTTTATCAACGATGTGACGATTAAGCATGCGTTCGAAGCGCGAAAAATCGTTTGAATAGCTCATATTAAATTACCTTTACGCGAATGCGAGCTTGTGCGCCCGACGTGTTGTTAACAGCCTCTACTGCCTGCACAATTGGAGTTCCCGAAGTGACAGCCTGAAAGCCGCCAGCGCCATCTGTTTCAAGCGGATCACCGATTGCAACGTTTGCGCCATCTGCTAACAATCCGTAGAACTCCGCGCCTTTTTGCAGGTCGTAATAAAGAACGGTGTCGCCCGCAGCGTAGGGATCATCAATAGATTTGTTGGTCAAATCCATCAAGCGAGCGACTTTAGCAGGCAATGGAGTTGTCGCGGCTGCGCTAGATTGAACTTGAACCTCTCCAGCCGATGTAAGCTCAAGCAAGTGACCAGCGGTAATTGCGCCAGCTGAAACCGCTTCGGAGGCAATTCCGTCACCCTTCAGAAGAATATTTTTGGGTTCTGTTGCTGAAGTCATATTATTTACCTTTCGATTTCAAAGCATCGTCAAGTGAATTACTTGAAAAATACTCAGCCATTTCTGCTGAACTGTCCGCAACTTCTGGGGCTGCTAGCATTGCTGCTCGGTCTGTCGTTAATCCATTGCAAGCAATTTGCTCGGAAAGGTCTTTAAGCTCATTTACAGAAAGCTTGTCTAGCGTTTGCTTTGCAATTTTTGAATTTGACGTGATCGTAGAGATGTATTCCCGCTTGTGGTTTGCTTGAATTTCTCTAGCAAATTGCAGGGCTTCTAAATCGGCCTTCGAAAGCTGTGAGGCGTTAGACATTGGCTTCTGATCCTCACCCCGCCCATTCATATCTGGCTCTGTGCAAGCCATTTCTTTTTTATCATCACCAGCCTCATTGTAGTCAATCTTTTCGATTGCATCAAAAATAGCTGACTGAGCCGCCTCGGACATACCTTTTAGCATGCGCCGATCATCTTCTGTAAAAGCATCGCAGCGCCCAGTTTTTGTGATAATTTCCTCGAATTTCATGTTTTCGATTTCCTTATCTTCGTTAATATTCAGAGCGCCAGTAACTACGCTCAAAGCTTGTTTGATAGTCATTTTTAAACCCTTTTTTGAGTTTGCGCGGACGCCTGCGCCATCTGACCAGCTGCACGCCCCCTCTTCATTTGGCAAAAAGGCCAAGTGATCCGGCTTTAATTCTGTGTGAATTTCATTGTACGAAAGTCCGTTAAACTCGCCCTGTTCATCGATCGGCTTACAGAAATAACCCGTTGAAACATCAAGCTTCGAGTTATTACTTTCAAGCTGTTGCTTTAAATCTTTGCCAACCTTGCGCATGTCAACATACGCATCAGCCTTGAACTTATTTCCATCAATCCTGGCATTGAGCAGCATGCCGATCTTGAATTTCTCGATCATGTCTTTGCTATTTGCAGAAACATTAACCCCATCATCCTCAGGATGACCATTGGTGACAGGTCTACCGTTCCAAGCCTCTGGCTGCATCTGGTCAACCGTGACAAGCCCGCCATTGTAATAAGCGCCTTCGACCATCATAACCACAGGGAATACTGTGTAATCAATGCCGTCAACCATTTCTTTTCTGGTCAACTTTTTATCAATGTTTGTTTGATACGTGTGCAGCTTAGTCATTAATTGCCTATTTTTTGTGCAATTTTTCGAATAGTGCCTATTTTTTGTGCATTTGTCAATTTAGACATTAATTTGCTTTGCATTATTAATCTCTGTAATAAAAACACATCTACAATTTGGGTGTACGGGAATAACGCCATGCGCATTTTTAACCGTGTATTTTTCACCTTCAAGCGCCGCGCAAATTGGACAAACCCTAGAATCTCCCGCTGTCAAAAACTCAGCAATAATTCCAACATCTTGCACGCCAACTTCCTCGAACATGTTCAACTGCGCATCGGCATGCGCTCGAACAATTTCCGTTCGTGCTAATATTCTTGCGCGGGTTATACCAATTTTATCTACCCTGTTATTAATCACTTCTGCTATTTTTAGAGGGTTGTCCCCGCGCGCCAATCCATCAGCCAAGACGCGGCTAATCTGCGTGTCCATTTCCTGCGTGATGCCTTCAAGCGCGTTAAAAGTGCGAGTGTATAAGCTTTTTAACGTATTGCCATGAATGCTTCGCGAAAAAGCCCCCTTAATAAATTGCTCAGATATTGTTGCGCCTTGTGCGCGCATGCCAGAGGCTGTGTTTTGTAGACCCCGTTCATATGCTGCATCAATATATTCTGTTAGCCAGCTATCTTCTGCTGCTTGTAGGGGTGGCGTGTTCGGGGAAACTTGTAGAATGCCTGAATAAATTTGCGTAGCTAGCCATTGCCTAAAAGCATCAATCTTTTCAGCATCTGTTTCAAATTCAAAAATCCCTCGATTTACGCGCAGGCCAAAGCCGTCTTTTTTTACGACTTCATCATTTATCTTGCCTTTTATCCTTCTAAAACGCTTACCAAGTTGACGCTCAAGCCGGCGTCTTAAGGTCAGCGTTCGCGTAGGGTCTACAGAAGCATTGCTCTGTATTTTTTTTGTGCAGCAAGTACATTCAGTCATCAGATAAACTCCTAGAAACACGTTCAGCCCATATTTTTCCCTGATCGCCGCCCCATAGCAACCAAGCTACATAGCCCGCGTCCCGCCACGGCTCACCAGAGAACTCTTCAGCAATAGCCTGATTTCCATCATGTCTAGCAAAAAAAGAAGCCATACGCGATATTGTTTCTTCCGATAAATTTTCACCTTTGGCAATTTGATTAGCCCGCGTCCACCCAACTCTTGTGCCCCCCTTGACTTCATCACCATATTTTTCGCGCCAATCAAGAGCTTTTTGAGCAGATTCTTGTGCGCCTTTTGGTGGCTTAAAACTTTGCACAACAAGTGGCGTTGGGCTATATTCTGCTGCAGTTAAATAGTCATCTTCAACCAGGTCAATTTCCTCTACAGAGGGCAGATCATCTGGGTCAAGCCCTAGCCATTCCCTAAATTCGCCTTCGCGCACAATTTCTTCAGACCCACTGGTGTTTATATAAGTCGCCAAGCTTTGTGATTTTTTCAAAGCAATTTCAGCCTTGTCGTTTTCCGAAAGGGTTTGTCCGTCATTCCAATAGGCTTTCCATTGCCCGTGCGGTTCAGCTACGTTTTGCGTGTCAATCATCACTTGAATAAGTGGTCGCATCATACAAGGGATTGCAAAATTATTTCTTCGCGCATCAACCTTGCTTGACCATCCGCTTTGATCTTGCGAGCTAGCTAATTGCCCTCGTTCTGACCCAAAGAAAATCCTTGTCGCCACGCCGAGCATTCCGCAAATCTGCTGCTCAATCACATCAACGTGGCCTTTGGGATCAAAAATATTGCCGCTCATGTTGACAAAATCAACGCCTTGTGCTGCCATTGTGCGCCGCTGCTTATCAGCAAATTCATTCATTTGCCGTTTTAAAGCCTCTACGTCCGCATCGGTTAAGCGAGCATCAGCTTGTGCCTTTGCAATAATGGTATTGCGTGCGTTCAGCCAGTAGCTTTCAGCCGAGCCGCCAGTTACTTTTTCAAGATCATTGATCAAATTAAAGATAGCTTGTAGGCGTGGCGTCCCGAAAACCTCATTATCTTCCAGCCCCTCTGCAATGTGTAAAACGCGAGTATAATGTACTGTGTAAGATCGGGTTTGCGAATTAGCCTCTCCTGACACATCGCCAGATTGAACTGTGTATGTTACTGGCAGACCATAACGCCGCGACTTTGGGTCATTGTCACGCAAGTTAATGCTAATATTGCGTTCAAAGTAAGGCCTCAAATATTCTAGGGGGTAGTTTCCTTTCGTGAGTGGCTCTGAAAGCTTTTTGCCGTCCCGAAAACCCATTACTAAAAGGGAATATCTGCCTAAGTTATTCAGCCTGTCGGCGCGCTCAAGATAGTTGTAGATTTTATAGTCTTCTGCCAGCTTTTTCCAGTCTTCCACAAACTGACTTTTTTCACCTTTCGCCGAAACACTATCTTCAACAATCGGCGCGTCCTTCCAAGTCGCTTCGGGATAGATTCGGACAGCTCTATTTGCTACAGCATTGCGCTTATATTTAAATTCGTAGTTCTCAAGCTCTAGGTTGTTGGGGTATCCAAAAACATCATAGTAATCGCGATCTGTACCGTTTAGGCTGGATAAAACACGTCTAAAATATTGATCTCGGTTTATTTCTGTCGAATTAACTTGCATTGCTAAATTATTAAGCCGCTGCATTAATTGATTATTTGTAACTTTGCTCATAGTAAGCCCGCACGTTTTGTAACTAGCCGATCTGTCAGTAATACTGTAATTGCGTCAATCATGCAATCTATCTGATCATCATGATCATGACTATCATCAGCTGTAAATTCTTCACACTCTTTTAAAAAGTCAGGATTGAACGCATAATCTTCATTAAAAGGAAGCTCAACAAGCCCTGATTTTATGTATGGAATAACATCCATCAGCCGAGTTAATTTGTCTCGATGCCTAGGGATTGGAAGCACTGGAACGCCGCCCCTGTTTTTTAGCTGCTGAATTAATCCTGTGCCGCTAGATTTATCCTCAATGTAAAATCCACCCAAAAATGCATCTTGGCAAGTTTTATGCTTTTCCGCAAACGCTTGTGCATTTGTTAGTAGCTCGTCAGCATCCCAACGCCCTTTTATCAAATCGATAAGTCTTATTTTTCCATCCCACAGCGCCCACGCCTGAAAAACGGTTGGGTCATTTGCTTCTTTCGTTTTTTGTGCCGTGTCCCCAAACAAATAAATCTTATCAATATGGCGCGGTAGTTCTTGATAATATTTGAAATATTCTCGGCTGATCAGATTTCCGCCAAGAGAAAAAGGGTCTTGCTGATATTGCGCACGCCATTTGTAGTTATCAACTTTCAATTCC
>SPKZ01014539.1_pt1 | contig 12546 bp, 17 predicted proteins | sample 2456571 | NCBI WGS metagenome assembly SPKZ01 (sample SAMN11192286, study PRJNA482655) | marine metagenome | biome: ENVO:00000447; feature: ENVO:00000244|ENVO:00000211|ENVO:00000569|ENVO:00002023; material: ENVO:00002151; isolation source: ocean water from marine abyssalpelagic zone ...
GTCGTCGTCGTCGTCGTCGTCGTCGTCGTCGTCGTCGTCGTCGTTGTTGTTGTTGTCGTTGTCGTCTATGAGAGAGTCGCGGTCATTCCAATAACTCTCCTCCATCTCCCTCTTTTGTTTAATCGCCTGTTCCTCCATCTTTTGTTTAATTTTGGCTTTTCGTTGAGTGAGCCGCCTTTCCTGATTTTTTAATTTTCGTTCCGCCTCTTCCAGCAGAGTTTCCTCTTCGGCCAGACTTCTTTGATCATTTTTTAATTGGCTTTGCTCCCTGAATTGATCGGTATCCGCCATCTCGTAATCCCAATAATTTTTCTTACACAAGACGATATGATGAGCGCTGAGAGGATACACTTTCCCATCTTCGCGGTTTTGATATCCTTCCGCTTTGCGTGTTTTTTTGTTGAACACTATTCCCGTTTCTTTATCTTCAAAATTGCCGAACCTGTTTTGAACAATTTGAACTTTTTTATAATTATTTGTCTTCCCCCCTCGACTATTCCCGACCTCTTTTTCGGAATAAGTCTGGGCTTGGACGGTATCGGCATGTCTTTTACAAAAAGCGCCACCCCCCGAGGGTGAAACTTTCCGATCACAATCTCGATTATTACGATGGGCAATAAATTTACAGGTGTCCCGATCCATTTTGTTACCCCTTATAAATACATCTTTAACAAATTTATTTTATCCATTAGGCGGGACATTCAAAACTTCAAAAAATTTAAATAAAATCCATTTAAGATTAGAAGGCAAAAGAGCAAAGTCAAAGGAAACAGACGGTTTTTTCTGTTTACCTTCGTAAGGAAGGACTAAAGGATCCGGAAGGGACGTCAATTCTGCTGTAACGAGGCTGTGTTCATAAATCAAGAGAACTACGGCTTGACTTTGGACTTCGCTAAGTTTGCCAATATTGGCCCAAAACACAACCGTCTCTTCTTTTGTAAATGCGCGAGACGGGATATTCGTATTAAGAGTGTAATAAAGATCGTATTTCCGCCTCGATGTCATTTTTTTTCTTTGTAGCATCTCCTCTTAAATATGTTTGAATTCTGACGACCAGGGTTGGTTATACGGGCAAATACCGTTGGGCATCAAAAGACAGTTGTCGTCGTTTTCTTCGGGATTACCTAAAGAAGCATAGGGAGAGTTGTCTTGGTGAGAATTAGAAAATTTTGAAGGGGTTGTCATATTCGGCTGGGGTGGACTAATCAGAGTATGGTGCGAAGAAGGAGGGGGCGGCCTTTGTGGACGATAGGAGTTCTGGCTTGCTGTAATCGCTCCAAGTCCTTTACTAATAAAACTTTCTACGGAGGGGATATTCATGGACCCTTTGAACTTAGCCCGTGGAATCCCATCTGCATAAAGAATCAGCGTAGGGACTGACTGGAGAGGAGTCGTCGACGCTCGAGATTTGCCTACGAGATTTTTGACTGTGGATAAGTCGCACAAAGCGAAATGGATATTGGGCTGGATGACTGCTATCTCGAAAAACTTGGGTTTAAAAGTGTTACAACCTTTACATTTCGGCATTGTAAACATTACCAGAACTGCTCCTCCCATTCTGAGTTTGAGAGTAGGTTTTGACCCTCCCGAAGAAACATCTAAATAAAAACTTTGGTCATCCAGTTTCACAACGTTAGTCATCTGCTTCCTTTCAGTGTAGTTTTAACTTTTTTTACACGTTTTTATTTAAATACTACAAAGACCTTATATAATAAAAATAAATGAGACGGGCTATTATTCTGGATACCGAAACGACCGGACTTGACGCTTCTAAAGCACAGATAGTCGAAATTGCTTTCAAAGTTGTCAACACAGATTCCGGGGAATGTCTTAACTCTTTTCAGGGTGGCGTGGCTTTATCTAAGAAAGAATGGAGGGACGCCGACCTCGGAGCGTTAAAAATAAACGGGTTTACCTGGAACGACGTTCAAACCCGGGGGCGCCCTCGTAATGATATTGCCGTGGATATTTGTAGCATATTTTCCCAACTTAAATTGTCCCCCCAAACCGCTTTTTTCCTCTGTCAGAACCCTTCTTTTGATAGAGTCTTCTTTTCTCAACTTTGCTCCCCTTCGGTGCAAAAATCTTGCGGGTTCCCCTATTACTGGCTCGATTTTGCTTCTATGAATTGGGCTTTAGCGGCCAAGGATATTGCCTTGGGCAAACGTCTCCCCTTTCGTATCCCCTTTTCGAAAGATGGAATTGCCCAAGATGCGGGCCTTCCTTTTGAAGATACCCCCCATAAAGCGATGAACGGGGTCGACCATCTTCTCCTTTTATTTACTAATATTGTAGGATTCCGAAACTCTCACCGGTTAACCCCCGTAACGAAACCCATTGAGACCAAAATTCGACGCTCGCTGAGAAATCGTAAACAATTAGTAACCGTAGACTTGAAACCTCGCCGAGCGGCGAGGAATCGTACTTCCACTCTTTTTTTTAAACCCTAGGGAATAAATCAAAACACTTTTCTTTTTTTGATTCAAGAAAAAAGAAAATCGTTGTGGGATTTTCTTTTTTGACTTTTGTATATATATATGGGGTTTACCAAAGATTGGATTTATGGTCCACTCTGGACACGCGTAGAAAGCAAGACAGACGTTCCAATCGGCGCACACGATTGCATCGATGTCGAGCCTACTGACGATAAAGTCTTCTCATCAACAAAAAAGGCCGAATGGATCTCACCGGAGAATTTAGTAAAATTTTGCCCCAATTCCCCCTTAATTTCTTGGTTCCAGAGTTTATTTAAACAAGTTTCTATTTTGTCGGTATCGCCCTTATACAACTATTGTAACTTGTGGCATTTTCATTGGTACACAAAAGACGATTACTATTTAATGATTTTCCATACCAATGAATTCTGCGACTTTAATGAAAAAGAATTCACAACACTGTGCACCGAAACTAATCTCGATGACGATACCTGCACCGAATTATTCGCGCTCACGCAAAACGCCAATTGGGGGGTTAAATCCAACTACAATTTTCCAAACACTGGTCCTCCCCCCCAGGGCTGTGGAAAGTGTAATCCGTTCGACCAATATAGACATACGATAGTATATTCAAGTAAAACAAATCATTTTTATTTCATTGAGGACTACAAAAATTATCTCAAAATGTTGATGAAAATTCAACAAAGTGGCGCCTATTTCGCTTACATCAACGAGAAAGACCCAACCATCACCTATACTACAGCCCTCACATTTATGGCAAGAAATATGATACAAGCATTCGATTTGGATGAATCAAGTAACAAAGGGTTGTTCAAATTAATACCCAACGAAAAATGGGAAGAAATGGGGGGGCAGGTCATAACAACAGCCCCCAACCTGTTTTATTGGGAGACTCCGTTCGCAAAAACCACAAATACCGTTCCGTTTACATTGAAATACTGCAGAAAACGCAAACGTTCTGGCTAAGGCTACGCATTATTTTGGAAAGCAAGAATGTCGCCGGTTTTTACGCGTTGCCCCGAGACCACTGTAAGGTGGAAAGAAAAAGGGATTAACACGTCGACGCGACTCCCGAATTTAATCATCCCCAGTTGGTCTCCCTTGTTAACCCAATCCCCAGGTTCGAGAAAGTTTACGATCCGTCGGGCTATGAGACCCGTGTTTTGAGTGACGGTAATAGTTTCCCCGTTTAATGTTTCGATGTCGGTGGCCATGCGATTTTTTGTCTTTTTGAGAGTTCCGGCAAACTCGTGGGGTCCGTCGACGCGGACGACTTTCCGGACGAAACCCTCGAAAGGGACAAATTGCACATGCGGGTCTAAAGGACTTAAAAAAATTAAAATTTGGTTCCCTTTCTTGGTTTTTTGTATTCCAATAATTTTTCCCGTAGAAGGGCTTTGTAAAACTGGTTTGCTTAAATATTCTACCTTAAAAGAAGGCACACGATAGAAAAAAATGAGAAATAAGAATATAAAACACGCACCGGCGACTAGTGTATAGTTTTGGAGGAGTGTACCGAGGAGAATGACCCCTATTATTCCCCCTAATTCCCACCTACACGCACTGCCCCACAGAAGGTTTGGCATTTTTATATTGGGTTAAAAAATTTAGAGAAAAAAAAATCGTTTTGGTTTTTCTCTAAAAAATCGTACTCCCTAAAGTTAAATGAGTTCATCCTTTCGTCTCTACAAACGTAGACAAGAAAAAAATGTATGGACTATTCCCGGGCCCTCCGAAGAGCACTATATTCGCCCTTATGGTGAATGTCATCCAGAATACACGGCTCTTCCTATTGGAAATCCCGACGGCGTCAAAATCTGTACCCGGACTGCACCTGAAATTCCACACTTTCCCAAACCTGACCCGGAATTGACTAAAAACCGATACTACAAGTTTGCTTCTCGACTGTACGAACCGGATAACCCCAATCCCGTCCAAATGCTAAATCCTACTCGGTATAAGGACCGGTTTGGACCTAATCGCGGTGTCTTGCTTGGCAAAGACTATTATCGTCCCGAAATCAAGTACGACGGTATCGGGGGATACCCCTTGCCGACGTGTTCTGACCGTGCCCGTTACGAGTACGGTGTCTCGATGATCCCCGACCGGCCTCCTTACGACCGTACGCGGCTCCACCAACTCGCTCCTCTGTGGGACCGCTCTGTCCGGTACCATTCGCCGAAAGTCGAAGCCCGGGAACAGCCGTGCCAGAACATTGTGTTGGGCGACCCGGTTCACCACCCGACTCTCCCTCCATGCGACGTTTCGGGACTCGGTATTACGATTGGGGGGTAAACCTTATTCTCTCACGTAAAGACTAAGGAGTTTTAAAAAACGGTTCTGAATACGAACCACCGGTTTTTTCATTATAATTAGTTTTTTTTTGTCTTGTTTGTCAGGAGTGGTAAAAAATTTCCGGGCGGGGTGGTTAAAATAAATATCGGCAATTGACAAAATTTCGTTATTAGTGTACTTAATGTCGGCGGGAACAATATTTTTGAGATTAATATGAAGTTCAATAAAAGAAAACATAAGTTGTGTTTCTTTCAAATTTAAATTGTGAATGGTGGCCATTTTTGTAACAAACTTGGCGAACAGAATTTCTTTAATATGGCGGGGAATATTTTTCCATTCTTGGTCCATAATATTAAGGGACGGTTTGGAGGTTACAATATCCAGTTTGGTTTGGAATTTGTCGGTAGGGGATTTTAACCCCAGTTTCCGAAAAAGAGACATCATCGTGGTGAAAACTTCGACGGGGACCGACGGAAGATGGATTGTTTCGCGTAGTTTTCCCTGGCGAATATACACGACGCGTTTCATTTTATTGTAGGATAACCCTTTAGGAAATTTATTTCGTCCGCAATTTGAAAAAATTTCTTGCCAGTACTCGTCGTAAGTATACAAACTACATTCGTCGAATAATGTTTTCTTCATTCTTCATTTAATCTAAATAAAAGAAATCTTTTATTTAAGCAATCTCGAGAAATATAGAAAAATGGGGGTCCCCCGGCTCTTTCCTTGGATTAAAAAAACTTTTAAAAATACTATAAAATATTTTTTTGTAGGAAATTATACGAATCGTGTCGATTATTTATATATTGATGCGAATGGTTTGTTACATACTGCTGCGCAGCGCGTATACCACTATGGATCAGGTGCGCAGGAAAAAGGGGACTCTTATTCGCACTTAAATTCTGACGCTAAAATGAGCGCGACGTTTGATGTGTTTTTTTCGCTGGTGTGCGAGGTGGCCACGATTTCCCCCCCCTCCCGAGTTCTCTTTATCGCAATCGACGGTCCGGCCCCTCTCGCTAAACAGGCACAGCAACGCCAACGCCGGTTTGTGTCCCAGGCACAGCGTACCCAAGAAACCGATTTTGATTCTAACTGCATTACACCCGGGACGTTGTTTATGTTCAAACTCACCCAATATCTCAATTTTGCGATTCGGGAGAAAATGAATCAAGGTGCGTGGCCTTTTGAAGTCACCTTCTCCTCTGCTCTCGTTCCGGGCGAAGGCGAACACAAGATTATGGATTATATTCGCCTCCTTCCCAAAAATTGTCAGACTGGCACTCGGCACTGTTTTTTTGGTCTTGATGCCGACCTTATTATGCTTACCTTGGCTTCCCAATGTGATACTATTTTTTTACTGCGGGAAGATCAATACAACGAAGGGTTTTATTACAGTATAGATATTCATTCTATTCGGATCAACCTTACGTGGGTGTTTCGCGAATCTTATCCGCAGGTAGCCGTTTCTGATTTTTTGGTGGTGGGGTTTTTTGTGGGAAACGATTTTCTTCCTAAAATTCCGATGTTTCTTCTTCTTGAAGACGGACTTCATTTTATGATTGATGCGCGACGGCAGACAGGACGGTCTTTGACGACTCCAAATGGAACGATCGACGTGGACGGGTTCACTCAGTTTGTTGTGGGTATTGCTGCGAAAGAACCTCAGTTTTTGGAACACCAGGCCACTCGGAAAATGCCGGGGAGCATGTTTGTTAATCATACTCTGCTTCGATGTGTAAAGCAAGGTAAGTTAGATTATAAGCAATACCGGAGGGCTTACTATAAGAAAGCGAAGGTTGATTCTCAGGAAAAAATTGACGAAATGTGTCGCGACTATTTGCAAGGCATCCTTTGGGTGTATGCCTATTATCTCCGCGGGCTCCCCTCTTGGGAATGGTGCTACACTTGGCACTATGCCCCTCTTCTCGGCGATCTCGCCGAGTACTTGGTGGGGAAAAGTTTTGGAGAAATTCCTCTCTTCGTAAAGGGCGAGCCGTCGTTGCCGTTTGTTCAACTCCTCTCTGTTCTTCCCCCTCAAAGTGCGTCTCTTTTACCCTCTGCTTACCGCGGTCTTATGCAGAGCCCGGTGTCGCCTCTTGTTATGAAAGGGGTCTATCCTGACTCCTTCTCGATTGATTATGAAGGCAAAACTAAGGAACATATGGGGGTCGCTATTCTGTCTTTTGTTGGCCGAGAATCGATCGTCGACGCTTATAATACGGTGCCGCGGACAAAATCTGCGGAACGGAATAAAAAAGGGGTTCCCGTTAGGTTTTGGGCCGATCCTTCTTTTTGTTCTCGGTTTGTTTCGCCTTTCGGGACGGTTTACCCCAATCGGATTCGGCGGGAGAAAATCGTGAGTGGAAAATATTAAGACGCTTTCTTAATATATATACAATGTATATATATATACTGCATGAGTATTCAAGAATACCTTGCACGCCCGAGAGCCGATTGTTTTGATCGTGATCTTTGTGTCGTAGAAATATCTCCTCCGTATTTTGAGTCCTTGAATGTGTGGAAATTAGAAACTTCTTTGGCTCCAGATCTTGTTACCATTGTTATTTTTTATGTTCCTTGGTGTAATCATTGTAAAGAACTCCACGATGTGTTCTGCGAAGTTGCTCGTATAGTGTCTTTTGCTTCGTTTGTGGCTTTAAACTGCGAGAAGCAATGCAGACATTTTGGGAAAATTAGTCGTGATATGCCCTTTTTGGTTAAAAGTTTTCCTACTATTATCGCTTACCTTTCTCAGGTTCCTTTTGAAGAATTTAAAGGAGAGCGGACCGTCCCCGAACTCATTAAATTTGTGGGACGGCTCGCGACTCGGAGTCACGATTCTGTAAAATAATTTTCTTCGGCTTCATTAAATGGCTTCGACTCTGTCGGCTTATATTCCCAACTCTACAATTACAAAGGTTACTTCTCCGGGATTTGTCGATACGACCTCTTATCTTACTCAAATAACTGGTGGTGGTGCTTCCTTAATCTTAATATTAGGTTCGGGGTTTATTATCGGTCAACTTAAAAAAATTCAGTTGGTAGGGGGGGTTCTTGCGGTTGAGGTCCGCGGTGACCATTTTCTCGACGGTCCACTTCAAACCATAACATTCGATGCCCTAGGGGATATAGCAGAACTCATGTGGACCCGCAATGGATGGCGAATTTTTTCCACAAGTAACATATTGGGCACTGATGCATCTCCCACAGTTTCTTAATTTTTCAGAATTATTTTTTTTAAAAAAATATTATTTTTTTCTTTAATAAAGATGCCTTGTCAACATTCTCCTAGTCATAAGTCTCCTTCTGGAAAACATCATCAGAACTGTAGGGGATACAGTCCAAAAAGGAAACCTTATAAAACGGCCAAAGGCACTAAATGTTGCACACTCAATAAAAGCCCGCGCCCTAAGACCGGTGGAAAATGCGGCACCATTGCCGTACGGGGACGACGTGGACGAGTTCCGGTGTACAAAGGAGACCAGGGCGGAGTCTATTATTTGACTCAAACCAATGGTAAAACTTATATCGACTCCAAAGACAACATCCACAAAAAACCCAAAGCCTGCGGCTCTGGACCCAAACGCAAGTCCCCGAAACGCCACACGAAGCATCTTCATGTCACTAAATCGTCTTTGAAAAGGAAAAATAAAGTTCTACATAAACATTCAAAATGCTAGATAAACTTCCTATTATTTCTTTTATCCAGTAAAAGAAATATATATTAAAGCGTTATCTCCTAGATTTAAATAAAATGTTTGAATGGGCGTTTGGGCACTTCGCAACTTCGACCGAGCGACTCCGCGAAATAGTACAAGATATATTGTTTTACTTAGGATTGTACCGCAAAACTGCTAAAATACTATTTTTGGGACTTGACAATGCCGGCAAAACTACTTTGCTCCGCCGGATGAAAGACAATGTAATAGGAATTTATGAACCGACATTTCATCCCAATTACGACAACTTAGTAGTGGGGAATGTTCAATTTCATACTTTCGATCTAGGAGGCCACGAGTCTTCTCGGCAACTTTGGCGGAATTATTGGGAAAACATTGATGGGATTGTTTTCTTAGTAGACGCTGTCGATTCTAAGCGGTTTAATGAAGCCAAAAAAGAATTGCACAACATTCTGAAAGAGGATAAATTGGAGGATACCCCGATTTTGATTCTGGGAAATAAAATCGATCGTCTCCAAGCCACATCGAAAGAGACTCTCCGGACCCAGTTAAATTTTCCTCTCAAAAAAAATGTTGAACTTTTTATGTGTAGTGTGGTAAAAAATATAGGGTATAAAGAAGGATTTGAATGGTTGGGTAAACTTGTATAAATTTTTTCACCATTGGGTATGACCGTGGGCCCCGTACTTCTTCATCAAAAACCATAAGTCAAAGGAAGAATAACACCAATTATGAGGGGTTGTGCGTTCCTGTTCATAATCGTAGAGTACAATTTTTTTTCTTGTTTGGGCTAAATGGGCATAAGCCGTTCGAGTGGAGGGTTTGATTCTACATCCCAATTTTTCAAGTCTAGGGAAAAAAGAGCCATTCGAAATCAGGGAAAGAATACGAAGGTCGCTTTGCGTGTCGTCCGGATAAAACGACAAACTCTGGATATTAGGATAATTTCGGGCTAAGACTTGTAAGACTTGAAAAGCGTCTAAGTAAGTGGACTGGCCGAAGTTAATATTGTCGAGGTGGATAAATCGTTTTAGCATCTCGATTTTGTCTATGGTAATCGGATTTTGTTCATAAGGAACTGAAAAAGATTTGAGTTGGCCTGGCCGCAACGCCTCGAGCAATGTGAATGAGTCGGGAAACCCGAGAATGTGGACTATTTGGAGAGCAGGGTTGCGAGAAAGAATACCTAACAAATCTGTCCGAGCGATATTTAAAAAGGTAGTATAATTGCCTAATTCAAGAGCAGTAAGGCTTTTGAATTTAGAGAGAGACTGTACCGGAATGTCGCCATGAAGTATCCCAAGACCCTTAATATGAGGACACATTTCATAGATGGCTTCAAAAACAGTTACCTCTCCGTAACTTGACAGATATACTTCGAGCAGCGGCGATATGTGTATTAGAGTGACGACGAGGGAAATGGGAAAAGCGCACCACCGTATATCTATTACCCTTAAATTCCGACAATATTTTGAAATCCATTGTATACTTTCTTTTTTGTGTTTCAAAGCGTGGACGTGAGAATAAACTACTAAAATTTTAGTCTGACTCCAGAATAGTTCCACTTTATTTTTCCAATAAATCGACGTTAAACTTATAAGGAGAGTCGTTTGAATATCACAAAAACTGAGAATAATTAAAGGGGTCGGATCTCCCATTTTTATTTAATCAATAGTGTTATTTCTTAAAAAAGGGCTTAAATAAAAATGAAAATAATCCACTGCAACATCCACGGCGACATACAAGTCTCTGATACGGCAATTGCGATAATTGATACTTGGGAGTTTCAGCGGCTTCGCCAAATAAACCAAACCGGTCTCGCCAAATTCGTTTTTCCCGGAGCCGTAACCACGCGGTTCGAACACAGCCTGGGGACCTACTACCTTACCGGGAAAGTCCTTTCGCACCTCGGAATGGACCCTTCGGACCCGGTCTACGAACTCATAAAACTCGGCGGTTTATGCCACGACCTCGGACACGGCCCTTTCAGCCACATGTCCGACACGTGGTGTCTCTCCCACTACGAAGGGGCGTGGAAACGCCACGAAAATCGATCTCAATCTATTTTTCGACATATTGCCAAACAAAAAACTCTTTTAACCGAAAAAGATGTAAAGTTTGTTTGCGAAATCATCTATCCCTCAGAACAATCGTCTGAAAAATGGTTCATGAATGTAGTAAACAACACCGTGAATGGGATCGATACCGACAAACTCGACTATATAGTACGCGACAACCGGGCTTTCGGTCTCCATTTAAACATCGATGTCAATCGAATTATCCTCAACATGCAAGTCTTAGAGGGGAAAATATGCTTTTGCGAACGGATTGCCGACGAGTTGTTGAACTTATTCTTCGTAAGGCACCGACTCTACACGCGCATTTACACCCATCCGACAATCGCTCGCATCGAGCGAGTGATGTTCGACGTGTTAACCGATTTTAATTATGCTAAAATAGTTGCCCAGGAAGATATTGAGGAATTCTGCAACCTCACCGATTTTTTAATCGAATCCACCGGCAACCGCTCGAAACTGCGGTCTCTCTTCGAAAAGAGAGGGAAATGTAAAAACGCTTCAACGACTCCCCCCGCTCCTTTTTCACCAGGAATAATTTTCAAAAAAGTATTTGTCTATAATCGGAAAACCAAAAAAGTTTCTCTCTTCAATTCAGATTGCGAAGGCATATTTAAAAGTCGCGATATTTAACATTATTAATTCGGTAAAGGTGTTAAAGTAAACCGAAAAAAAAGAAATGAATATATCCGAGATTTACTTGTTTTGCAGCACAACTTCGCCCGCTTGCAAACCGTGCTTTGCGGTTATTAAAGACCATCCGTTGTTAGTCCAAGAAATCCAAATTATCCGTCTCGATACGAAAAAACACCGTGAAAAGGCTCAACGGGGCACCCAATTCCAAATCCGGGTAGTTCCGACTTTAATGGTCATTTACGACGACGGGGATACGAGTCTCTACCAGGGACAAAAAAAAGTAATTACCTGGCTTTTATGCGGATGAAAACGTTTGAACAGGCGAGTTCTTCGCCTTACTTGTCTGAAGAGCCACACCGGACGCCACGCCCTCTCCCCGAGGAAGGGGGTTTATATTCGTCGAAACCCCCCCAATCCTTAGTCCCCGAACCGGAGATAGAATTTCTTCCCAACCACGCACCACCTCAATCTCAACCGCCGCCTCCTCCTCTCCAGCAGAATTCTACCTCAAGTTCAAGCCTCGATATTAATGCACGGCGGCAAGATAAAGATACTACAATGGGAGATTTGGTCAGTGCGGCCCGGAAAATGGAAGAAAATCGTCAGTCTCAGTTAAAACCCCCCCCGTCTTCGGGTGCCCCGCCTCCTCCGATAAAACAATTTTGAATGTATAAGTAGGCGTCCTTCGTTAATTAACTTTTTTGTAACTTTTTACAATTTCGAGAATCGTGTCAAAATAAGCCCAAATTGCGTTTTTGTCGTCGATCGAGAAAGATTTCTCTCCAGACCCGGACCAAAATTCTTTGTAGTGTTGGGACCTCCTCGCTGGCAGTGCTTGAAAGATGCTATCGTGTTCAATAAAATATTGGGAATCGCGGAGAGAAATCATATGCGCGTGAGGGAGTACTTTATTGATCATGTAATGCATAATCCGTTCGGCCGACAGTCTTTCGAAAAAAAGTTGGATAATCAAAAGATCGCGTTGTTCATCATTTCTCCTAAAAATATGACGAAGATCCGCGATAAATTCTTTCATGACAATTTTGAGATCGGCAAGATCGTCCCCCGTAGCCATTTAATATTATTAATTAAAGTGTCTATAAATTGTTTTTGGCAAAAGGATTAAAACATGAAAGTTATTCAGATAGTAAATGTTTCTATTCGACCGCGAATTACCGTCGCGGCAAGTTGTTACTCATCAATATTATAAACTTCTCAGCGTCCCTCGTAATGCGTCTTTGGGGGATATTAAAACTAAATTTAAAAAATTAGCGTTCGTTTATCACCCGGACAAAGGAGGGGATCCGACTAAGTTTTCTCTCTTGCGCGAAGCCTACGAAGTTTTGTCCGATCCGAAGAAAAGACGGTTTTACGATCAATACGGGGACGCGGGGCTTGAAC
>SPKZ01003565.1_pt1 | contig 12540 bp, 11 predicted proteins | sample 2456571 | NCBI WGS metagenome assembly SPKZ01 (sample SAMN11192286, study PRJNA482655) | marine metagenome | biome: ENVO:00000447; feature: ENVO:00000244|ENVO:00000211|ENVO:00000569|ENVO:00002023; material: ENVO:00002151; isolation source: ocean water from marine abyssalpelagic zone ...
CAGCCTATAGTATTTTCAAAAAAAACCATTTTACCTCAGAAGAAAAAGAGTTTGATTTAGAATTTTATCTTCCAGTAAAAGTTATCTACTAAGAATAAGAAGTAAAACTTGCTAAAACTTTGGCAACTACTCTTATGTCTTCTTCTTTAAAAAGTAAATGTGAAAACTTTTTATTTATACTTATAAAAACAAACGTATTTTTGATTTTTTTTGCTTGTTTAAGCCAAAGCCTATTCTCATAATCAAGTAAATATAAACACCCATCACTTAGAGTATCCACATCCAAAGAAGCTACAAGCAAGGATTTATCTTGTATCAAGTCTTGCATAGATTCACCATCAAGCTTAATTACAAATAAAGAAGAAATGCGTGGTTTTCCTTTTAATAAAGAAGGTGAAAAATGTAAAACTTCTTTTTGTTTTAAGCTTTGATTATAATATTCCAGCGTAATTAAGTTTTCCATATTATAAAGAAGTAAGTCTTAGCATAATTTGTTTTGTTTCTTCATCATCAAAAAAAATATTATTATGCAACTCTTTATGTATTGTTTTAATTAAAAGTATTTTTTCTTCTTTTGAGTGTTTTTTAGAAATAAAATCTTTTACTCTTTTTTCATAAGAGAATATCAGTTCATCTTTTTTAATGTGGCTTGGTTTTATGTTTGTATTTTTTTTTGTAAAATAAAACAAAAAAATTCCAATCATTGTAAATACAATTATAAATAATATTTGCTCCAAATGTTTTCCTTTATAGTGTTTGAGGTATAGAAATTTTAAAGTTTGCACCTTTGTATTCATTCTCTTGGTAAGTAAAGCTTTTATTTTCTAAACTTAATTTTCCATTCATATTATCTTCAACAATCAACTTACTCATATATAAACCAATTCCCGTACCTTCTTTTTTGTTGAAGGTAAAATGCGAATCAAATACGTGATTAATAATAGCATTCTTAATACCCCCTGCATTGTCCTTAATTTCAATAATAACATTGTTTTTTTCAATATACGCATCTATGAAAATATACTTCTTGCAATCTACTTTTAATAACTCTTCTTTAGCATTTATAATAATATTCATAAAAACTTGAATAAGTTCATTTGGGATTCCATATAAATCAATATCATCAACTTGGCTAATAACAGTAATATCTAATATTTTTAACTCTGCTTCTAAAAGTGTCATTGTTTTTTCAATCACATCTTGTAATTTAAAGTTCTTTGTATTTTTATCTTCTTTAAAAAAGTTTCTAAAATCATCAATTGTATCCGATAAATATAAAGCATTATTAAAAATATTATCTAAGCTTTTATAAAACTCTTTGTCATCCAAAGTATCGAGTTCTTTTAAAAGTTTTAAATTACTTGAACAAATAGATATCACAGATAAGGGCTGTCTCCACTGATGTGCCATATTCTCAAACATCTCCCCAATAACAGCCATTTTACTTTGTTGTATAAGTAACATTTCTTTTTCTTTTATTTTTTGATCTTGTTTTTTTATTTCACTGATATCTTGACTCACTCCCACATAAGATGTTATTTCATCTTTTGAGTTTTTAATAGCTGAAACAGTCGTAAGTGCATAAAATTTTTCGCCATTTCGTTTATAATAACTGCCCTCTCCTGTCCAGGTATCTTTAATAGCAGTAATTCTTTTAAGTTTATTTGAAAAGACAAAATTTTTGGCTCTTAAAATAGCATCAAGTGTATAACCAGTAGTCTTTTCAAAGGATTCATTAACGTATTCAAAATGTCCTTGTGCATCTGTTATAAAAATAGCATTACTGTTATACGTAAGCGCATTACTCAATCTTTTTAATTTAAAATGTTCTTTTTCAAGCTCTCTATTTTTAGTATTTAATTCTTTGGTTTTTTTTGCAACTAACAGTCTTAATTTTTGTGGTTGTTTACGCAATAAATACAAAGAATATGACAAAAACAACGATATTAAAACATTTAAAAAGTATGTGAAAAATAAAAGACTGTTCGAAATAGAAGAACCCATATAAACAATATCTAAATACCATGTACCATTAGGCACTTTTATTGCTTTAGATAAAATGTGTTTACCTTCTAATACTTTTTTACCAAAAAACACATCGATTTCTTTAGTATTTGGATGAAAACGCCATAATCTAAATTCATAATTTTTTTCTTTTAAAGAATTTAAATCAGTGTTTTTTATCAACTCATCTAACAGTATCAATACAGAAGTAAATCCCCAAAAAGCACCATAACTATTATGATTTTTTACCCCACGTGAATTCTTTTTGACATCTAAATAAACGGGGTACCTTGCAATAATAGCTACTCCTCCTTGGATTAAAGAAAAGGGGCCAGCAAGTGTAAGTTCTTTTGAATTTTTAGCAAGAAAAGCTTCTTTTTTTCTATTATTAGAATTAAAGATATCGTGTCCAATTGCTTTTTCACTTACTTTAAGAGGATATATTTTTGTAACCACTCCATTGGGTGCTAATTGCAAATTTGTAATTCCACCTAATGAATCATACATCATTTTAGAGTATTCTTCAAAATCATCCATATTTCCATCTGTAGTATGTACATGTGCACCTAGTATAATTGCACTGGAAGTACTTCTGCTAACTGCTTTTTCTAAAATAAGAACTTGTGTTTGAAGAATTTTTTGAGATAAAACAGTGATCTTTTTTTCCCAGTATTCACTGTTATTGTTAATTAAAAATAAACCAAGAGAAAAAAGTGTTAAAGCAAAGAGTGAAGATATTATTATTTCTTTATTGATCATTTACCTTACCTTTATCATCAATAATTTTAACATATAATATTGATGATAAGATAAATATAAAGTTTTTTTGGAAAAATAATTTTATTAATGAAAAGAAAGAAACAAAATAAAGGAAAAACTACTTATTCATCCTTATTTTGTTCAATATTCCATTTTAAAACAACTTCATCAACAATACCTACAAAACGTTCAATAAAAATTCCATCTTTAGAATACAAAAAAGATTCAGGTATTCTTTGAACATTTCCAATACGTTTGGCAAAATCAAAGTTTGAAGAAGAAACAGTAACTGGAAATTTAATTTTATGTTTTGTAAGAAAAGCTTCTAATTCTTTGGGATCTTTATTTCTTTCATACAAGACACCAATTATCTCAAATTTATCTCCATATTTTTCATACATTTCATTAAACAAAGGCATTTCTTTTATACAAGGAGGACACCAAGTAGCCCAAAAATTAATTAGAACTACTTTCCCATTTAGTTGTTTTGAAATAAGAGAATTACCTAACATCTCAATATCAATTTTTTCACCTTTAGTCGTAAGTAAAGTAAATTTTTCATTTTTTATTTCACGCTTTTTTTCTTTTTTTTCATCAAAAGACACTTCAACTGCAGCTTCATTATTACTAGAATCACTACAAGATGTTAAAAACAGTAAAGCCAGCAAAGATGCAAATAAAATTTTCATTATTAGTTCTTATATATTTCAGATTCAACCAGATTCAATAAACCTTTATAAGAAAAATCTACTAATAATTTTCCATTTACAAAAAACTCAGGTGTTGCTCTTACTTTTAAAGTTTGCCCGTCAATTCTGTCTAAATTTAAGTGATCAATAAAAATAGGGTCTTTAAAATCTTCTTTTAATTGTGCAATATCTAAACCCTTAACGTTTTCTAAATAAGACCATATTAATTTTGGTTTTGGATTTTTATAATCTGCCCAAACTGGTTGGTAATAATAAATAACTTCAAGTACTTCATTGTATAAGTTTTGACGTTTTGCAGCGCCTAAAACTTTTATCATAAATTCTGAGTTATTATGATTTGGAACATATCTTATAACCAATTTTATTTCATCTTTATATTCATTCAATACTTTTTTAACAGCAGGGTGAAAAGCTCTACATGAACCACATTCAGGGTCTAACCACTCAACAACAGTCACTTTTGCATCTTTATTTCCAAAAACAGGAGAATGATCTCTAATAAAAGGAGCTCCATCACTTGACATAGAAGACAATTCTTCTACTTTACTTTGTTTATAAAACGAACTTACAGCAAAAAAACCTGCCAGTAAAAGAATTAAAGAGATAAATACAATTTTTTTATTTTTCATTTAAGAAACCTTTTTATTAGAAATATATAACGCTAGAAAAATACTAACATAAGCAATAAGAGATAAAAAAGGAATAGTTATAAAACCAAACCAGTTAATATACTCAGTTGAACAAGGAACACCTTGTACACAAGGAACAATACTTTCAGGAATTATTCCAAACATCAATAGGTTATGGTAAATACTAAAAGATAAACCAATTAATACAAGAGGCATTGCATATTTAAACAGTTTATCATCTGGATACAATAAAGCCATAAGAAAAATAAGCACAAGGGGATACATAAAGATTCTTTGATACCAGCACATAGAACAAGGAACAAACTCCATTACTTCAGAGAAGAACAAAGAACCAAGCGTAGCTATGGATGCAATTAGAAAACAAAAGAATACAATATTTGAAGGTAGTATTTTAGGATTCAAGATTTTCCTTTAATAGTTTTTAAATAAGAATTTTATTCAATTAAGATATAAAATTCTATCTATTTTAAGTTAACAAACTATTAATAAAATAAACAAATGAACCCCTAAACTTCCCTCTTTATAAAGTGAATATAATTTTTTATATCTTTTTTTTTAACTTATATATACAATAGTGACAGAAAATCAACACACCCTCTCATAACAAAATGGAATACAATCGCCCTACGTAAAAGAATTTTCCAAAATAAATAAATAAATAAATGATTAGCCTTTATAAAAAAGAACTCGAAGATATAAAAAAATACTGTCAAATTAAAAGTTTGTAGCAAACTGCAAATTATGAAAAGAAAATATTAATGAATGCGGAGGAAAATACACAAACTACTTATTTGGAATTAAAAGTTAATTAACATATAAAACAGTCTTTTCCTGCTTTCTTTGCTTTGTACATTTTATCATCTGCATTTTTATACACTTCTTGCCAAGAAGTAAAGTCATTAAAGTTTGAAATACCAACAGAAAAGGTCACTTTGTATTCTTTATTTAAAAATTGTTTTTTTACTTCACTTTGTAAACTTTTAGTGTAAAAAATTAATTGATCCAGGTTCATATTCATAACGATTATTGCAAACTCTTCGCCTCCCGTTCTAAAAATATAATCTGCATCTGTTCGACTTACTTGCTGAAATACTATTGCTAAAGTTTTTAAAACAAAATCTCCTTCTTCATGTCCACAAGCATCATTAATTGTTTTAAAATTATCTATATCCAAAAATATTAATGAGGCCACTTGATCATTTCGTTTGACCTGTATAAAAACTTCTTCACCTTTTAATGTAAAGTATCTTCTATTATATAATTTCGTCAAATCATCTCTAATACTTTGGAGATAGAGTTTCTTTTTGATTTCTTCATTTTCTGCTTCTAAAATCTCTCGTTTAGCTTCAGCCTCAATTCTTAAGACAAATATTTTTGCAATTTCTATCATTTGTTCATGATAATCTCTTTTGTTATAAGATAATATAGCGACGTGTCCAAAACATTCACCTTGATCATTATGAATAGGCAGTCCCAAAAAACTTTCCATTTTACTTTTTTTACTGGCCTTGAAATTTAAATAAACATCTTCTTTTATTAATACAACATTATTATTATATACCAATTGACAGGGAGTATCATCTAAGTTAAACTCTTCTACAAAATTTTCTAAAGTTGAATATAAGACTTTGACATTTTTTGTATTCTTAATTTCCACTGCATGTGTAATAAAGACTAAATCTGCACAAAATAATTTCTTGAGTTCTTCACAAATAATTTGAAGAAACTTTTTCCCTAAATGAGGAGATGTTATTTCCATCATTGATTTAAGAACTTCGTATGAATCAACTTTAAGTTTTTGCATAGTCATCCTCTCTTTCTTGAATTTATTACTTTAGTGGCATTTTCACTGTTATAAATTATAACATAAGACTAAATCAAACAAATAATTTTATATTTTAAACAACTATTTCCTTAGCAAACATTTTTTACAAGCTAAGAAAGGAAGATATAATTATTATATGAATGAGACTTCTGTACTTTTAAAAAATACACGTACATATTTTTTAACAAGATTTTTTTTGTCCTGATGAGTGTAGTTATATCCCTTAATTTCCTGAATAATTCTAGTACTAACAAAAATTATCGAAGAGCAATTAAAATTATTGTTTAATTTATTTTTATAACAAAGAAGTAGCACTTACTTACGCTAATATATAGTTAAAATGGTATTTATATGATTTTATCTTAAGTTATAAATTATTAAGATGTGGACCAGATAGTTAAGTAATTTTAAGATATTACTTTTGTAAAGATTCAAATACTATAGAGTGTATTTTTAGGATTTACTGAATAACTGGAGATTAAAATGATTGATAAAGACACTATATATTCTGTATTTGATATAGAATCACAAACATTACAAAAATGGCAAAAAACAATTAATTTGTTATCCTCTTTGTTAAACTTACCTTCTGCATTAATAATGAGGCTTAATAAAAATAAAATAGAAGTTTTCATCAGTAGTGAGGATGAAAATAGTCCTTATAAAAAAGGAGATAATGATTTTTTCTATAATTCTGGATTATATTGCGAGCATGTTATTAAAACACAAAGTATACTTAATGTAAAAAATGCGCTAACTGACCTGAGATGGAAGAATAATCCCGATATTAAATTAAATATGATTAGTTACCTGGGCCTTCCCATTAATTTAGCTCAAGGTGAACCTTTTGGAACTATATGTGTTTTAGATAATATAGAGAGAACGTATAATGAAGAGCAAATAGCTTTGTTAAATGCATTTAAAAACATTATTGAAGAAGACTTAAAAAACATCTCTTTATATAAAAAAATATTTAAGTCTGAAAAAATTGCTTCACTTGAAAATTTACTTGCAGGAGTCTCTCATGAAATAAATACTCCAATAGGAATTGCTCTAACAAGTATTACACATTTAAAAGAATTAACAACAAATTTAAAAAGTAAACTTAATCATGAACATATGTCGGAAGAGGATTTACAAAACTATTTGGATTCATCCCTTGAGCTTAGTGATTTATTATATTGCAATTTAAATAAATCAGTTAAAATAATAAACAGTTTTAAAGAAATAAGCCGGGATCAACTGAACGAAGAAAGAAAAGAATTTAATATTAATGAATACTTAGAAAAAGTATTAATTAGTTCGAATTCTATTATGAAAAATACAAACATTAATATTACGATAACTTCAAGTGAGAATATTACAATAAAGTCATACCCTGGGGTATTTTCACAAGTCATTACAAGTCTAATTAGTAATTCCATTATGCATGCTTATGATGACAAACAAAAAGGAGAAATTATTATAAATTAAAAAAAAGTCAATAATAACATAATACTTAATTACAAAGATGATGGAAAAGGAATTAAGAATGACAACATTGATAAAATCTTTGATCCTTTTTTTACAACTAACTGTAAAAGCGTAAATAAAGGATTAGGATTAAATTTAATTTATAACTTAATAAATAAACAACTTAATGGAACAATAAAATGTACTCCCAATCTTAAAAATGGCGCCGAGTTTATTATTGAATTCCCTTGCGAATAGAATGGTTTTATATAAAATTTAAAATCTTTTAACATATAAATATTTTGTATCTATTTCATGATAATTTACTAGATAATTTTATATTTTAGAATAGGAGTTATTTTATACTACCCCAGATTGAACATATACTATTAATTTTTCATAAATTTAATTTTATGAATACGCTTTTTCAGACATTAATTTACGCCAACCAGAAACATTTACTGGACCCTTTTTACGGATAATAAAATTACGTAATAATCGTCCTAAATAATAGTTTCCCATTGATGCTAATTTTATAATTTGATTTGATTCTTTAAGAACCCATTCAATACGAGGTTTTCTTATTTTTTCAAACTTACTTAAAGTATCACAAATAGAGTTCTCTTTTAATAAACTTATTAGACAATTTACATCTTCCAATCCCAAAGCAACTCCTTGCTGTAACGTAGGAGGGCATCCATGCAAAGCATCTCCAAGAAGAAGAACTCGTTTATTGACTGCTTCAATAGTACTTACAGATTTCAATTCTCCCGTAATTATTTCAGATGAGTCAGAAAGTTGATTCAAGACCTTACTTACTGGTTCACAATAATCTTTAAATATCTCAGATAAGGCATTCAGAGGATTTTTTTTATGCCAATACCCATTTTTATCAGTAGTTTGACCATAACAATATACTGTATTATCTCCCATTGGATAAATCATAAACGCATTATCTGTTCCTAAATAATAAATAGGATGTTTATCAGTCGTATTCATTCTTGCTGTAAATCTCCAATTAGTAATATCAGGTTTTAAAATAGTTGTATTTGTAAATTCTAAACTTCGTATTTGAGAGTTAATTCCATCGGCACCTATAAGTAAATCAAAATATTCGGTGTCCCCATTAGAAAATAAAACTGACACACCTTTATTTGAATTTTTCATTGTTAAAATTGTGGTATTAAATTTCACCTGACTATTCGATTCTTCTCTAATAATTTCAAGCAATTTATTTCTGCTTAAAGAAACGAAGGGAGCTTGGTTTAAAGGTTTTTCAATAAGAGACGTTTTACTTAAGGTTTTTCCATCTTTTAAAGCATACTCGATATCGAAAACTTGATGGGCAGCCTCCATGATTTTTTTAGAAAAGCCTAACTTTTTAAGTTCAATCATTGCATTTCCAGGAAGACAAATTCCTGCACCTTCAATACTGTATTGTTCTACTTTTTCAATTATAGTAGTAAGATGACCTTGCTTAGAAAGCGCATGGTCTAAAGATGTACCTATAATTCCTGCACCTACAATTAAAATTTTGTATTGATTCATACATTGACCTTCATGTTTTATTATTGCTGAAAATTATAACTAAAAATATTATAAAAGACATCAAAAATGAAATCGATAATAAAAGATACAGAACAGGTACTTAACAAAGAAGGCATAGCGTTATGAATAAAACAATAGATTTTCAAGTATTAGAACTAATACCAGAACTTCATTTAGTAAAAAGAACTAAAGAAGAAGGTTTTAGCATATATTTATAAAGAGTGGAATATAGCGGTTTAATGAGAATCTATATGATTTGTTATACTAAAAAGGAAAGTTTAAAAACTTTCCCATTCATCTGCATCCGATTTTTCTTCTTTAATAATTCTTGGTTCTGCTTTTTTTACTCTGTAAGGTTTAGGAGATTTTTTAACAGGTAAACTTTCTTCTATGACTTTTTTAGGAGCAAGAGTTTCGGTATGTACTTCAACACTGCCTTTTCCAATAAAATCAGCTTCATTTGCTTGATCAACAATACCTTTAGCCATTAAACTTGTAGATTCTGCAATTAGAGCTGTTTCACTAGCAACTGCTGCATTTTCTTGTGTACCTTGATCAAGTCTAGTAATAGCATCGTTTATTTGTTCAATACCTGTTTGTTGTTCTTTAGAAGATAAAGCAATATCATTAATCGTTTCTGTTGTTTTTTTGATATTTGTATTTAAAATATTGTAACCCTCTATCATTTTATCAGCACTTTGTTTTCCAAGATTGGTTTTAACAGTTGCTGCTTCTACTAAATCTTTTATTTCTTTTGCTGCTTCTGCTGATCTGCTTGCAAGATTTCTTACTTCTTGAGCAACCACTGCAAATCCTTTTCCAGCTTCTCCTGCTGTTGCTGCTTCAACAGCTGCATTTAAAGACAAGATATTTGTTTGAAATGCAATTTGATCAATAACAGTAATCGCATCTGCAATAGCTTGCGTTTGAGAATTAATTTCATCCATAGAATCAACCGTAGAACTTGCAAGTTTTTGCCCAGAATCAATAGACTCTTTTAATTCATTTGAATATTCTGCCATTTTTGATATGTTATCTGTAGTATGAATAATAGTACTTGTAATTTCTTCTAGTGCTGCTGCTGTTTCTTCTAAAGAAGCTGCTTGGGCATTAGAACTTGTACTTAAAGAAGTAACATTAGCAGATAATCTGCTTGCATTTTCTTCCAGCGTTGAACCATTTTTTAAACTGTCTAATAATAATTTGTTGATAATAATAGACAAATCATTTAAACCTTTAGATACTTTTCCACTTGGATTATCAATGGTGGAAGTAAAGTCTAATTTTGTATATTTTTCCAATAAACTTGTTATTTTGTTAATATCTCCATCAACATTTTCTTCAACATTTTCAAGCATTTCATTAAAAATTACTTTTAACTCTTGTAAAGCTTCATTTTGTGTTGATTTTTCAACTTTATACGTTAAATGACCTTCTTTAACTTTTTGAACTACTCGTTTAACATCATTGATTAATGCTGCGTCTTGTTCCATCAAAGATTTTGTTTTTACAACATTTTCATTAATTATCTTAGCCATAGTTCCTATCTCATCATTTGAACTGTCATCTAAATGAGAAACTTCTTTATTTTCTTTGTTAATGTATTTAAAAAAGTTTAATAAACCCTCTTGGAATCTTTGAAGAGGTTGAAAAATTACTTTGTTAGAAATCATTGCCATAATAAAAGCAAGTAATATCATAATAAAAAAGATAATGATAATATTGGTAATTATTGTATCTTTTATGGCCATAAAAGTTTTTTCTTTCATTAATGTAACTCTGTCTTCAATATCATCAATATAAGCACCCGTTCCAACTATCCAATCCCATTTTTCAAATTTCTGAACGTACGATAATTTTTTAGTTGCTTCTTCTTCTTTTGGTTTTTGCCAAGAATAAGCTACTACTCCACCTTCTACTTTAGCATTGGCTGCTATTACAATTTCTTGAAATAAATATATTCCATTAGGATCTTTTAAGTCTTTTAAGTTTTTACCATTTAAAGAAGGTTTAACAGCATGCATAATCATTACATGATTAGAATCATTTATCCAAAAATAACCTGTTTTTCCATATTTCATATTCGATATTGCTACTAAGGCTTCTTTTTGAAGACGCTCTGTTACATTATCAACATATTCACCTGTACCAATTACCCAATTATAAGGTTTAAACAGTTTTACAAAGGATACTTTTTCTTGGGGTTCATCAAAACCAGGTTTAGACCATAAATAATCTACAAAACCTTCACCTTTATTTTTTCCAATTTGAGCAAATTCCCAAAAAATTCTTTTTCCACCCTTATCTTTAAAAGCAGAAAGATCTTTACCATTTAAAGAAGGTTTAATTGGATGCATAACCATTTTTGCATCCAAATCATTAATCCAAAAATATCCAGATTTTCCATATCTTGTTGCTTCAACTGCACTTTTAATAATCTCTTTTAATTCTTCATCATCCATGGTTCCGTGATATTTTTTGTATTCACCTTCCATAATTGACAACAGAAATTTTGTTTGGTCTTTTAAATACAGTTCTACTTCTTCTTTTACTTTTTCTTTAGAAGTACGTTTTTCATAAGATTCAATTGTTTTCATTACTAAAGACACATAATTTTGTAATTCTTCTTTTTTTGTTTTGTAGGCTTCTTCTTCAAATTGTTTAATTACAATTTCAGATGTATTTTGCAAAGAAATAACAGATTGAATAATTGTAATAGTTGAAACAACAACAATGGAAGAAATTACAATAATAAGTAATTTTGCTTTAATTGAGACAGATTTGAACATTTTTGATCCTTTAGTAAGCCACTGTTGATTCTGGTTTACTATTTGTTTACAATTAAAACATTATTTTTGTTAATTTAAAATTAAAAATTATTTTTAGTAAAAATTATCAATACTTATTTTAATAATGACATTTAAAGTAAGTATTAACAATCAAGAAGATGCAGATTATAGTACTTGAGAATGACTTTTAACATTTATTTAAGTTATTAATCACATTTAAAGAACAACAATCCTACCACTTATAAAACAATAAACTTAAATAAATAATATTTAATTACATCAAATAATAATTAAATTAAAGAAGTATTTTGAGTTTTAATTATTTTAGTAGCAGTTAAAAATATATAGTTCTTGCCTGTTAGTGTTACTCTAAATTTTTTTTGCTGTAAGTACTTTTTACAAAAATAGATATCTTTATGTAAAACCGACATCTCACTGTAAGAATAGTTTTTTGCTTTTGCACCAAAAATCATTTCTCCACCCATCCACCTGCAATTAGGGAAACCAAGTATTATGGCCCCATCTTTATTTAAATATTCTTGAACCAAAGACATAAAAAGTAATTTAAAGTTTAAACTTGAACTTTGTAAAGTGCCAATACTAATAAGTAAGTCTGTTCTTTCTAAGTTTAAGCTTTTTAAATCATTTATATCATGAGTATGAAAAACAGCATTAGAAGGGAATCTATCTTTTGCAATCTTTATTGCACTTGGACAAAAATCAACTCCCACTAATTTTAATTTATCAAAATCTTCTTTGTTTAATAATTTAGAAATAACTTCAAATTCATCTGCTCTGTTTAC
>SPKZ01005618.1_pt1 | contig 12538 bp, 15 predicted proteins | sample 2456571 | NCBI WGS metagenome assembly SPKZ01 (sample SAMN11192286, study PRJNA482655) | marine metagenome | biome: ENVO:00000447; feature: ENVO:00000244|ENVO:00000211|ENVO:00000569|ENVO:00002023; material: ENVO:00002151; isolation source: ocean water from marine abyssalpelagic zone ...
GTCCACGCCGTAATCGCGAAAGGCCACCACCGCAGCACGGGTATCGTCAGAGCTCGTGTCGTCCACATCGTCAGGGCTGAACACGGTCTCAACACTAAACCCCATCCCAGCCGCCACCTGCGCACCCATGGCTCCGCTACAGGTGACAATGTGTATTAGATCTGCATAAGGTTTTAGCGCTGACAAAGCGCGTTGCGCTCGTCCTTGTGAGCGAGCCCGGTCTTCCTTCGAGAGTGTTAATGCCCGTTCACGCAGCGCATCGCCATCACTGCCCTTCATCGCCAGGGCACCGCCCAAACCTGCGAAGGGATTCACCAGAAGGCCCAATATCAATCTATTGGTAGTTTCTGCGCTCATGGACCGTCGCCGTATTGCAGTTGCGTCAACATTCCTCCAAGCGCTGTAACAGCAGCATTACCGGCATCATCCTGCAGTGAAACTGCGCCCAACTCTCGCCTGACGCGGTATTGCTTGCGCAGTGCATCAAAGCCTTTTGCAGCGTCTGGCTGAGCCACGACCTCGCGCAACAGGCGATCGTCCTCGCGAATATCATAGACCTGCGACACCAGCGTTCTCAATGCGTCGGCCAGTGACGCACCAGACCCAAGGGACACCGGCAGTGTCGGTAAATGCTGAAGCCTGCCGGACAGATTCAAGTCACAACTGCGCGCCATCGCGCCAAGAATGTGTTGCGTACCGCGCCATTTCGCATCCTGACTGTAGCCTGCGATGTGGGCACTTCCCAGAGCACAGTGATTGAGCAATTGGGCGCTGACTGATGGCTCGCCATACCACACATCGAGTACCAGTGTCGGTGCGGTGCCATTTTCGCACGCCGCTAGCAAAGCATTCTGATCAATCACTTCGCCACGGCTGGCATTGATCAACAGACTGTCAGCGGAAATTCGGGATAAGCATTCTTGGCTCAGCAGGCCACAGCTCGGCCAGGGTGACCTGTCATGCAACGATGTATGCAATGTGATGACATCGGCGCTCAAAACCTCATCCAAGGACGCACTCGCAGGCACTTCACCTTCTGGCAGCCAGGGGTCGTGAACCAACACACGGACACCCAACGCAGCAAACATGCCTTGCACCCGGCGGCCCACGTGCCCATAGCCCACAATGCCCAACGAGCCCCCAGCGGCTAACCGCTCCCAAAAATCAGCGACAGCCAATACCGCCGCAAGCACGTAATCTGCCACCGCTACAGCATTGCAACCGGGGGCGGCACTGAAGGCAATCGCGTTCGCGGCAAGGGCCTGCTGGTCGATGTGCTCGTACCCTGCCGTCGCCGTGCCTACGAATCGTAGCGCGGTTCCCGCAACCATCTCAGCACTCACACGCGTGACTGACCGAACAAGCAGCGCATCAGCATCAATAAGGTTTGCTTGATGAATATCCCTGCCCGGCATGGCCTGGCACTCGGCTATCCCCTCTAGCGTCTCCTGTACGCCCACCAGGTTCTCGTCAAAAACAACACGCAGCACACTCATTCCCCCGCCCTAGTTGCGGCATGAACGCGTCTTATCAGCGCGGACGGGAGGCCCCAGGCTGCCAGCCGCGAGGTGAGCGAATCGCGCTGCGCCTCTGAGATACTCAGCCTGTCAGGCATACAGACGCCCTCCACCTCAGAGTGCAACGTTGCCAGTTGCCGCGACACCAAAACCTGCTCCCAACCCTCCTGCAGCCGCGTCGCTGCGCCGGCGGCCCCTCGCATCGGAAGGTCTGCAACGCCGTCAATGGCGCCGGCCAAGGCATCCAAACTTTCAAAGTGTTGTAACAACGTTGCCGCGGATTTGGGGCCGATACCCTGCACACCGGGTATATCGTCAACGTTATCGCCCACCAGTGCCAGGTAGTCGGCAAACTGCTCCGGCCAAACGCCAAACCGCTCATAAAAAGCGTGCCGGTCGATCTCGCTGGACGCCGACAAATCCCACCAGCGATCCTGGGGTTTACGCAAAAGCTGGCCCAGGTCTTTGTCCCGCGTAACAACGGTCACCGCGTAACCCTGCTCGCGACCAATGGTCGCGAGTGTTGCGATATAGTCATCTGCTTCATAGCGCGGACCTGCGTAACAGGGAATGCCTAAATCCTCGCTAACCTGCCTACAGGCCTCCAACTGAAAGGCGAGTGCCTCGTCGGGCAACTCCCTGCTGGCCTTATAACCCGGGTAGATCTCGTTGCGAAAGTTGGTGCCAAGGCTCTCGTCAAAGGCGGCGGCAAGTAGCGGTTGTGGACCTATCTGGGCGATGAGATCCAACAGCGTCGCGACATAGCCGTACACCGCATTCAGCGGCATACCCTGGGGCGTGAACCACCTATCCGGCATCGAAAAATACGCCCGAAAAATATAAATCGATGCATCCAGCAGATACACCCGCCCTTCGCTCACCGAACGGACACTCGCGCAGTCTTCGCCATCGACAACGAGACGGGCTCGGGCTGCCACAGCATGGGCAAACACGTACTACGGAAGTCCGTATTGAACTCCACTGCCAGCGCATCGGCAAAGGTGGCCGCTCGAGACGGCAGACCTCTCGCATGCAATGCCCTGCTCTCCTCATAGACCTTGTCCATGAATGCATTGCGCTGCTGAGCAGCATCACGACTTGAGAAGTCATCCAAGCTGGGTTGAAACGCAAAACCGCAGGCATGACTGAGATACCACTCGAGTGCTTGCGGCCTGGCCTCGACCGCAAGAAAGGCCTGCTGCTGTTGCTCGCTGCGTCCCTCTGGCGCATACCAGTAGCCGAAATCGGGTAGCTTTCTGCGCTCGGGCCCGGCTATACACCAATGGGCAATTTCATGCAGTGCGCTGGCAAAGTAGTCTTCCCGGTAGTACAGCCGGTGCAGTTCATCCGGGCGCTCCGCCGGCGCATAGAAGGGTTCATCGGCACCGCCCAGGAGCACCGTGTTCTCACATATTCGAAAACAGCTCGAAAACACCGCCTCCAAACGCCGGCTGGCGAATGGCGTTTTATGATCAGGCATCTTCATCGTCACACTTCTCGACAAGATAGCGAAACTCGCTTCCGATCTGTTCAGCGCTGATTAAGGTATGGCCGAGGAAATGACAGAATTTTGGAATGTCGCGCTCGGTTGCCGGGTCGGTCGCAATCACCTCGACGCACTCACCGACAGCCATATCGCGGATCGCGTTATGCAGCAGCATGACAGGCTCCGGGCAGTAGAGACCGGTAGTGTCCAAGGTGCGCGACTGTGACTTAGCCATGGCTATTGTCTGCCTTCAGCCACTGCGGCGCATGTTCAGCGGGCACCAGATCCCACTGCTCAAGATCCACATCCACGATTAATACGAGTTCGCCGTTGTCGAGTTGTTTTTGCAGTGAATCGCGCTTCTCGGCCAAGGTCATTTCCCGCAATCCGTAATCCGTACCATCACGAGACGCGAACTCGTCCAGCAAACCTGTCAATGCCTGCGGTGACAGATCACTCGCAGGCACTGCAACGCGCTGAGACAATTCTCAGGCTTCACGCTTAACGAACAGCAGCGTCATGCGATCACTCTCACCAATCGCTTCGTACTTTGCTCGATTGGCCTCGTCACCGCGCAAGGCCGGTGGCAGATTCCACACGCCGCTGGGGTGGTCCGCCGTGTCTTTAGGGTTTGCGTTAACGTCGGATGCCGCCTCGAAACTAAAGCCTGCTTTTGCTGCCGCTTCCTTAACGAAGGCCTCAGTCACGTAGCCTGTTTTTTTCATGGTCTCTACATCAGTGCCGGGCTTGGCGCGATGCTGGACCAAACCCAACTTGCCGCCAGGCTTAAGAGCGGTGAACGCCGCAGCGAGAACCTGATCCAGGATATCTCCCCTCATCCAGCTATGGACATTACGAAAGCCCACAATAAGGTCTGCGCTGCCAGCCGGCGCCACGGTGGTTTCAGCCGGTGGCTGCAATTGCGTAACCACAACATCGCCATAGAGATCCGCGTCGTTACCCAGTTTCTGCAGATACGCGCCGAGTGAGCGCCGGTAGTAAGCACTGGGGCCGTTCAGACCGTGATGAGCGGCGTAGTAGGTACCATTGTCTTTCATGAGCGGCGCAATCACTTCGGAGTACCAGCCACCACCCGGGGACAGTTCTACAACGCTCATACCGCTCTCGATACCGAAAAACTCCAGTGTGGCGCGCGGATTGCGGTATTCGTCACGGGCGCTGTTCTCTGGGTCGCGCTGCTCACCATTAAGCGCGGCATCCCAATCCAGATCTGCGGCTGCGGGCATCGCCAATGCAGCGGCAAGTAACAAGGCATACCTTTTCATGGTCGTAGTCCTTCTGCGTGTTTGAGTAGCGCGTTAATATACGGGCTGAGACTGAGAAAGTGGAGCCTGATCGGTGACAACAGCTTATATCGTAACCTTCATTGGCGACGACCGCCCCGGACTCGTCGAGGAATTGTCCAGCGTAATAGATAGCAACGGCGGCAATTGGCATGAAAGTCGCCTTTCGCAGCTAGGTGGCAAGTTTGCAGGACTCGTGTCGGTGTCTCTACCCAAGGACAATGGGCCCGCACTGGAAGAGGCGCTGCGCAATCTCGCAGACAGCGGCATTAGCGTCAGGGTAACGCCAACGGCGTCACTGCAGGCTCCGGCATCAGGAAAATCCGTTACCCTGGATGTCATCGGCCCGGACCGGCCCGGTATCGTCAAAGAGGTCACTCGAAAGCTGGCCGAGCATTCAGTGAACGTGATCGACATGGACAGCCAGATCAGCAGCGCGCCCATGAGTGGTGAACTACTGTTCCATACCCGCATCCATGCACAGGTTCCCGAAGCACTGTCCTGGGAGAGCCTGAGCGACGAGTTGGATGCCATCGCCAACGAGTTGACCCTGGACATCGACCTTGAAGAGGTCTGAAACGCTAGTCGCCCCGCTTAAGTAGACGGCGTAAGCCCACCCAGAGGGCCGCAACCGTGGCCGCTGAGAGCATAATGGCGAGCAACATCAGCACGGCTGCGCCAAACAGTGACAGTATCTCGTCGCGGCTGATACTGAACTGATCCGCCGCTGTGTAGACCAGAAGCGCCAATGCACATACACCTAAGGCGATGCGCAGGGTAAAACGCCTGGCTGATTTGCTCACTGACCTTGTGGACTCAGGGGGTTGGGGCTTGCGCGGCAATGACTGGCGTGCGCAAGGCCACGTCGGCATTTTGGCCGCGGTGTCGTAATACATGATCCATCAACACCAGAGCTAACATCGCCTCGGCAATAGGCGTTGCGCGGATCCCCACACAGGGGTCATGCCGACCATGGGTCACCATCTCCATTGCATTGCCGTCTCTATCGATGGTGGCACCGGGCTGCCGAATACTGGAGGTGGGCTTAAGCGCCAGGCTGACGGTAATATCCTGGCCGCTGCTGATGCCACCCAGCACACCACCCGCGTTGTTGCCGACAAAACCTTGCGGCGTGAGTAGGTCTCGATGCTCACTACCCTGCTGTTCAATGCTCGCAAATCCAGCACCCAGTTCCACGCCCTTAACCGCATTGATGCCCATCATGGCGTGTGCAATGTCGGCGTCTAGTCGGTCGAATACCGGCTCGCCCAGACCTGGCGGCACACCGGTGGCGACCACGTTGATACGCGCACCGACAGAATCACCGCGCTTGTTGAGCGCAGCCATGTAGTCCGCCATTTCCTCCACTTTGTTGGGGTCGGGGCAGAAGAACGGATTGGTTTCAACCGTATCCCAGTCCAGCGCCTCAGCACTGACCGGACCCAGTTGGGCAAGGTAGCCGCGCACTAAAATGCCGTAGCGCTCTCGCAGGTATTTCTTGGCGATAGCACCTGCGGCAACCCGCATTGCTGTTTCGCGTGCGGACGACCGGCCACCGCCACGATAATCTCTGAAGCCGTACTTTTGATCGTAGGTGTAATCGGCGTGGGCTGGACGAAAGGTGTCCTTGATATTGGAGTAATCCTTGGAGCGTTGATCGGTGTTTTCTATCAAAAGACCGATAGCGGTACCCGTTGTACGACCCTCAAAAACGCCAGAGAGAATGCGCACCTCATCGTCTTCACGGCGCTGTGTTGTATAGCGATTCTTGCCCGGCTTTCGGCGATCCAGGTCTATCTGCATATCGGCACTGGACAGCTCCAGCCCCGGCGGGCATCCATCGACCACGCAACCGAGTGCAGGCCCATGGCTTTCACCAAAGGTAGTGACGGTAAACAGTTTTCCGAAGGTATTTCCTGACATAGCAACCCCGCTTCAAGCGGCGCATAGTATACGGCGATCAGCTACGACTTGCTGTGGAATCTTGCAGAGTTTGTGCATCCAACGCGAACACACCGTGCCCGCCCTCGGAAAACTCAAGCCATGTAAAGGGTACCGATGGATAAGCCGCCTCCAAAGCTTCCCAGCTGTTACCCACCTCGACCACCAATAGCCCCCAGGGCTGCAAGTACTCGCTCGCACTGGCCAGGATTTTTCGCGTGATATCTAGGCCATCTGCACCAGACCCCAAGCCCTGTGGCGGTTCGTGATGGTATTCCATCGGCATATCCGCAAGATCCTGTGCATCAACGTAAGGGGGATTACTCAGAATGATATCGAAACGCTGACCCTCCAGCGCTGCGAAAAGATCCGACTCTACCGTGATCACTCGCCCGCCCAGGTGGTGTTTATCAATGTTCTCCCGGGCGAGGGTCAGGGCAGCGCTGTCCAAATCCGTCAACACTACCTCGAGCTGTGGGTCGTGCAAGGCGGCCGCGATACCAATGCTGCCGCCGCCCGCGCACAAATCCAACAGCCGCCTCGGCTCAGGCCCTGCATACCACGGGGCATAAGCTGATTGAATCACTGCAGCCAAAGGCGACCTGGGCACCAGCGCACGCGCATCGCTGAGGAATTCGATACCGGCAAACCAGGCTTTGCCGGTGAGATACGGCAGCGGCACGTGCTTTGAAATCCGCTCTCTCAGCCACCGTTCTATTTGTCCACTCTCAGCCTCGCCTACAGGCTGCTCAATCACCGAGCGGTCGCTGTCAGCCGGCAGCGAGCAGGCGGCGAGTACCAGCTGCACTGCTTCATCCCAGGGATTATCAGTGCCGTGACCGTAAAACACATCGCTGGCCTCTAGCTGCCGACAGGTATCTTCAATGGCATCGCCGATGGTGATCATGGATTGGTCGTCCTGCATGGGCGCATTCTACGGGCCGGCGGGTCGCGTTGCCTAGCAACCTGGGGGTTGCTACCCTCCTCAACAACGATAATGAGTGAATATCTGCATGGAAAATCATTGGGCCAGCATTATTGCCAGCATCGGCGAAGACCTGGACCGCCCCGGGCTGGTTGACACACCCAAACGTGCGGCAAAAGCCTTCGAATTCCTGACCCGCGGCTATCACCAATCCGTTGAGGAGGTAGTGAATGGCGCCCTCTTCCCATCTGACTCCAGTGAAATGGTGCTGGTGCAGGACATCGAATTGTACTCCCTGTGCGAGCATCACCTGCTGCCGTTCATCGGCAAATGCCATGTCGCCTACATTCCTACCGGCAAAGTCCTGGGCCTATCCAAAGTTGCTCGCATCGTGGATGTATTTGCGCGGCGGCTGCAGATCCAGGAAGCTCTCACAACACAGATTGCTGAAACCATCATGGCCGTTACCCAGGCAGAAGGTGTAGGTGTGATCATTGAGGCCCAACACATGTGCATGATGATGCGAGGCGTTGAAAAACAGAACTCGGCTATGAAGACCTCTGCAATGCTTGGCACCTTCCGCAGTGAACAACCAACTCGGGAAGAGTTTCTATCGCTGTTGCAGTTAAGGCGTTAGCGATTCCTCTCCCAGAAGTTCAATGTGAACATACTGCCGATCCGCCGTGCGCATCGCCGCATACACCAATAGACGGGTACGCGGGCCCTGCACACCCTCGTCGGTCGATGAGCTCTCGTTGAGGGCGTACACACGGTAGCGCTGCGCCTCCGCGCGACCGTACAGGATGCGCTCGCCGAACACCCGGCTCGCCCACTGCGATCCACTGCCACAGGCCCTGCCATCGCACTCGAACAGCAAGCGCACGTCGCTGGCATCCTTCAACTGGTTATCCAGATCCTCAACCAGCTCAGCTGATGTGTATCCATCTAGCACCTGCCAGGTTGCCCGTGATAGCTGACCCGTGATGCGCTCACTGTGCTTGAAACGCCAGCGGCCATCACTCTTTTGCAGAGCACCCAGACCCACCTCATGATTGCGAACTGCCATCGACTCATCTTTGACCGGCTCCAGAAAATCCCCCACCGCAAGCTGGGCCATAAACTCATCAGCCGTATCTGCACGGGCAATAGTGCCGAGTAGTAATGGTGTGCAGATCAGCAGCCGCAAAAAAGTACAACTTATCGAATTACAGCTCACTGGACAGAAACCTCCTTACCCTGTCAGCCACGGCGCCTACACTTTCCTCCATGTGAAAATGGTGGCAGCCCGGCAAAGTCTCCAACTGCAAGTGACTAATCCCGGCACTTGCAGCTGCGGCAATCTGCGGATGCTGTGCATGCCCCTCACGAGCCAAAAGCAGAAGCGTGTGTGCGTTTATGGTGCCTAGCAAAGTATCAACTTGCTGACGGGTAAATTTGCTCGCGGAGGCACCGTACAGCCGCGGGTCGGCACTCCAGGCCAGCCCCGCCTCACTTTCCCGAGTTGCTCTCTCTACCAGCAAGGCCGCCGAGGCCTCACTCAAGCCCTTACGCACCCTTGCCATTGTAGCGCTTTCTAGATCCGGCAATTCCCGCGGTGTGCGCGCCATTAACGGCGGCCGCTGTTCAAGGAAACGCGTTAACTGCTGGGCAGCTTCTTCATCGCCCAGTGGCTCCGGTATCACAGCATCCAGCAACACAAGCCGGCGCACACGCTGCGAGCAGGCAGCGGCGAATACCATAGCAATAATGGCGCCGCGGGAGTGACCCATAAGGTCAAACTGCTCCCAACCAAGGGCATCGACGACCCCGAGAATCTGCGGCAGGTCGTCCCAGATGTTGTAGGTGGCATCGGGTGATCGCCAAGCGCTTCTGCCGTGACCTGTGAGGTCTATGGCCACCACCCAGTGATCAGGCAGCAACGGAGCTAGCCGGGCAAAACTGTTGGCATTATCCAGCCAGCCATGCAGTGCTAGCAGCGGCCGCTTTTTCTCATTACCCCATGCAAGCCCGGCTATTCGAAGCCCGTCGACCTCCCAGGCCATTTCTCGGGCCACTGTCACTGCACCGCTCCGTAATAAGGGGGCAGAGCCCAGAACAAACAGTCCGCCATAGCTGGAGCGACCACTGGGGCGCGAAGGCAAGCGAAACCACCCGGCGACAACGGCGCCACCCGGGTATCGCCCAGCAAATAGTCAATCAACTGGGAGACAAACGGCTGGTGGCTCACCAGCAAGATGTGGCGCTCATCACTGTAGTCCACCGATGCGTTCAGCCAGTCCTCCACGGCACTGATAGACGCGCCAGGCTGCAGACGTGACTCATCCATGGCGGGCAACAAGCCCTGCTGCTGTAATATACTCGCCGTTTGCCGTGTGCGGCACCAGGGGCTGCACCAGACCTCCGAGGGCTGTGGCAGTGCCCGCGCCTCGAGCGCGCGTACGAACTGGCCCACGCCGGTAATAAGCGCACTGGCCCCGGATGACGTCAGCTCGCGCTGACGGTCGCTGCGGGCGCTGCCAGCCTCTCCATGCCGCCAAATCGTGATCAACATGCCTAGCTCGCTACAAACTCAACGTCACGGGCCACTTCCGTAAACATGATGTCACTGAAGACTTCCGACACCGGTCGATGTTCGTACAAAATACCGTATAGGCCGTTAACCAGGGGCATGGGAACACCCCGCCGGTCAGCCTCTGCCTTCACCAGACCCAGGGTATTGATGCCCTCAGCCACCTGATCCATACCAGCAAGAATCTCCGCCAGCGGCTGCCCTTTGCCCAGCCCGTAGCCCACACGGTAGTTCCGCGACAAGGGTGTACTGCAGGTCACGATAAGGTCGCCTACACCCGACAAGCCGAGGAAGGTTAATGGATTCGCACCCAACTCCACAGCAAACCGTGACATCTCAGCCAATGCCCGGGTTAACACCATGCCAATGGTGTTTTCGCCAAAATCACGCGCATGACACAGGCCAGAGAGTATGGCGTAGATGTTCTTCAGTGCGCCGCCGAGCTCGACACCATAGACATCGCTAGAGCTGTAAACGAGAAAACTGTCACTGTGCAGGAGGTCATGAATGCTGGCGTTAACCGCTGAATCAGGACTGGCTGAGACGCAGGCAGATAACTGCCCGGCAGCAATCTCACGCGCCAGATTAGGACCGCTGACAACAGCCCGCGGGTTGTGCGGCAATTCCTGTGCAAGCACTTCGCTCATCAGATGAAAACCACCGGGCTCGATACCCTTTGTCAGGCTCACAACGACCACACTTGGGCCAATTTGCACGGCGACATCTTTAACAACAGTGCGGAACGATGCGCTGGGAACGGCGACGAAAACCGTATCGATGCCATTGAGCGCATCACTGAGATCCAGCGTCGCGGTCACGCGTTCATCGATGGTGTAACCCGGGAGATACTCGTCGTTCTCTCGCCGCTCATTAATCGATGCTGCCAGTGCAGGATTGCGTAGCCAGAGGGCGACCTGATTGCCATTGCAGGCCATGGTGTTAGCGATCACGGTGCCGAAACTACCGCCGCCGAGTACGGCGACCCTATGCCGTTCGGGCATGCCCTATCCTTGTTATGGTTATGTGGTGGCGCAGTCTAACAGACACAAAAAAAGCGGGCACACGGCCCGCTTTTATTTTGTCTCAGTGGTCTCAGGAACCGGCCAACTGCAGCAATAGCTTGTTAAGCTTTGACACATAGGCTGCGGGGTCGCTGAGCGTTCCACCTTCCGCCAAACTGGCCTGATCAAAGACCACGGTAGCCAGATCTGCAAAGCGATCTTCATCGGACTCGCCATCGAGCATCTGAATTAACGGATGCGAGGGGTTAATCTCGAGAATAGGCTTCGACTCGGGAACCGCCTGCCCGGCGGCCTCCATGATGCGCTTCATCTGCGCGCCCATGTCGTAGTCACCCACTACAAGACAAGCTGGGGATTCCGTCAATCTGGCTGTTGCGCGCACTTCCTGAACCTGTGCTTCCAACACCGTCTGAATGCGGGCCACCAGGTCTTCGCTGTCCTTCTCTAGCTTCTCCTGCTCGGCCTTTTCCTCCTCCGAATCGGAGGCAAGCTCCAGCGCGCCGCGAGCCACATCTTTCAGCGGCTTGTCATCGAAGCTCTGCAAATGATTCATCAGCCAGTCATCAACGCGGTCTGACAACAGCAGCACTTCAATGCCTTTCTTACGGAACACCTCAAGGTGCGGTGAATGCTTGGCCGTATTGAAGTTCTCAGCTACGACATAGTAGATGGCGTCCTGACCTTCCTGCATGCGCTCGACATAGTCTGCCAGCGACTGATCCTGCGCTTCAGTATCCGTGTGTGTGGTGGCAAAGCGCAGCAAACCTGCCACCTTCTCTTTGTTGGCAAAGTCCTCAGCGGGACCTTCCTTAAGCACTTGCCCAAACTCGGACCAGAACGCTGCATAGTCGTCTGCAGAGGACTTGGCCATCTTGGCCAGCATATCGAGGACGCGCTTGGTAATGGCCGAGCGCATAGAGTCTACGGCGCCATCCTGCTGCAGAATTTCCCGAGAGACGTTCAGCGGCAGATCATTCGAGTCGATAACACCTTTTACAAATCGCAAGTAAAGAGGCAGAAACTGCTCAGCGTCATCCATGATGAAGGTGCGCTGCACGTACAACTTCAGGCCTCGTGCCGTATCCCGCTGCCACATATCAAATGGCGCTTTCGCGGGCAGGTAAAGCAGACTGGTGTATTCCAGCTTGCCCTCAACCCGGTTGTGACTCCACGACAGTGGGTCCTGGAAGTCGTGGGAAATGTGCTGATAGAAGGCCTTGTACTCCTCATCAGACACTTCACTGCGGCTGCGTGTCCACAAGGCCGTTGCTTCGTTAACCGCTTCGTACTCCCTGGGGGCAGTCTCAGCGTCCTCTTCGCCCTCGGGAACCGGCTTCTCAGGCTCCAACATCATCACCGGCACCGAGATGTGGTCGGAGTACTTCTTGATCACACTGCGTACGCGCCATTCGTCCGCAAAATCAGAACAATCGTCTTTTAGATAAAGCGTAATAGCCGTACCGCGCTGCTCGCGCGGCTGCTCACTGATAGTGAAATCGGCCTCACCGCTGGATTCCCAGACCACGCCGCCATCTGCGCCTTCACCGGACTTGCGCGTATGAACACGCACCTTATCGGCAACGATAAAGGCCGAATAGAAGCCCACGCCGAATTGTCCGATCAATTGCGAGTCTTTTTGCTGGTCACCGGTCAAGTTCTCGAGAAACGCTGCGGTACCGGACTTCGCAATCGTGCCGAGGTTCTCGATGACCTCATCGCGGGTCATACCAATACCGTTATCAGTAATGGTGAGCGTCCCGGCATCCTTATCGAC
>SPKZ01002087.1_pt1 | contig 12534 bp, 12 predicted proteins | sample 2456571 | NCBI WGS metagenome assembly SPKZ01 (sample SAMN11192286, study PRJNA482655) | marine metagenome | biome: ENVO:00000447; feature: ENVO:00000244|ENVO:00000211|ENVO:00000569|ENVO:00002023; material: ENVO:00002151; isolation source: ocean water from marine abyssalpelagic zone ...
CGTCTCCGACGCTCGCAAATTGGGTCCATTTCGGAAAGCCGCCCATAAATCGGGTCGACGATGTTTTGTCAATGCCTGACTCTGCTGATTCCTCCACTCATCGACAGCTTTATGATCGCCGGACAGAAGAACGTCTGGTGTAGAGCGATTTTCCCACTCTCTGGGGAGCGTATAATGCGGGTATTCGAGCAAGCCATTGCTGAAGCTCTCATCCTCAACGGAGGCGTGATTTCCCGCCACGCCTGGGATCAAACGCAGCGTCGCTTCTAACATCGCCATGGCGGCAACATCGCCGCCCGCAAGAATGAAATCACCGAGCGAGACTTCTGTGAGATTGCGGCCCTCGATGACGCGTTGATCGAGTCCTTCGAAACGCCCGCAGAAAAAGGTTAGCCCCGGACCGCTTGCCCATGTTTCTGCGAGGGACTGAGAAAAGGGAATGCCGCGCGGGCTTGGGTAAATGATTGGGCACTCATTTGTTCCGGCATGATCGATGGCGGCCGCGGCAACATCGGGCCGTAGAACGAGGCCTGCGCCGCCGCCGGCCGGCTTCTCATCAACTTGGCGATGTTTGCCCAGGCCAAATTCGCGCAAGTCCACTGTGTTGAGGGACCAGAGCCCGTGCTTACGCGCGCGCTCCAGAATAGAGACGCCGAGCGGGCCTGGAAGCGTCTCCGGATAAAGTGTGATGAAGGTCGCAGCAAAAGACATTATGGCCCCACAGAGAGCGCAAGCACACGGGAGATGGTTGCCCGGGGGAGACCAGACTGTGCCTGAAGCTCATTAATCGCGGCATCGACGGCTCTCAGGGCCGTCTTGCTGGTTGCTGTTGGCTTATCTAGGACGCCCTCGCGCATCAGGGCCGCGCACACATCCTTCGACGCAATCCAATTGTCATAGCCTGAGAAGCGCAAGAAATATTGCGCCGTTGCGCCGCCGAGGCGGCTGCCATGCTTCCCGAGATGCGCGAGCAAACCGGCTTGGTCATTGCCAGGCCAGCCGCTGAGAAAGGCGCCAAAGCTGCCATGCTCTTTGGCCGTAGCGGTTATGAAGCGCGCATTTTCGATCGTCGCGGTGATCTTTTGACCGTTTCGAACAATCGCAGCGTCAGAGAGGAGGCGGTCTAGGTCTTCATCAGCATAGAAGGCGACGCGATTGGGTTGAAAGCCGTCAAAGGCGGCCTCGAAGCCTGGCCACTTGTTGCGGATAACTTTCCAGCTGAAACCGGCGCTGAAGACCGCTTTCGCCATTTCGGCCAGATAGCGGTCATCGGTGACATCCGTCAGGTCCTCGATGGCATGTTCACTATGCGCCATAGCAAGCACCTGCTCGCGCGAACCATGATGGCTCGCCGCCAGATCCAAGATTTGTTCGAATTTACGCATCTTGTGCGTCACGCTCCTCGCGCACCGGCATCACTTTCAAGCCTGTGATTTGGTTGCGGTTCTTGCGCGCGATGTCGAAACGATAGCCATAAAACGCAAATCGCTGACCGGGTTCTGGGATGGTTTGCGCTTCGTGGATGACAAGCCCGGCAATCGTGACGGCCTCTTCGTCTGGCAACTCCCAGCCCATAGCGCGATTGAGGTCGCGAATAGTGACGCCGCCTTCAACATAGACCGAACCGTCTTCTTGTGGGCGTACACCGCGCACAACGACATCATACTCGTCGCGAATATCGCCGACGATTTCTTCAAGAATATCTTCCAGCGGCACCAGCCCTTGCAGGGCGCCATATTCATCTACCACGAGCGCGAAATGGCTGCGTTTCTTCAAGAACAGATCAAGCTGATCTTCTGCCGCCGTGGTTTCCGGGATGAACCAAGGGTCGCGGCAAATCTCGAGAATGTCGAGGCCAGACGTCTTCCCATTATTGCCCACGATGGCGCGCAGCAGATCTTTGACGTGCAAGATACCGACAATCTCTTCCTGGTCGCCGCGGAACAGTGGCAATCGCGTGTGCGGGCTCGCAAGCGCTTGGCGGACAATCGCATCGGCGGACTGATCCGCATCAATCATGGTGATATTCTTGCGGTGGATCATGACCTCTTCGACGGTCATGTCTTTGAGGTCCAGCGCGCCAACCAGGCGGTGGCGCTTATTGGCGTCGAGGCCTTCTTCTGAATGGTGCAGGTCAATTGTCCCGCGAATATCATCCTCAGCCGTGACGGCATCATCCGGGGGTTTTACACCGAGCAAGCGCAGCGTCGTGTTTACGATGGCTTGGATACCGGCCACGATCCAACTCGCGATCGCAACAAAGCCTGCGATCGGTCTTGAGACCGTCATCGCCATCGCATCGGGGCGGGTGATCGCATACGTCTTCGGTAGCACTTCTGCGAAGACCAAAACCAGGACGGTCATGACGGCCGTCGCCACTGCAACCCCGCTCGGCCCGGGCATCAAACTGACAAACAGGCTGGTCGCCAAGGCAGAGGCGAGAATGTTCACGAGATTATTGCCGAGGAGAATGGCGCCAATCAGGCGCTCTCGGTCCGAAATGAGTTTGTTAACGAGACCAGCTCTCTGGTCGCCATCTTTCTCAAGTTGGTGCATCCGCGCGCGGCTCGCTGCCGTGAGCGCAGTTTCGGAGCCGGAAAAGAATCCGGACAGGCTGATAAGGACCAGAACGGTCAGTAAAGTGCCGATGATCATCAGCTTTTTTGCAGCTCCTCTTGTAAAAAGTCCTGTACGTCAGACAGGTCTGCATCGGGATAGATAAAGGATTGGCCTAGACCTTTGGCAAGGATAAGCGGGACTTTTCCGCCGCGGGCCTTTTTGTCTTGTCGCATCGCTTCCACCAAGGGGCCTGCTTCGTAAGGGCCGCCGGGTAGGCGTTGAAGCTCCGTTTCGAGGCCGGACGCTTGTATGAGTGAGACGCCGTGCTCTGCGTCTTTCGACGTCATCAAACCCAGCCGCGCCGAATATCGCAGCGCCAACGCCATACCTGTCCCGACAGCTTCGCCATGCAAGAGGTTGGCGCGATAGCCATTGGCGGCTTCAAGCGCGTGGCCAAACGTGTGTCCGAGATTCAAGAGTGCTCGCACCCCGCCCTCGCGCTCATCTTGTGCGACGATGCCCGCTTTTGCTCGGCATGAAACCGCCACAGCTGCAGAGATTGAATCTGAGTCCAGTTTAAGGACTTCGTTGCCATGATCGGATAGCCAATCAATAAATTCCGGATCATTGATCAGGCCATACTTGATAATCTCGGCATACCCCGCTTGGCGTTCTCGCGCTGGCAGCGTCGCCAAGACGTTCGTATCTGCGAGAACGAGGCGAGGTTGATAAAAGGCGCCGACCAGATTCTTGCCGAACTTACTATTCACGGCTGTCTTGCCGCCGACAGAGCTATCAACTTGCGCGAGGAGCGTGGTTGGCACTTGAACGAATTGCATGCCGCGTTTCATCAGCGAAGCTGCAAGCCCCGTCAGATCACCAATGACGCCGCCGCCAAAAGCGACCAATACATCGTCCCGCCCTGCCCCATGCTCGAGCAACCAGTCCAAAGTCTCGCCGAGCAAAGCCCAGTTTTTCGTACTCTCACCGGCTGGTAGGACCTTTTCTAACCCCGTAAGACCACCTGAGGATAAGCCAGTGAGAAGGGTTTCGCCATGCAAACCCCAGACGGTGTCATCGCTTAGGATGAAAACGCGGCTTTGCTTGGCGAAGGGCGCAATCAATGTCCCTGAGCGAGCGATCAAATCAGCTCCGATCAGGATGTCATAGCTTCGTGTCCCAAGCTCAACGCGGACTTTGGTAGGCTCTGTCAGGGTTGGGGCGTCCATGTCTCCAGGGCCTTAATAATAGAGGTGACCGTCTTAGAATGCGGCCCGTCCACACTGTGGACCGTTAAGTCAGCGAGCCCATATATAGGACGGCGCTGATCAAACAAGTTGGAAAGAACTTCTTTGGCGTCGGGTCGGCGCAAAAGCGGGCGATGATTGCGGCGAGAGACGCGCTTCCAAAGCGTCTCAAGGTCCGCATTGAGCCAAACGGTGACGGCTTTCTCGCGCAGCAGATTTCGTGTGTCTTCGCTGAGATATGCGCCGCCGCCTGTCGCGAGGATTTGCGGAGGCCCACTGAGGAGCCGCGTCAGGACTTTTTGCTCGACACGCCTGAATTCTTCCTCACCATGCAGCGCAAAAATGTCAGAGACTGAAAGGCCTGCTGCTTTTTCGATTTCATCATCGCTATCAATGAACGGGCGGCCAAGTTTGTTTGCGAGGCGACGACCGACGGTTGATTTGCCAGCGCCCATCAATCCGACCAGCGCGACAGTCCGCCCGGACCACGCCTCATTTCTGTCGGTTTTCAAGGTACTAGATCGGTCTTCAGCCATGGTCTTTTCGGATGTTCCAAACCTGTCCTATACAGGCAAAACGGTTCCGGCAATCTTTGACGATGGCGAAACCATGCGAAAGGCAGATACTCGATGCGCAAATGGCTGATCATTCTTGTTGTAATTCTTGCGGCAGTTCTCGGGGTGCTTTGGTGGCTCGGGTCATCCTTGGATGAGCATAAACCAGAGGCCGGCGAAACGCGCATGGAGATTGAGCATGTCCTTTAAGGACATATTGCTCGCCGCTGGCTTCCTCACCACCTGTTTGTCGGCGACGGCACAAATTGAATCAGAGAGCTTGGATGATCTCAGCTCTTGGGGGCAGCGCTTTCTGCCCTCAGACGAACCCGAATTCTCCAATACGCTTTGGCGCAATTCCAGCAATGAGACCCTTTTGGCGCTGCTGCAATCCATCGATGTCCGAAGCCTAGGCCCGGCCGAGAAGCGGCTTTTGCGCCGTGTGGTCTTGTCACCCGCAACACCTCCGCGCGGAGATCTTGCAAGTGAATTGTTGACGGAGCGTGCCCGGTTAACGTTGGAGCTTGGCGAAGCGCGGGCCGCTGCTGCGGTTGCGCCCGAGCTGGGCGAGGACTCCCGCGGCTTGGACCCAGAAACCTTCGCGATCGATCTCGATCTCGCGAGTGGGCAGGAAGCGTCAGCGTGCAGCGCGTTAAATGGGCAAACCGGAGAGGCGCATTACTGGTATAAACTGCGCGCGGTCTGCGCCGTGCTTCAGGATAATTTTTCCGGCGCCGAGCTCGCGATTGAGATTGCGGAAGCGCAAGGCGTTGAGGACGATTGGATGATCGCCGCGATTTTTGCAGCCGCTGGCGACGTCCCAAACCCGCCAAATGCGCGGTTCGACACGGGGCTGAATATCGCTTTGTCTGCGAAAGCGGATCTGGACATGTCCAGCTTTACGCTCGCTGGGGGGCGTCCTGATCTTGCAGCGGCTGCAGCCCGCCGACCGGGCATTCCTGATGATTTGCGCATACGATTTGCCGAGATTGCGAGTGAATTTGATCTGATCGCGCCGGAAGAGAGACGCGAGATTTTGAACGCTCGCTATGAATCTGAAGAGACAGGATCCTTTTCAGCTCTTGAGGTGACCCTCGCCGATTTGAAAGATCCGCTTATCGCTGACGGACAGCGCCACGAGCAGTTGGCAAATGTGCTGCGTGCGGCGGCGCGAGCGGATTTGACGACCTATCGCACGACCGCGAGCCTATTCTTGCCGGATCTTCAGCAAATGATTCAAACGCCCGTCGCGGCGGGTTTTGCCATCGATTATGCCAAGGCGGCGATGATAGCAGGGGACCGAGCAACGGCGCTCAATTGGCTTGATACGTTTAACTTCGAGGGGTCTGGAGAGCCTGATTCCTATGATGTGGCTGTGATAGAGGCGCTCGACATTCTAGCGGGCGGCGAGTCATCGCGCCCGTCTTTGGTCGCGATTGAGACCCGGTTGATCGATGCCATTGATTCGACAGAGCGTGAGGTTCAAGCGGGCGCTATCCTGACGGCGTGGACCGGACTTGGTTATTCCTTGTCGCCGCTCGGTCGCGATTTCTTGGCGCAGCAATCGGACCGCGGTGAGCGCATTGCCCAGGGTCAGCGAACAGGATTGCGCGCAGCTGTGCTCTCTGATGCGACCGCCGAGGCTTCACTTCTCGTCCTGGCGACAACCCGAGGTGATCCCGCGCGCCTGTCGCCACCCGATTTTGCGGACCTTTTGACTGCGTTGGTCGCGCTTGATGCTGTAGATATCGCCCGCGACTTGGCGATTGAGTCGACGGAGTATTGGAAGGAAACGGAATGAAACGGGCTCTGATCAGTTTTGTTGCCGTCGCAGCGCTGAGTGCCTGCGTGAGCGTTCAACAGACACACCGCCACGTCACACCCGTCGAAGCAGCGAAACCGCCACCCGGGTCAAACCTGATGATGCGGGCGCCGATCACCATTTCCGATGATTTGGAAGTTATCATTTCGGATGTCGTTATTCCGGCTGGCGCCTCAGTACCGCGCCATTTTCATCCCGGAGAAGAGTTCGTCTATGTGATTGAAGGCTCTGCCGTGCATGTCGAAGACGGCAAGCCCGATCAAATCCTCCGCGCAGGTGACGCCTACGTTATTCCTCCGCAGGCCGAACATGCGCCGCGCGGCGGTCCGGATGGCGCGCGCGCAATTGTGTTTCGCGTCCACAAAGATGGCCTGCCGGAGCGTATCAATGTCGGAGAGAATGGGCCCGTTCCAGACGTCCAAGCTTATGATTACGAGATCGAGAGCGACCAAATTCTGACGCTCATGGACAATATTGAGTCGCGTGACGACTTTCATTGCCACGCCATGTCCTATCCCGCGCGTATGTGCCATTCGGATAGCGGGCGGGAGCTTTATGTGTTTTCCGAGCCAGGTGCCGAAGCTCATATGTCGGCATTGTTCCGTGGGTTTGTACGCGGCGAAGACGGCATCCCGGTCTTACAAGAGCGGGGTTGGTCAACGTTGGCAGAAGACGAGGCGCAGCCGTTTTTCGCAAGGATCGGCGCTTGGCCGGAAACATCGCGCGAAAAAGACTAAAACTCAGCGTGCCGCTTCCAGCGCTTCAGCCGGTTTTAGATCGCCATCATAGAGCGCGCGGCCGAGGATAGACCCTGAGATTGGGCGCTGACCTTTGTGTGCGCGCAGATTGTGAATGTCTTGCACGCTTGCGACCCCGCCGCTCGCAATCACTGGGATCGAGACAGCGTCTGCGAGTTCGCCCGTGAAAGCGACGTTAACGCCGGTTTTCATACCGTCTCGGGCAATATCGGTGACGATTAGAGCCGCGACGCCGCATCCTTCGAACGCCTTAGCAAGCTCGACGGCAGACATGTCAGAGGTTTCCGCCCATCCTTCGACAGCCACAATCCCGTCCTTGGCGTCTATACCGACGACAACTTGGCCTGGTAGCGCTTTGGCGGCAGCTTTCACCAGATCTGGGTCTCTTAGGGCTACTGTGCCGAGAATGACGCGCGAGATCCCAGCGTCTAGCCAGGCATCGATGTGCGCGCGGGTTCGAATGCCGCCGCCCAATTGAACGGGCACATCGGTTGAAGACAGGATCGCTTTTACCGCGTCCGTATTGGCGCTTGCGCCTTCAAAAGCGCCGTTCAGATCGACCACGTGCAAATACTCAAAGCCAGCCGCTTTGAACTGAGCCGCCTGGTCGCCAGGGTCCGGATTATACTGCGTTGCCTGATCCATTTCACCGCGCAGCAAACGCACGCACTGCCCGTCTTTTAGATCGATCGCGGGATAGAGTTGAAACGTCATTTTGGATCCCAGAGGACGAAATTAGAGAGGATCTGCAAGCCAACACGCTGGCTCTTCTCGGGGTGGAACTGGGTCGCAAACATATTGTCGCGCGCGACCGCTGCGATGATGGTTTCGCCATATTCCGTGGTTGCCGCGATATCGGCTGCACTTGGGTTCCGATACGCATAAGAGTGCGTGAAATAGACGTGCGGATCGGCGCCCAATCTGTCCAATATCGGATGCTTTTGTTGGAATGCGAGCGCGTTCCAACCCATGTGCGGGACGGCTAAGCTGCCGCCCGGTTGGATCCGGTCCACGTCGCCAGGTATCCAGTCGAGGCCAGCCGTTTCGCCATCCTCCAAGCCGCGCGTGGCGAGGAGTTGTTGGCCGACACAGATGCCAAAGAACGGAACACCGCGCTCGAGCACGGCTTCTTTCAAGGCCTCCACAAGACCGTCATGTCTGCGCAAGTTCGCGGCGCAATCAGCGAAATGCCCAACGCCTGGAAGAACAATGCGGTCGGCATAGGCAATCGCGCTCGGATCTGCTGTGATCCGGATTTCACGGGTCTTTTTGGCATTATTTGCGGCGACGCGGAGGGCACGCGCGGCGCTGTGCAGGTTGCCGGACCCGTAATCGATGAGGGCGATCGTCTTCATGGGGCTGGCCTTAACCGAGACAAGACGAGACGAAAAGAGCCAGATCGGAACATTCGCTGCGTTTCGCGACGAGAGTCTGGTCTTTTCCGCCTGCACTTGGCAGGAGGGAGCCTCAATTCACGCAACATCCTCAAAAGGATCACCCTATGTCCCTACCAGATACCTATCTCCAAATGGTCTCAACTCTCACCGAAGAAGGCGTTCTTCGGATGGAGCTGGTTGAAAAAGAAATGCCAGAGCCGAAGCCAGGCCAAATCATCATTCGCGTTGAAGCGACGCCAATTAATCCATCTGACCATGGCGTGATGTTTGGATGGGCGAATATGGCAGCAGCAACGAGAGATGGGTCTGGAAAAGATACTGTGCTAACCGCGCCGGTGCCGGAGCAAGCCATGCGGGCAATGAAAGCACGGATCGGTCAACCGCTTCCCGTAGGCAATGAAGGCGCAGGCACGGTGGTTGCCGCGGGCGAAGGGGATTATCCGCAAAGCCTGCTTGGAAAGACTGTCGCTGTAATGGGCGGCGGTATGTATGGTGAGTATCGCGCTGTCGATGCGATGATGGCGCTGCCATTGCATGAAGGGAATACCGCGAAAGAGGGTGCGTCCTGCTTTGTGAATCCATTAACCGCACTTTGCTTCCTCGAAACCATGCGCCTAGAAGGTCACACCGCGATCGTTCACACAGCTGCGGCGTCGAACCTCGGCCAAATGCTCAACCGGATTTGCCAAGCCGACGGCGTTGACCTCGTCAACATCGTCCGCAAGCAAGAGCAGGAAGATATCCTGCGCGGCATGGGCGCCAAATATGTCGTCAATTCCAGCAAAGACAGTTTCATGCCGGAACTGATTGATGCGATCCATGAAACCGGCGCAACGCTTGGCTTCGATGCCACTGGCGGTGGCAAGCTCGCGTCTGATATTCTTACGGCTATGGAAGGTGCTGCGGCGCGTACACCAGGCGCGTACAGCATTTACGGCTCTGTCGCCCATAAGCAGGTCTATCTCTATGGCGGGCTCGATACATCGCCAACGACGCTGAGCCGCGGATACGGTATGGCTTGGGGTGTCGGCGGTTGGCTCTTGCCGAACTTCCTCGCCAAAGCTGGCCAGGATGTGGCGATCCGTCTTCGCAAGCGCGTTGCCGACGAACTCACCACAACATTTGCCAGTAACTATACAGACGAGCTGTCGCTCTCAGACGCGCTGAAAGCGGATGTGGTTGCGAAATACAATGCGAAAACGACGGGTCAGAAATATCTGATCTGCCCGCAGAAGCCGATCTAGAGGCTACCTTTTGTGCTGGCTGCGGCCCCGGCGAGTTTCGCGTCCGGGGTCACGGCCATGCGCAAGGCGCGGGCGACCGCTTTAAAGCTGCTCTCAGCGATATGGTGATTGTTCTCGCCGTATAGATTTTCAATGTGCAGGCACATGCCGCCATTGCCGGCCATGGCTTGGAAAAACTCTTTGAAGAGTTCGGTGTCCATGTCGCCAATCTTGTCGCGCTTGAAATCCACCTTCCAGATGAAATAGGGCCGCTTACAGAGGTCGACTGACGCGCGGCTCAAGGTCTCATCCATTGGCAGATAAGCGTGGCCGTACCGCGTAATTCCTGCAAAATCGCCCAGCGCTTGCTTAATCGCCTGACCGATTACAATGCCGGTATCTTCAACCGTATGGTGGCCATCAATGTGCAGATCGCCCTTTGTGCGCACCTTCAAATCCATGAAGGAATGGCGCCCGAGTGCATCCAACATATGGTCGAAAAACCCGATCCCAGTTGAGATATCGGTTTTCCCCGTTCCATCCAAATTGATGGTCACCGTGATATCGGTTTCCTTGGTTTTGCGCGAAACTGTAGCAGTTCTGTCAGTCATGCCGGTCCAAATAGGGTTTAATTTCTTTGTCGGCTAGCACAGATCTGTTCACGACTCCCTAAACAATTGGCGTCACAACTGTTCGCTGAGGGTCGAGTACGGGATAAAGGTTGCCAGTTTGAAACCAATACGGGCACTTTCAAGATCACTAGCGCGTGCGAGTTTTGCCAATGTCCAGACATTGGCGGCTTTGCTGCTGGGCTTGCTTTTGTCCTTTATCTTCACGGCATTCTACTTCAACCAAGCCTACAAAGCATACCAGCACAGTGCGCATGAGAATGGCGTTCAAGTTGCTCAGCTGATCAGCGAAGAGCTCGCAAATGATCAAACGCGGGCGATTGAGACTGCGATGCAGCACTCCCTGAGCGGCCGAGCTGAATTGTTGAGCCCGAACGGTGACGTCTTGCATGGCGAGATGACCAATAAGGCGCGCGCTCGTTCTCAAACCTTTCCTCTGACCAATGATGGCGTCGCGCTTGGCACGCTGATTTATGCGCCAAGCCAACGTTTCACACCGCCAATTCCATATTGGATTGCCACGCTCATTTGTATCGGTGTCGCGATTATCTCTGGCCTGTGCATGCGCTTTTTTGCGCTGACCGTTGTCGACTATGTCGGACAGGTCACGCGTCTGGTTGGCGACTATAGTCTGGTCGATCAAAACCGCCGCAAGGTCTCGAAATTCGCATTCGCTGAGTTCCGACAACTCGCGCTCGCCACGACACGGGCGACGCGCCGTGTGTCCAAGGAATTGGAAACCCTCCGCGCCACGGCACGGATGGATGAGCGGACGGGACTGATTAATGAGCCAGCCTTCCTAGACGAGTTGAAGCTTGCGCTCCAATCGCTCGTTCCAGGCGCGCAAACGGTTTTGGTCACCATCGAAGTTCAGCCGCAAACACAGCATATGGATACGCTCGGTTTTGGCCTGCCGTCAGAAGCCTATTCCGTCGTGTCTGACCGGCTTCGCATGTTCGCATCACAGGCCGCCATGAAGCATGGCCATCAGCCTAGCGACTGGGTGCTCGGCAGCCTGTTCTCGGAGCAATTCGCCTTGCTGATCAAAGGTGGCAGTTCAAAAGATGAGATCGCCGCGATCATTCGAGAGCTTCTCGGGGAGTTCCGTGTTCCATTGCAGGTGAATGGGCAGGCGCTGCCTGTCGTGTTGAGCGGAAGTATCGTCTTGATCCCTCAGGACGGGGATTCCTTGAGCAAGATCATGGATCGCGCTCAGGCGACCATTGATGACCTGCGCCTCAAGTCACGGACCGGGTTTGCGTTCTACTCTCCGAAACTGGAACGCCAGCGCGATGCCAAGCTCAAACTTGAGAGTGAGCTACGCCAGGCGGTTCTTGAGGATCGCTTCGTGCCGCTCTTCCAACCGAAGATTGATCTCAAGACAGGTGAAATTTGCGGCGCTGAGGCCCTTGCACGCTGGCAGCTGGAGAACGGCCGGCTGGTGTCGCCATCCGTGTTTATCGAACTCGCCGAAGAGTCTGGTCTGATCGGTAAGATTGGTGACCAGATCATGCACAAAGCCTGTTTGGAGGCTGCGAAATGGTCCCGCGAAGGTTATCCTGTCAGCGTCGCGGTGAACGTCTCACCGAAGCAGTTCGAAGATGAGAATCTCTCTGAGACGATCTTGGATGCGCTCGCAAAAGCAGGTCTGCCGCCGCGCCAGCTCGAGATCGAGATTACTGAGAGCCTCGCAATCCAACAGCCTGAACGCGTCCGCGACGTGTTGGAGCCGCTGCGCCGTCTAGGCATCAAGCTCGCCGTGGACGATTTCGGCACCGGTCACTCAAACTTGGCTGTTCTGACACAGATTGATTTTGACGTGTTCAAGATTGACCGCCAGTTCCTGATGGGCACACCGCAGGACGCGCAGGCCAATGCGATTGTCGACATGATCCTGTCCATGGCAACGACTCTTGAGATGACCATTGTCGGCGAAGGCATCGAAACGGAAGAGCAGGCCGCCTTCCTCTACAATCGGCACTGTGACATTGGTCAGGGCTTCCTTTACAGCCCACCCGTTTCAGCGGTCGCGTTTGCAGAAATGCTGAAAACTCAACCCTTTATGATGAAGAAGAAGTCCGCTTAAGCAGCCGATTTTTCGACTGGGGCTTGTCATTTGACTGATTCTCAGTCATTTAGAGTTTTATGATAAACGATAAATCTTCTTCCGGGCCAGATTGGCACGGCACCACCATTCTCGCGGTTCGAACAGACAAACATGTCGCCATGTTGAGCGATGGTCAGGTCTCCATGGGCCAGACGGTTATGAAGGGGAATGCCCGCAAGGTGCGCCGTATTGGCGGCGGAGATATTCTTGGCGGATTTGCCGGTGCAACCGCAGATGC
>SPKZ01000499.1_pt1 | contig 12532 bp, 8 predicted proteins | sample 2456571 | NCBI WGS metagenome assembly SPKZ01 (sample SAMN11192286, study PRJNA482655) | marine metagenome | biome: ENVO:00000447; feature: ENVO:00000244|ENVO:00000211|ENVO:00000569|ENVO:00002023; material: ENVO:00002151; isolation source: ocean water from marine abyssalpelagic zone ...
CGAGCCGGCACCAGTCGAGCCGGCACCAGTCGAGCCGGCACCAGTCGAGCCGGCACCAGTCGATACCATCGCCGAAGAGGCGGCGACCGAGCCGGCACCAGCCGATACCATCGCCGAAGAGGCGGCGACCGAGCCGGCAGCTGCTGCTCCCGAAGCCGAGGCAGCGGCGGAAACCCCAGCGGAAGCGGAACCGCCCGCTGAGGCCCCAGCGGAATCAGCCGGGACTTCCGGATCCGTCGATCAAGATGACATGTTCGCAGCGCTCAAGGGCGCTGAGTTTGCGCTCGCGCTAGGTTACGGCGGGCTGTTCTCGGATACGCTGGGCAATACCAACCCACTCGGCATGGGCATCGGGCTCACCGGGGGCGCGGAGTTCGGGCAAGACTCCCCGGTGGCGAATATCTACATCGGAGGCCGTGCACTGTATTACGCCGGCGACAGCGAGGAGCTGCCGACGGGGACCTTTGGCATGAACAGTTGGTTACTCGCGGTGGATGTCGCCTACGGCATCGATGTCTACGAGGGCGTGCGTGTGCGGCCAGGACTTGCCGGCGGCATCATGCTGCAGCGGCAAGACGGACCCGTACCGTTTGCGGGGTACGGCGTGGGAGCTATCGCCGGTAGCGGCAAGAGCGACCACTACGTGACCTATCTAGCACCAGGCGCTAGCGCTCGCTGGTTGGTACCGGACGTACCCTATTTGTTCGTGGGAGCGGACGCCCGCTTCTCGCTTCAGCTGGGCGACAGCGACCGTCCCGGCGCTGAATTCTTCGCGCTAGTCGGCGCCAAGATCTAGTCATCTTGGGTGCCGGCTCACGTCTGCTGTCGGGACACAACCAAATAGCTGAAACGTTAGCCCCCGACCTCGGAGGTTTCGATCACTTCGGTCTCGGCTTGCCCGTCGAGGATCCATTCGCGAATGTGGGCGTCGCTCATGACGTGGGCCATGTAGTCAGCGACGGGTTTGCTGACCTGAACGCGATAGCTGGCAAAGCGCAAGACGACGGGGGCGAACATGGCATCAGCTGCTGAAAAAGCACCGAATAGCCAGGGGCCGTCCTCAACGTGTTTTTTTCGGGCGTTGGTCCAGATCTGTTGGATGCGGGCAATGTCGGCGCTGACAGCGTCGTCCCATTCGACGGCGCGACCTTCGGCTTTGCAGTTCATCGGCAGTTTTTCGCGCAGGGTGGCAAAACCGCTGTGCATCTCAGCGGAGATGGATCGAGCATGGGCGCGGGCCACACGTTCGACGGGCCAGATGGAGTGATCGTCGCGAATGTCCTCGAGGTAATCCATGATAGCGAGGGAATCCCAAACGGTGACCCCGCGATCTTTGAGCACGGGCACCATCCCGGTGGGCGACAGCTCCAACAGCTCATCCCGGCTCGAATCGGTGTAGAGCATGATGCGTCGCTCTTCGAACGGGATGCAGAAGTGTCGCAGCAGAAGCCACGCGCGCAGCGACCACGACGAGTAACACTTGTTTCCGATTATCAGTTCCATCTTTGCCCCACTCAAGGCCGGCTGTCCCGGCCGTTGCCCCTCAATCACGTCCCGTTTAGAGACGCCTCGTTTTCCGCTACTACATCAAGCTGTCGGAACAGCGTGGCGTCTACTTGTTTACAGTTGAAGCAGGATTTTCCCTGTATGCGCGCTCGGAGCTGCACTGGCATGCTGTCCCGGAGCAGAGGATCCTCGCACACGGGGAACAGAGGGTAGCTGACGTGATTTTTCTTGAGCACTACCCTATCGAAAAATCTCAAATCGCCGTTGAGGGCCCTCGACCGTGTTGGTCAGCGTGTAGCGGCGGCCTCACGTTTTTCGTCGCGTTTGGCGGCGGTTGCCCATACACCCGAGCCGATGAGCGAGCCCATGAGCCTGATTGACGACGATCTGCCCCCGCACACGGTGATCAACACGGTCGAGGGCCTCGGCGGTGGATTGTCCACGCACCCTCCCAAGATCCTCATCATCTACGGCTCCCTGCGGGACATCAGCTACAGCCGCAAACTGGCCGAGGAGTGCGAGCGGGTGCTCTCGGCATTCGGCGCCGATGTGAGAGTCTTTCACGCCCACGAGTTACCGGTGTTCGACCGTACCTCTACGGACCATCCGGAGGTGCAGCGTCTGCGGGCGTGGTCGGTGTGGAGCGAAGCGCACCTGTGGATCTCCCCCGAGCAACACGGAGGCATGACGGCGGCCTTCAAGAACCAAATCGATTGGATCCCGCTGAGCGACGGGGCGGTGCGCCCGACCCAGGGACGATGTTTGGCCGTGATGGAAGTGAGCGGGGGCTCTCAGTCCTTCAACGCCGTGAACCAAATGCGCCTGCTCGGACGCTGGATGCGTATGCTGACTATCCCCAATCAATCAGCGGTGCCCAAGGCCTGGAAAGAGTTCGACGACGATGGCCGCATGAAGCCGTCGGATTTTCGCGAGCGGGTAGTGGACGTCTGCGAAGAGTTATTCCGCTTTACGATATTGCTTCGGGACCGCAGCGAGTTCCTCACCACACGAGCCAGCGAACAGGTGCAGCTAAAAGAGCACGGTAAGCTCAAAGCGGGCCTGGGCGTGAAGGCTGAATAGGCGCCGCCCTACCGAGTAGGGTGAGTCGCCGTGCTCGGCGCGCCCCATCCCCTCAGCTCCGGGAATCCACCCAGCTTTTCGCGTTCCTAAACATCTGCATCCACGGCGCGGTTTCCCCCCACGCTTTGGGACTCCAGGAGTGCTGCACGGTGCGAAACACCCGCTCCGGGTGGGGCATCATGATGGTGACGCGACCGTCTTCGCTGCACAGGGCGGTGACACCACTCGGCGAGCCGTTAGGGTTCTCGGGGTAACGCATCGCGGGGGCGCCTGCGGTGTCGATGTAGTGCGCGCCGGCGAGGGGACTGGCGGCGGCCATGTCGCTCTCGTTCTTGAACTCGGCGCGACCCTCACCGTGGGCTACCGCTATGGGCAGCTCGCTACCGGCCATGCCCTTTAGTAAAATCGACGGGCTCTCGGTGATCGCGACGCGGCACAGGCGCGCTTCGAAACGCTCGCTGCGGTTTTGCACAAACCGTGGCCAGGCATCTGTGCCGGGAATGAGCTCGCTGAGATTCGACAACATCTGGCAGCCGTTGCAGACGCCGAGCGCAAAGGTATCGGGTCGCTCGAAGAAGGCTTGGAACGAACCGCGCGCGACTTTCGAGAATAGAATCGACTTGGCCCAACCCTCACCGGCCCCCAGCACATCGCCGTAGGAGAAGCCGCCACAAGCCACCAGTCCACAAAAGGACTCTAGGCTCGTGCGCCCTTCGAGAATGTCCGACATATGTACGTCGATGCAATCGAAGCCGGCCAAGTGAAACGCTGCAGCCATTTCCACATGCCCGTTGACGCCCTGTTCGCGCAATATCGCCATGCGCGGCCGCCCACCGCTAGTGGGCGCTGCTTCCTCTGCGTCGGCTTTTGCGAGAGCCTCTTTCAGTTCCGGGCTTAGCTTGGCGGACAAGCCGCGGTTATCTTGGGACAAGCGCAAGTCTTGCTCCTCTTGGGCGCATTCGGGGTTATCCCGCAGGCTCTGCATCGCGAAGGTTGTGCTCGACCACAGCGCGCGCACTTCACCGCGAGTGCGCTCAAACAAGATATGCTCGCCAGACGCTACCCGAACCATATCGTCCCAGTTGGGCCGCCCGATGTGGGTGACGGCCGCCGACAAACCGAACTCGTCCAACACCGCGAGCGCTAACTCCAATTCATGGGAGCGCACCTGGATAACAGCTCCCAGTTCCTCGCTGAATAAGAATGGCAAGGCTTCACGCACGTCTTTGGGCAGTTCGATATCGACGCCCACGCCGCCGGCAAAGGCCATCTCGACCAGCGTGGTGAAGAGACCGCCGTCCGAACGATCGTGGTAGGCGAGCAAGAGGCGCTCGGAATTCAATTTCTGGATCGCCGAGAAAAAGTCCTTCAAGTCTGATGGGTGATCGAGATCCGGAGGCTCCGAGCCGAGCTGGCTGTACACCTGGCCCAGGGCGCTGCCGCCGAGACGGTTCTTGCCGTCCCCGAGATCGATCAACAACAGCTCGGTCTGTTTCTCGCCGCTGATTTCGGGAGTCAGGGCGTTACGCACGTCTTCTACAGGGGCGAAGGCGGTGACAATCAAAGAGAGTGGGGAGGTGACACTGCGGGCTTCGCCGTCTTCTTCCCACACCGTACGCATGCTCATCGAGTCTTTGCCGACGGGGATAGCGATGCCCAACTCGGGGCACAGCTCCAGCCCTATGGCTTTGACGGCATCAAACAAACGCGCGTCCTCGCCGGGATGTCCGGCGGCACACATCCAGTTCGCCGAGAGCTTGATCGCAGCTGTGCTCTCTACGGGGGCTGACGCGAGGTTGGTCAGCGCTTCCCCTACGGCCATGCGCGCGCTGGCGGCGGCGTCCAGCAGCGCGATCGGTGTGCGCTCCCCCATGGCCATGGTCTCTCCGGCGTAGCCCGTAAAGCTATTTAGTGTGACGGCGGCGTCAGCGACCGGTACTTGCCACGGGCCCACCATCTGGTCACGAGCCACGAGTCCCGTCACCGTGCGGTCACCGATGGTTATCAAGAAGGTCTTGTCCGCCACGGCCGGCAGCTGCAGTACCCGTTCGATGGCGTCAGTCAGGTTGATGCTGGCGAGATCTAGTGGCTCACCTGTGTGAACGTGGCGGGAGGCTGTACGCTGCATGCGCGGCACGCGCCCTAGCAGCACGTCGAGAGGCATGTCGATGGCGTTGTTGTCGAAGTGTTTGTCGTGAAGTACGAGCTGCTTCTCTTCGGTGGCGACCCCCACCACGGCAAAGGGGCAGCGCTCGCGTCTGGCCAGCTTCTCGAACAGGGGCAGGTTGGCTTCGTCGATAGCCAGCACGTAGCGCTCTTGGGCTTCGTTGCACCAGATTTCCAGCGGCGACATGCCGGGCTCGGCGTTGGGCACGTCTCGCAGTTCGAAACGCGCACCGCGGTCGCTATCGTTCACCAGTTCGGGCAGGGCGTTGGAGAGGCCGCCGGCGCCCACGTCGTGGATGCTTTGAATGGGGTTGTTGTCTCCTAGGGCCCAGCAAGCATCGATGACTTCTTGGCAGCGTCGCTCAATTTCCGGGTTGTCTCGCTGTACTGAGGCGAAATCGAGATCTTCGGCGGAGTCGCCGGACGCGACGGAGGATGCCGCGCCGCCGCCCAGGCCGATGAGCATCGCGGGGCCGCCGAGCACGACGATTTTGGCGCCGGGCGTGATCTTGCCCTTGATGACGTCGCCTGCCCGAATGCTACCGAGGCCGCCCGCAATCATGATCGGCTTGTGATAGCCACGCACCTCGACCCCGGCAGGGCCGTCGGTCTCTAGCTCAAGAGTTCGGAAGTAGCCGCCCAGGTTCGGGCGTCCAAATTCGTTGTTGAAGGCGGCGGCGCCCAGCGGCCCCTCGGTCATGATGTCGAGGGCCGATACGATGCGCGCGGGTTTGCCGTAGGCTTTTTCCCAAGGTTGCGGCCCGCTCGGCAGGTTGAGGTTCGACACGGAGAAACCTGCGAGGCCCGCTTTGGGTTTCGAGCCGCGGCCCGTCGCCCCCTCGTCGCGGATTTCCCCTCCGGAGCCCGTGGAGGCGCCAGCGAAGGGAGAGATGGCCGTCGGGTGGTTGTGGGTCTCCACCTTCATCAAGATGTGTACGGGCTCATGGTGAGCCTGGTAGCGATGGGTCACAGGATCGGCAAAGAAGCGATCTCCGGTGTGGCCTTCCATCACCGCGGCATTGTCGTGATAGGCGCTCAGGACGCCGTCGGGGTTCGACTTTGTCGTGTGACGAATCATCGAGAACAGCGACGTGTCTTGTTTGGTATCGTCGAGCGTCCACTCGGCGTTGAATATCTTGTGGCGGCAGTGCTCGCTGTTGGCTTGGGCGAACATCATCAATTCGACATCGTGGGGCGCTCGTCCGAGCTCGTCGAAGTTGCGGGCGAGGTAGTCGATTTCATCTTCCGCGAGGGCGAGACCGAGGCTTGTATTGGCGCCAGCAATGGCAGCGCGAGTCCCATCCTCACTGGTGACGGGTCGCAGCGGTACAGGAGCAGCGGTCGTGAACAAACTGGTGGCGTCTGCTTCGGATGTGAGCACCGACTGGGTCATGCGATCGTGCAGCTCGGCCTCTAGCGCGGTGTGGTCTTCGACCTTGCCGTAGATCCGGAAGGTGATGCCGCGTTCGATTCGGCGCACAGTAGCGAGCCCGCAGATTTTCGCGATATCAGAAGCCTTCGACGACCAGGGCGAGATAGTGCCCGCGCGCGGCACGACGACGACTTCCACGCTTTCACTGCCTTGGTCGTCCGTGCTGGATGCGGTGGGGCCGTACTGCAGTAGACGATTGAGTACCGTCAGATCGCCGTCGGACAACTTGCCGTCGCTGTCGACGAAGTGCACGTACTCGGCGGTGAGTGCGACCACGCCGGGGTTCGAGCTCTGAAGTTGTGTCAGCTGCTTGTTAGCGCTGGCAGGGGAAAATGGACTGGTACCGCGGATGAGCAACATGGGACGCCTCATTGGGGGTGGGGGGGCCCAGGCCTGACCCGTCAGCACGCATTATTCAACCGAATCTTTTGTAATGAATTCGATTAGCACAGCTTATGGGGCAGGTTAGGATCCGGTTCGATGTTCGATTTAGACCGATTGGAGCCGTTTTTGGCCGCTGCGGAGACTGGGGGCTTCTCCAAAGCGGCCAAACGCCTGCGGCGGAGTCAGTCCGCTATCAGCCAATCCATCGCGGCTCTCGAAGAAGAGCTCGGTCAACAGCTGTTCATTCGGGACGGCCGCGGCGTCCGTCTGAGCCGCGCGGGCGAAGTGCTGAGAGAGCACGCAGCGCTTGCCTTCCAACAACTGGAACTCGCCCAGGACCGCTTGTCGGCACTCAGCGAACTGCGAGGTGGAAAGTTGAGCTTGGGCACGAGTGATACCTTGGCGTGTTATGCGTTGCCCGCGGTGTTCGCAGAATATCGTTCGCGTTATCCGGCAGTGGAACTGCGCATCGAGAACCGCCCCTCACCGGCCACCGCCGACGAGGTTCGTGAGCGGAGACTCGATGTTGGTTTGGTGAACTTGCCTCTGCCAGAACATACGAGCGATAGCCGAGCGGATAGGGCGATCCGTGTGCACAAACTCAGCCGCATGGACGACGTCGCGATCGTCCCGCTAGAACACCCACTGGCATGTCGAAGTTTTCTCCGGGTCGCCGATCTGGGGGCGTTCCCGCTGCTATTGCTGGATGCCACGACCAGTAGCCGGGCGGTGGTGGATCGGGCGTTGAAACAAGCTGGCGTGGTCCCTCAGATCGCAATGGAGATGAGCAGTGTCGAGGTGTTGAAGCGCCTGGTGGAGCTCAGCTTCGGAATCAGTGTTGTGCCGGAGATATCGGTCCGGGATGACGCGTGCGACGGCAAATGGGTGGTGCTGCCGTTGCGAGGTTTCGGGCCGGCTCGGCACTTGGCGTTGGTGACAGCGGATGCCCCAATGTCTCGGGCGGCGAGTGCGTTCATCGATATCGCCAAGGAGCACCTCCGCTGACAAGACTCCTGCACCGTTGCCCCTTGGGTTTCCTGGGAGGCTCCCTTATGGTTGTGACGATGACTCGGAAACTCGGGGGAGCGCGCACAGGATGGCTGGCTGGGGCGGTACTGCTGTGGGCACAGTCGGGCTGCACCCAGTCGGATGAGCCGGAACCGTCCCCCTTCGGTAGCGCTCCCGTGGTTGCGGGTTGTGAGGACGAGGTCCTTCCGGATGACGGCTTGCTGGTGATGCCCGAAGGTGTAGATGTCGCCGAAGAACCGGCAACCTGCGCGCAGGCTGAGGCCAGTCGGAGTTACGTGGGCTGCGATTTTTGGCCGACCGTAACGGGCAATGTGGTGGATCCCAATTATGAGTTTGTGGTGGCGGTCGCCAACACAGGCACTCAAGCCGCACTCGTTTCTATCACTCGGGCGGGCCTGCCTTATGCTGAAATCGAGATCTCTCCCAACTCCATTCGCAAGATCGAGCTGCCCTGGGTGGATGAACTCAAAGGGGCGGTGGAGGCGATTGGGACGGCCGTGCCGTCGGCGTCAGTATTGGACGGCGCCTATCACCTCACCAGTTCAGTCCCGGTGACGGCCTATCAGTTCAACCCCCTGCGATACACCGGGGAGCTGGAGCCCTCTTACACCAACGATGCCTCCCTGCTGATTCCCTCCCATGCGTTGACCGGTACTTATTCGGTGACCGGCTACCCAGGCTGGCATAACGACGGCTTCGCCTTACTCGGTCCCTTCGTGGCCATCACTGGCACCGAAGACAATACAACGGTGGAGGTCAAACTGTCCGCTACGGGTAACCTGGTGTCCGGCGGCGTAGTTGTCGGAAACCCCGGCGCGGGTTCGCAGACCCGGTTCACTCTCGCCCGAGGGCAGGTGGTGCAACTCTTCGGCACTGCCTTTGCCGACCTCAGTGGCTCCTTGGTGTTGGCGGACAAACCCATACAGGTCATCAGTGGCATCCCGTGCACCTACGTGCCGTCGAATATGGAGGCCTGTGATCATCTCGAAGAAATTGTTATGCCGCTGGAGAGCTGGGGGCGTCACTACTTCGTGGGCTTGCCGTCGGGCGCCTTGGGCGACCGGGCAGACGAGGTCATTCGATTCTACGGTGCCGTGGATGGCACCGAGCTGCAGTATCCTACGGGTGCGAAACCGAATGGTGCGCCGGACCGCTTGAGCGCGGGCGAGGTGGTGACTGTTTGGGATACTAGTGAGGGCTTCGAGGTATTGGCCAGTGAAGCTTTCGCCATCAACACCTTCTTACAAGGCGCGGTCCTTGATGTGCGCACCCTCGCGGGCGACCCGGCGCAGAGCCTCGTCAGCTCAGTGGAGCAGTACCGCAAACACTATGTGTTCATCGCGCCCACGGACTACCTTGTGCAAGAGGTCTATCTGGACGGAACCATCGGCCCCTTTCAGAGCGGCAATTTCGTCGATATCACCCACGAGCTGGGCACCTCCCTCGTGCTCGATGGCGTGAGTGTGAGCGAGCTGCCGGACGGCACTTCGGTGGTCGGTCGCGACGAAAGCATCGGCTGTTCCAACTACGTGACCACCCGAATTCGACTGAGCGATACCTTCGAGGGAGCTCACGTTCTGAAGGCAGGCAGTCCGGTGGGCATTCAAGTAATCGGCTATGGCGAGTTCACCAGCTACCAGTATCCTGGCGGTCTCAACGTCACGGCAATCGCAGATTTCGGAGATATAAGATAAGCGCAAGGGCGACTGGTACCTCTGGCTCGGCATCGACAGGGAGCGCTCGGGGCACGGCAAGGGGGGCGAGACGGCAAGCCTCCGCCATCGCGATTGAGTCGTGAGCTCGATCGGACTGGTGCAGTAGACAGATCGCCGGCCCTAGCTCGCAAGCCAGCCCGACTCCCGAACTCTAGAACGAGTAGTTGATGCCGGCGCCGAAGGAGCGCTCGCCGACCGGAGCGCCGTAGACGCTGACGGAGAAATCGGAGAGCCGGAACAGGCTGCCGAGCCCCAGGGCGAACTTGCTCTGATCCCCGCCGAGCAGATCTTCTCCGGCGGCTTGCCACACTACCGGTCCGATGAAACCGCGGACGGCAGCGTAGGGCGTCCAGAAGTCGAAGAAGGTATCGCCCACCATGATCGAGAGTCGGAGATCGGCTGCGAACAGGCTCGTCTCGACCCCGTTGAGTTTTGTCTGGGTGCCCGAAGCGCCGAGGGACAGGCCGCCGGTCAAAAACGGGTTGTCCCCGCCGAACCACTGGCGACTGATCTGTGCGCTCACCAACCAACCCGGGTTGACGTCGTAGGTGAGTCCCTCGTGCTCGAGCGTGCCGTCGATGAGACCGCCGGCCGAGAACTGGTAGCCATAGTGGCCGTATCGGCGCGCCAATGACGCCGTTACAGCGCGCTGGCGGATGGTGGCGTCGCCGGCACTGTTGCCGTCCGAGTCCTGAAACAGGATGATGCTGCGGGACCAACCGAAGTTCGCGCCCACCTGCCACAGCTTTTCGCTGGGGGTACCTTCACAACCGGTCGAACCGACCGGCGCTGCAAGGCCTCAGGCCTCAGCGTCACGAAGCAGGGCCAGCTGCACAGTGCAAGCTGCCAGCCCCATCACTACGAGACGATTGGTGCTCATGGGGAGTACTTAGCAGTCAGCTGCAGCCAGGGCAATGCGGGAGATTGCCCGCTCAGCTCGCCCCTTATCCAGCCGGCGCCCGTAGGGCGGTTGGGAGAATGCGACCAATATCGACAAAATTGGAGTAGACTTCGGGATGGAGCCCAATGGCGAATAGCGAAACCACCATCCATAAGCCCGGACCGGCTGCAGCCCTCGCACGTGGGCTGAACAATCTGATGATGATTTCCGGAGCGGTGCAAGGCAAGCAACTTCCCGAAGACGTGCGGCGAGTTGCACTGGCTCAGCTCGAAGCGCTCCAGGCGGTGTTGATGCCGGACGTTATGCCCAAAGGGGCCGATCTGCAAAAAGCGCGAGACGTGTTGGAACTCTTGCTAGAGCAGATCCGCCCGAATCCCAAACTGGATCCGGTGACCCCGCACATGGCGGTGTTGGCTCGCGCAGTGCTCGACGCCCTGGCCATCGAGTAATAGGCGTTCACCTCCGAGTCACCTCAACGGTGTGCCTTTAGTCGGATATTTGTTGGCACTCGGGCAGATCATCGGCCAGTGCGCATCGGTAGCTCATAGCCTTCCCGCAGCCGGAAACTTCGAACCGTCGCGGCTGAGTTTGTCGCAGCTTGGTCCGGGGGCAATTCAAGGCTTGCTCGCCCTGGCGCCAGGCTAGGTTGCTCAGGTTCGCGCAATGCGACTCACGGCAGCTGTACACCGCCCAACGCCCGCAGCCCCGTGCGAGATAGCTGTCGTCTTGGGGAGAGAGCACCACCTCCGCGCACACCAACGAGTCCTCTGCCGCGTGCTGGACGATGGAGCTGGCTCGAGAGCCTGCACAGGCAGTTACCAACAGCACCAGGACCGAGCTCAAGCGCTGCCTGGACGACGACGGGAGGCGCAAACTTAGCTTCTGGGCGCGCGGCGATGAAGCGGAGACTCGTCACTGTGCTCGTACCACTGTACCCAGCGAGCCAGCCCCTCTTCGAGACTGATTTTCGGCTGGTAACCGAAGGCATCGGTTGCGTGACTGATGTCGGCGCAAGTGACGCGGGACTCGCCGGGCTGCAAGGTCCCGACTTCGATGGTGGCTTCCCGACCTAACAGTTTTGCCAAGGTCTCGATGAAGGTGCGAACGCGGTAGGGGTCGCTGCGACCTAGATTGAAGGTATCGAAGCCGCGTGTCTTGGTGAGCCACGACATGGCTCCCACCACGCCGTCCACGATGTCGTCGACAAAAGTGAAATCGCGCTCGGTATCTTCCCCGTGCATGTAGATAGATTTACCCGCTTGGATGGCTTCCGTGAACATCCACGTGGCCATGTCCGGACGACCACGCGGGCCATACACTGTGAAGAAGCGCAGGATGGCGATGGGGGAGTCGTAGAGATCGCGATAGGCGTGGGCCATCAGTTCGGCACCGCGCTTGCTCGCAGCGTAGGGAGACAACGGGCCCACTGCCGGGTGGCTTTCTTTAAACGGGGCCGGCGCGCGTCCATAGGCCGAAGACGTGGACGCCAATATCATAGGGATGCTGCCGCCCTGGCGACAGGCGTCCAGAACGTTGAGTCCGCCCAGCTCGTTGACCGTCACATAGCTGGCAGGATCCGCCATGCTTGAGCGCACGCCGGCTTTGGCCGCCAGGTGCACTACGTGTTCTGGCGAAAAGTCACTGAAGACGCGATCCACCGCCGCCCGGTCCCGTACATCCGCTTCCACCAGCCGGTAGTTCTCGTTCTTTTGGGCGAGGCGAATGTTCGCGCGCTTCTGCGCAGGATCGTAATAGGGGTCAAAGTTGTCGAGCACGACCACTTCGTGACCATCGGTGAGCAAACGGTCGACGATGTTCGACGCGATGAACCCCGCGCCTCCGGTGACAACAATACGCATGGGCGCGTTCATTCTAGGTCAGCGCCCGCCCACTGTGTGGGAAAACATGTGGGGTCGTCGGCTCATGGCCGGCCGAATCGAGTCAGCCTTGCGCCGCCTGGCCCCTTCGGGCATTCCCTAGCTCATGAGCGAACTGCCCACGCACACCCTCCGCATCGATCTTGAGGGGCGATTCATCGAGCCCGTGGCAGCTGTGCTGTTCGAAAACGGAGTGGTGGTGCTCGAAGAGCGGGCGGGGACCTTGGGCTACAAGCTGGTGGCCTGGGCTAACGGGGAGCCTCACGCGAAAAAGTTGGAAGAGGCCGCCCGCTCAGTACTGGGCGAAGCCTCGTCGAAGATAGGGCGCGAGAGTCAGGCCGAGTTCGAGATCACCTCGGCTGTGCCCAGCGAGACCGCGAAGTGGACTCAGCAGGTGGAGCCTGTGGAGATGATGCCGGGTGTGTTTGTGTGTCCCCGGGGA
>SPKZ01018033.1_pt1 | contig 12532 bp, 13 predicted proteins | sample 2456571 | NCBI WGS metagenome assembly SPKZ01 (sample SAMN11192286, study PRJNA482655) | marine metagenome | biome: ENVO:00000447; feature: ENVO:00000244|ENVO:00000211|ENVO:00000569|ENVO:00002023; material: ENVO:00002151; isolation source: ocean water from marine abyssalpelagic zone ...
CCAAAGGACGTGAGTCCGGCCGCAGCGGCAGCACCCAGCAACGCGCCGACGAGCGTACCGAGCAGCAAGCCGGTTCGCGGTGTCCCCTTCCACGCAACTTCGTACACGCAGGCGCTCGCGCCGCGATGTGCACACGCGGTCTCGGTCACCCGCGCGGGCAGCAATCCGTAGAGCGGCGTCATCGCCTCGAGCATGCCCAGACGCACCGAGCAGAAGAGAGCGTCCGCCGGCGACGGCGTTTCGGGTTGGAACTCGATCAACGCCCGGCCTTGCTCGAGGTGGGCGGGTGTGAAGCGATCCCCGCGTTGCTCGCGAGGCAGCAGCCGGTCGCAGCGGCGGTAGGCCTTCTCTGGCGTGGCGATGCCCGCGTAGCTGAGCAACAGCCCGATGGCCCGGGGTGCCACGAGGGCGCGTCCGATCCGGCGGGCGAGCGGGGGATCCACGGCGGCGGCCCGAAAGCCGTCGCGCAGGTGCTCGATCGCGATCCAGCCGCTGCGGCGACCCCGAGGCGGACCGCCACCTTCGAGGGCCTTCTCGGCCCGAGCGCGAAGGGAGGCACTGCCCGAGGCGCTCAGCACATCGAGCAGGGCGGCCGCGATCCGTGCGTTTCCAGGCGCTTCGGCTAGCTCGCGCATGCGGGACTTATCGGCCCATCGGGCCTCGGGGTGGAGCCCCTAGCGCCGCAGCCCGCCTCCTCGCCGTCCCAGCCTCTCGCCGGAGGGCTGAGACCAGATCTCGAGCGAGTTGCGAACCTCCTGAAACCAGGGCCGCCAGAGCTTCTCGACCTTGGCGGGACAGACGGCCAGCAGCACCATTACGCGGCCGTCTCCCAGTTCGACGAAGTGGAAGCCCAATGCCAGCTCGCCGCTGGGGTCCTCGACGGCCACCTCCAGGGCCCGGCGTCCAGCCACCTCACCGGGTGCGCTGTAGCGCCTCCAGGTGCCCGCGAAGAGCTCGGCGCCGAATCGCTCGAGGTACGCCTCGATGGTCGGGTACGGCCACACGAAGATCTCGAAGGAAGCGTCGTGGTCCCAGATCGGCCCGTTGGCGGTGAAGACCCCGCGCGGCTGGACGGCGCGCATCCATCCCGCGGGCGTCCGCAGCTCGAAGCCCAGGCGAGCGTCCACGTGGGGCGCAAACGAGAGCTCGACCCCACCGCTCGGCGGCCCGAGCTCGGGACGAGGCGACGGACCGTCCGGCGCGACGTGTCCGTAGTAGGTGCCATTCGGAAGCCGGTAGAGAGAAACGAACGAGTTGACGTCGGCGTCCGAGAGTCCGCGCGCCGCCGTGCGCTCAGCGAGCACGCGGTACATCAGATCGGTGGGAATCGGGCTGTGACCCAGCATGCCGAGTGCGTGACCGATCTCGTGCAGCGCGATCGCCTCTACCTGGGCTTCGGTGAGGAGCCCGAACTCATCGGCCGCGTACAGCACCGACTCGAGCACCGTGAAGCTCACCTCGAGTCGCTCCGAATCCGGGTCCCAGCCGTGGGGCTCGCAGGCCCGGCGCAGGGCTTCCGTCGTGCCGAGCACGCGCACCTCGGGCTCGGGCGTGGGCGCTTCTTCGGCGAGGACACGCAGCTTGAGCAGCGCCTCGTCGGCCGTCTCGACCCGCCGAAACGTAACGAGCCCCTCGAGTTCTGCCTCCCAGGTGCTGAGCGCACGCCCGACGGCCATTGTAAAACGGCTCGGATCGACGGGATCGAACTCGTTCTGCAGCGCTTCGGAGATCACGGCCTCTTCGATGTAGACGGGCAGCGGCATGCTCTCGGCCGGCCAGCGGCAGAAGAGCAGGAAGTCGCCACTGGCGTCGTCCCCGGGCTTCCGGTGCACCATGAAGGGCAGGTAGTTGGGATCGAGCACCTCGGGATAGCCCTCCCGAAACGCCAGGTAGTCGCGGCGATCCTGGCGATAGGGCTCCGCCGACAGATCGTCCAGCCCCCTCCACCCGCTCGCACAGCCGACTGCGAGGGCCAACGGCACGAGCCCGGCGAGCGCGAGCCCCTTCAACGCCGGTGCACCCCTCCCCGGGCCCGCATCGCACGCCGCGCGGTCTCCTGGTCTTCCTTCTCGCGCAGCGCGGCTCGCTTGTCGTAGGTGTGCCTGCCCCGCGCCAGTGCCAACTCGACCTTGGCGCGCCCGTCCTTGAAATAGATGGAGAGCGGCACGAGCGTGTTGCCGCGCTCGGAGACGCGCCCGACGAGCTTCGAGATCTCGGAGCTGTGGAGCAGGAGCTTGCGCTCTCGGGTGGGATCCGAGGCATTGCCCCGGGCCGCCGGCTCGTAGGGCGAGATATGGAGCTGCTGCAGGAAGACCTCGCCGCGCTTGATCACCGCGAAGGACTCGCGCAGGTTCGCACGGCCCTCCCGAAGCGACTTCACCTCGGGGCCGAAGAGAGAGATGCCGGCTTCGAGGGTCTCGATGATCTCGTAGTTGTGGCGGGCGCGGCGATTGGTCGCAACCGGACGGTTGCCAGCCGGCGGCTTGCCCTTGGACTGCTTGGTCACACGCGGATGCTAGCAGCGGGCTGCGTCGCGCCTGGACTCGAACCCGCTGCGGGTCACTCGGGGCCGCCCGCATCCAACAGCAGCCGGTTGTCGATCAGTCGCACGCTCGTGCCCTGGCCGTCTTCATCCGGCTCGAAGACGACCGCGAGTGCCAGCAGCGTGGGGGCGGAGAGCGCCTCCGGCGCCAGCTCGAGGGTTTCGGGATCGCGAAGCTCCGCGTAGTCGACGCAAGAGCGGGGAACGCCGTCGATCTCGGCACGGACTCGCTCGAGCAGCGGCGCCGACTGTCGCTCGCCCGAAGCCACGGCCGCCTCCGCGATGTCGAGCGCCCGGACGAGGCCCACGGCGTTCTGGCGCGCCTCGGGGCCCAGCAACTGGTTGCGGCTCGAGAGTGCGAGCCCGTCCGGCTCCCGGACGATCGGAGCCCCCACCACGTCCACGTCGAAGCCGAGGTCGCGCACCATCCGGCGGATGACGGCCAGTTGCTGGAAGTCCTTCTGGCCGAAAACGGCCACCTGAGGCTTGGCGGCCAGGAAGAGCTTCGAGACGACGGTCGTCACGCCGCGGAAGTGGCCCGGCCGCGAGGCGCCGCACAGCGGCTTCGTGATCTCTTGGACGTCCACCCAGGTCTGGGCGCCTTCGGGATACACATCCTCGACCCGCGGCACGTAGACGAGATCGACACCCGCTTCGCGACACTGCGCGAGGTCGCGCTCCAACTCGCGGGGGTAACCCTCGAAATCGTTCGGCTCGTTGAACTGCGTCGGGTTCACGAAGATCGAGACCCACACCTGGTCGGCTCGCTTCCGGCCTTCGGCAACCAGAGACAGGTGTCCCGCGTGAATCGCACCCATGGTCGGCACCAACGCCAGGCGTTGGCCGGCGGCCCGCTCCGCGTCGGCGCGGAGCTGAAGCTCCCGACGAGACTCGATGACGTGCATGGCGACGGCTTCGAGTTACCGGTAGCTGTGCTCTTCGTCTGGGAACTTGCCGTTCACGACGTCCTCGGCGAACGCGCGAGCCGCCTGGGAGGCAATGGACCCGAGATTCGCGTACTGCTTGACGAAGCTCGGCGTCGAGTCGCTGAGACCCAGCAGATCGTGCATCACCAGCACCTGGCCGTCGCAGTCGGGACCGGCGCCAATGCCGATCGTCGGAATCTCGAGCCGCAGTGTGATCTCGGAAGCCAGCGAGGCCGGCACGCCCTCGAGCACCACCGCGAAGGCCCCCGCTGCCTGGACGGCGAGAGCGTCGTCGAGAATACGGGCCCTGCCCTTTTCGCCACGGCCCTGCACGCGGAACCCGCCCATGCGATTGACAGCCTGGGGGGTCAGTCCGACGTGCCCGATGACCGGGATCTCCGCGGCCACGATGCGCTCGATCGAGGGCGCGGCGGCCAGCCCGCCCTCGAGCTTGACGCCCTGGGCACCGCCCTCCTTCACGAAGCGAATGGCGCTGCGGACTGCGTCCTCGGGCCCAACCTGGTAGCTGCCGAAGGGCATGTCGCCGATCACCATCGAGCGCCTGACACCGCGGGCGACCAGGCGCGTGTGGTAGATCATCTCGTCGAGCGTCACGGGGAGCGTCGTCTCGGTCCCCTGCACGACATTTCCAACGGAGTCGCCCACCAGGATCACGTCGATCCCAGCCGATTCGAAGATGCGAGCAAACGTGAAGTCGTAGGCGGTGAGCATCGTGATGCGCTCGCCCTCGCGCTTTCGGGCAGCGAGTGAACGCGCGGTGACACGATGCTCGCGCTGGGCAGAAGCCGTGGTGACGGTGGACATCCGGGTCTCCCTTCCCCGGCCCAGTCGTGGTTTCCGCGGTCAGATCACAAGAACGAGAAAGCGCCTTCCGGGTCACTCACCCGGAGGCGCTAAGAGGGAGGGGGCCATCAAGCTTCGGCGACCCACCTTCTCATCACCCCCGTCTCGGTCTCAAATGGATCCGAGCGACTTCCGGGCGAGCTAAAAGGTGTCGTCTCTGCTCTGCTGTCTGCCGGGGCGGCTAGGCCCGAGCGAGGTTTGTGTCCGATAGAGTTCGCACCGTGCGAGACCCCTCGGGACACTGGCAGGGTACCCCCCGCCGTGGCCCGGGGTCAAGCAAACTGCAGATGCGCATCTCCCGCGGGGCGATCGGACCCTCGCTGCGAGAGCGAACGCCGCCGCGCTCCGCTCATGGCTCCTCCAGCAGCGCGCGCACTGCCGGCGGCAGGTAACGCGCTTCGACGATATCGGCCGCGTGGGCCCGCAGCGCCCCGGCCAGGACCTCGAGCTGGAGCGTCACCGGGTCCACCTCCGACAGCATCACCCAGACGTCGCCCTTCACGAGGACGACGCCACTGCCCGGGGGCGACTCGCCAGCTTCCAGGCCTCCACGTGCGACGTCACGCACCTCGATGCCTGCGTCTCGGGCGAGGTCGAGCAGGGCTTCGAGGATCTGTGAGGGCTCCATCGTCAGCCTCGCAACCGGCGCGCGAGCGCCAGCAGCACCTCGGGCTCGAGTTTTTCGGCGCGCTGCCGCGGATCGACCGACACCGCATCCAGCGCGGCGACCAGGGCGTCCTTGTCACTGCTCGCGGCCAGCCCGGCCCCGCGCAAGCCATTCAGGATGGTCTTTCGGCGCTGGTTGAAAACGGCCCGAACCACTCGCTCGACCTCGGGGAGTTCGCCGTGCTCGAGGGGCGAGTCTTCCCGGGGAAACACGCGTACGAACGAAGAGTCCACCTTGGGAGCTGGAAAGAAGCAGCTGGGCTTCAGATCCATCTCGCGGGAGACGCTGGCGACCAGGCAATGCAGCACGGTCAGTGAGCTGTAATCGCGGGTGCCAGGTGCGGCCACCAGCCGATCGGCCACCTCGCGCTGCAACATCACCGACCAGTCGGCCAGGACGTGTCGGAGATCGAGGAGCTGGCGCAGTAGCGGACTCGCTGCCGAGTACGGCAGGTTCGCGACGACCCGTACGGGCCGCTTCCCGAAGTCGTGGGCAATCGCCCGGAGATCGACTTCGAGCGCATCGGCGTGGACCAGCTCGACGTTCTCGGGCAGCAGGTCGTCGCTGCGCAGAGCCTTCACCAGGCCCGAGTCGATCTCGATCGTCACCACCTGCTCGGCGCGCTTCGCCAGGGCCCGGGTGAGAACACCCAGCCCCGTCCCGACCTCGATTACGCAATCGCCGTCCCGCAGGCCCGACAGCAGTGCGAGCCGCTCGGCGATCGCCTCCTCGATCAGGAAGTTCTGGCCGAGATCCCGCTGCAGTCGCAGTCCGTGCCGGTCGAGCGTGTCGCGGACGAAGTGAAGACCCACTAGATCGGCGCGCGCGAGAACGCGTTCAGGTCGAGGGCGCCCCGCTCTCCCCGCGCAAGCAGCCGCGCACCGGCGGCGGCGATCATCGCGGCGTTGTCGGTGCAGAGCTCGGGGGGTGGAAACACGACCTCGAAGCCGTCACGTGAGCCCATCCGGGCCATCTCGGATCGCAGCCTCTCGTTTGCAGCCACGCCGCCGACGACGGCCACGACGCCGAGCCCTTCCTGGCGAAGCGCCTTGCGCGCGCGCCGCACGAGGACGTCCGTGGCCGCCGCTTCGAAGGAAGCCGCAAAGTCCGCCACCTGCTTCTCCGAAACCGCCTCGGATCCACCGAGCGCTTCGATCTCGATCGCGACCGCGGTCTTGAGCCCGCTGTAGGAGAAATCGAGGCCCGGGTGCTTGAGCATCGGTCGGGGGAACGCGATCGCCTCGGGATCGCCATGGGCGGCTGCTTTCGCAACCGCCGGCCCGCCCGGGAAGTCGAGGCCGAGGAGCACGGCCACCTTGTCGAAGGCTTCGCCCACGGCGTCGTCGCGGGTCTCGCCCAGGATCTCGGTCCCATCGCGGCCAACCCGGTAGAGCGCCGTGTGTCCACCCGAAACCACCAAGCCTAGATAAGGCGGCTCGAGGTCCGCCCGCGCGAGCTCGGCAGAGAGCAGGTGACCGGCGAGGTGGTGAACTCCGACCACGGGAATCCCGAGCCGGTAGGCGAGTGCCTTCCCGAACGACAGCCCGACCAGCAGCGAGCCGACGAGCCCCGGGCCCGCCGTGACGGCGATGCCGTCGAGATCGGCGAGGGCCACTCCAGACTCTGCGAGGGCCTGATCGACAACACTCGAAACTGCCCGGACGTGATCACGCGAGGCGAGCTCGGGGACGACGCCCCCGTAGGGCCGGTGGACGTCCACCTGGTCCTGCACGACGCTCGCCAGGATCTCGCGGCCATGCCGGACCACCGCGCAGGCCATCTCGTCGCACGAACTCTCGACTCCGAGAACGTGCACGAAATCGCGATCAGCCATGAGATCTCGGTTCTAGAGCGTCAGCCCTCGCGGCGCTCGAGTTGCTCCTGCTCGGACTTGCAGTCGATGCACAACTCGGCGACCGGGCGGGCCCGGATGCGCTTGAGGTCGATGGCCTCACCGCATGCCTCGCACTCACCGTAGATGCCGTCTTCGATCTTCTGGAGCGCCTGCGTGACCTTCGAGAGCAGCCCGTGCTCTCGCTCCCGGAGCCGTCCCTGGAAGGCGAGATTCTGTTCCGATGAAGCCGTATCGATCTCGTCCGGAAAATCGTCCGGATCGAGATGGATGTCCCCCGCCAGGGTGCGGCGAGTGTTTGCGAGAAGCTCGTCGCGCTGCTCCTCGAGAATCTTCTTGAACCTCGTCATGTCTCGCTTCTTCAAGGCATCGCTCCGCTATTCGCTTCACTGAGGGCTCCGCGTCCCTCGATGACTGATCCCAATCAACCCGCTGCCACGGCTTCGAGTTGCTTCTTCGCCTCGACGGCCCGGGCCGAGTCCGGGTATTCCTTCAGCACTCTTTCGAACGCACGACGCGCTGCCTCGCGAAAGCCAGGACCGAGCTTCAGCAGCGACTCTCCTTGGCGATAGAGCGCGTCGGGAGCCCGGTTGCCGGTGGGATAGTTCCGAACTACGTCATCGAACCGAAGCACCGCGTTCTTGAATTCTCCCTGCTTGTAATGACAGTCGGCGATCCAGAATGCCGCATCGTCCGCCCGTGAAGAAGACGCGTTAGTTTGCAAGAAACCCCGAAAGCGGTCAATACAGCTGCGATAATCTCGGCTGCGCCACGCGGCGATCCCGGCTTGGTAGGCCTTGATCTCTTCGGTCAACGTGGCGTCCTCTCCCGCCTGCGCCACGGAGGCAGCCACGTCGCCCGCCGACGAGCCGTCGCCGGCGCCCGAAGCCTTGCGCATCGCGTCCGGCTTGGCCGAGCCGACCGCGGCCGCAGCCGCCTCGCGCCGTGCCTTGCGCGCTTCCTCGAGGCTCTGCAGCGCAACCCGTTGTGTTTCTTCGAGCTTGCCGGTCAGCTCCCGGATCTGCCCTCGTAGTTCGTCAAGTTCCGCGTCGAGTTCGGCGAGTTCTTGCCGGGCCGGGTTGCCACCCTGGGTTCGTGTCATACCGCCCACACGCCGTTCGAGCTTGCGGTGCTCGGCCACCGTCACGCAGCCCGAGGAGAGCACGCCCGAGAGCAGCGCGACTCCCAGGATCGCGACGGCCCGCGGGGGGCGTCGAAAATAATAAAACAGCGTCTTAATTCGCGATTCGTGGAGCATCACTCCCCTCCTGTCGGCCCCGATCGAGGGCCGACTCTAGCGCTTGGTCAACCCGGGAACGGCCCCCACGAGGGCGAGAGGTTGTCCTTCGCATCCTTCGTGAGCCGTTGCAGCCTGTAACTGTTCACATCGATCACGTACAGATCCGACCGGCCACGCCGATCCGAGCTGAAGATCACTTTGCGGCCGTCGGGCGACCAACTGGGGGACTGGTCGTTGCGGCGGTGGACGACGAGCGGGACGTTCACGTCGCCCGTCGGGTCGATTAGATAGAGATCGAACTGGTTCTCGGTGCGAGCCCCGTACGCGATCCAGCGACCGTCGGGTGACCACGCCGGCGCAGCGCTGTACGAGCTCTGGTAGGTAATCCTGCGCTGGTTGCGGCCGTCGCGATCCATCACGTAGATCTGAGGCGTTCCCGAGCGGTCCGAGACAAAGGCGATCTGCTGGCCATCGGGCGACCAGGTCGGCGCGACGTCGATCACGTCCTGGTTGTCGGTGAGGCGCAGTAGGTTCCTGCCGTTCCGCCGAACCCGGAAGAGTTCGGTCGCTCCTCCCATACTCGCGACGAGAGCCAGCTCTTCTCCGTCGGGCGCGAACACCCCGCGATACTTCGGCGACCTCGAAAGTACGTCGCGCAGAAAGCGGCCGGCTCGGGAGCGCCCGCGAGAGGTGAGGAAGACATCCGGCTGGCCGCTCTTCAGGTAGGTGGTGTAGAGGATGCCCTCGCCGTTCGGCTGCCAACCCGGAAAGGCCTTGATCGAGTTGCCGTGGGTGGCCGGACGGACGTTGCGCCCGTCCGCATCCATCACGTACACCTCGCGGTGCCCGGAGCGAGTGGAGAGGAAGGCAATCTCGGTAGCCGCCGCGCCGCGGGTTCCGGTGAAGGCCTTCACGATGTCGTCGGCGATCGCGGCACCGAGCCGGTGCATCTCACTGGCTGGACGCATCAGCTGTCCGCGCAGGAGGCGCACGCAGCGCGCTGGATCCCACACCCCGTAGGACACCTCGACCTCGCCGTTCGCACCACCGATGACCCCTTCGACGACGGCATTCGCACCGCTCTGGGTCCAGTCGCTGCAGTCGTAGCGCGGTCCACTCACGAGCTCTTTCGTGACCTGCGAACCGAGAAAAGCCTCGCGAGACAGCGGCAACAGCACGCCATTGAAGTCGAGGCCCTGCTCGATCGACTCCAGCAGGCGCCCGGTGCGGGTCGGATCGGGCGGCATGAGATCGTCCCGGAAGACCTGCACGGCAACCAGGAACGCCCGCTCCTTGCCCGGACTGATCTCGATGATCGGGCGCTCCTCGGCGGCCGCCGACCCGGCCCCCCCGATCAGCAATGCCAACAGGATCCCCTGCGAGAGGCAGCCGCGGGCCCGCAGCTTCATCTGTCCCTCGAGGTGAACAAGAAGGTGTAGGAGCCCGCACGCGGCGGCGGCGGCAGCGGAGCGCTCGTCATCACCGCGCGCACGGCGTTGTCATCGAAGAACGGATCCCCCGAAGGCGCAACCACCGTCGGCATCCCCACCAGCTCCCCCTCACTCGTCAGCAAGACTTCGAGGCCTGTCGCTAGGGATCGGTTCAGGAATTCTGGGGGCGTGATGTAGCGGCTTCGCACGTGTCGCTTGGTCTCGATCACCCAGGCGGCGGTCTCGCGGTCGACGGCCGTAGCGATCGACGTTGCCGTCGCCGGGGCCACCTCGGTCTGGGGCTCGACCTGGGGTGGCGCCGTCTCCCCGAGCTCGTTCCGCAGCTGCGAGAGAGCGTCCTGGTAATCGAGCGAGTCCTCGCGCTTCGGCAGCGGCGCCACATTCGTGGGAACCGCATTCGGCGCTTCCTTCGGGAGCAGGACCTGCTTGGGGACGGGCTTGGGCTGCGGCGCCGGCTTCTGCCGGGACTTCGGCGTGCGAACGGGCGACGGCAGCGACGCGATCAGATCGACCCTCAATACGTCCGGCAGAGGCGGCGGGTCCGGCATTGGCGTGATCGCGAGCATTCCGACGAAGACCGCATGGGCGGCGAACGAGCCCGCGAGCAGGTTCAGGAACCGCCGCTGATCGGTGGCGTGTTGCTCCGACAGCCATCCAGTCGCCGCCGTCATCCGCGCTCAGTGCTCCTGCTCCGTCACGATTCCGAGCTGCTTCGAGCCTGCCTCGCGGGCTGCCGCCATCGCCTTCACGACGACGCCGTAGGGTGCCTTCTTGTCGGCCCGCAGGTAGACGTCGTAGGTACCGCGCGCGTCGAAGACCGCTTCGAGCTTCTTCACGAGATCTTCGAGGGCGACCTCCTGGCGCCCGAGGAAGTAGGTGCCGTCTTTCTTGACCGAGAGGATCAGCGGCTCGTGCTTCACACGAACCGGCTGGGTGGTCGTCTCAGGCAGATCGACGTCGATCCCCTGCTGCATCAGCGGCACCGTGACCATGAAGATGATCAACAGCACGAGCGCCACGTCGACGAAGGGCGTGACGTTGATCTCGGACAGCGCGCGGCGGCGTCCGCGTCTCCCGACCGAGGCAGCCATCAGTTCTGCCCCCCGGTGCCCATCCGCACGAGGTCTTCGCTGAACTCCTCCCGGAAGAGATCGATCGCGGCGCGGATTTCGTCGATGCGGGCCGCGAAGTCGTTGTAGAAGATCGAGGCCGGGATCGCCGCAATCAGCCCGGCGGCCGTGGCGATCAGCGCCTCGGCAATCCCGGGTGCCACGACCGCGAGGCTCGCGCTACCGGCGATGGCAATGCCCTGGAAGGCCTGGATGATTCCGATCACCGTCCCGAAGAGGCCGATGAAGGGGGCATTGTTCCCGGTCGTCGCCAGAAACGCGAGACCGCGCTCGAGACGGTGCCCTTCGGTATCCGCCATCCAGGCGAGTCGCGTCGCGAGACGTCGCTGGATGATCTGACCCCCCTCAGCAGCCGGATCCCCCCGCTTGAGATCCGAGCAGGTCGCGAGGAAGACGATCGCCAGGGGGCTCCGATCGAGGTCGCGCGCGGCGTCGTAAGCAATCTCGAGCGGCTTCTCGTGATAGATCTCGAGGAACGCCTCGCTATCCTCGGACGCCCCAGCAAGCTCCCACCATTTGTAGATGATGATTGCCCACGAGGTGGCAGATAGGATCACCAGGACGACAAGGACGAGCTTGACGAGAAGACTCGCTCCCCAGACAAGGGCAAAGATGTCAAAGCCCACGGTTGCCCCCCCCTTGGCATGTCGAGGCGCCGCAGCATAGCAATTCCCCCCCAAGCGGCCGCGAAAACTCGGCCAGAAGGGCAAGAAGCACAATGGAAGCTCAGGAGATGCATCGATGCAGGTGAGCGTCAAGACGACCGATCCGCAAGCGAGTGCCTGCGACCTGTTGGCGCTGCCGATCATTCGACGGACCCGTGGCGACCGCGGGACACCCATCCTCGCACCGACGGCCCGTGCAATCGATCGTGCGTTGGGGGGCATCGTTTCGGCGGCGATCCAGAGCGGCGACTTCCGCGCCAACGCCGGACAGGCGACCCTGCTGTATCCCGCAGGCTCTTCGCCGGTACAGCGCGTGCTGCTCATCGGCCTCGGCAAGGAGTCGAATGTCACGGCTGAGAGCCTGCGGCGCGCAGCCGGCACAGCGGTGCGACGAGCCGGTCGACGCAAGAACAAGCGCATCTCGTTCTGGCTGCCGAAGCTGCGGAGCGTGGACCGGGACGACGCCGCCCAGGCTGTCACGGAAGGCGCAGTTCTCGGCAGCTATCGCTTCGACCACTACCGCGATCTGCAGGAGAACGATCCTGGGACGGTCCGAGCGCTCAACCTCTTCCTCGAGAACGGGGGCAAGACCGCGCCGGCAAGCACGCGTCGAGCGGCGAAGGCGGGACTCGTGATCGCTGAGTCCCAGAACCTGGCGCGCGACCTATCCAACCGGCCCGGCAATGAGCTTCCCCCGGCCAAGCTCGCGAGCGAGGCACGCAAGGTGGCGCGCGAGACGGGGCTCAGGTGTCAGGTTCTGGGTGTGGCGGAGCTCAAGCAACGCAAGATGGGGGGCATCCTCGCCGTCGGCGCGGGCAGCTCACGCCCTCCCCGACTGATCGTGCTCGAGCATCGGCCGAAGAAGAAGCACTCGGCGACGGTCTGCCTCGTCGGCAAGGGCGTCACCTTCGACTCGGGCGGCATCTCGATCAAGCCCAGCGCCGGCATGGAGGAGATGAAGCACGACATGAGTGGCGCCGCCGCCGTGGTCGGCGCCATGCGCGCGGTCGCCCTGCTCGAACTCCCCGTGCACGTGGTCGGAGTCATCGGATCAGCCGAAAATATGCCGAGCGGCACCGCATATCGTCCGGGCGATATCGTGCGAACGGCTTCGGGCAAGACCATCGAGGTGCTGAACACCGACGCGGAAGGACGCGTCGTCTTGGCGGACGCACTCCACCACGGCCACACCCAG
>SPKZ01018194.1_pt1 | contig 12530 bp, 28 predicted proteins | sample 2456571 | NCBI WGS metagenome assembly SPKZ01 (sample SAMN11192286, study PRJNA482655) | marine metagenome | biome: ENVO:00000447; feature: ENVO:00000244|ENVO:00000211|ENVO:00000569|ENVO:00002023; material: ENVO:00002151; isolation source: ocean water from marine abyssalpelagic zone ...
GCTCTCCTTCTTCGACCCCTCCACCGCGGTTAAGAGGGCTAAAATCAGTGCTATTGCTGGGGATTTGTGCAGTCCCGTAAACGGCTCGATTTCCCAAGTACCGTAGGCATCACCGACATAGCGGCAGTTGCGGCCATCCGCGTAAGTGATGCGGACAATAGGGCGCTCTTCTTCAATCAATTGAACAGCCATCATTCTTTCCTTTCAATTCTTGTCGGCACCGGAACCCAGCTAAAGGCGATTAGGAGCCAGAGGGCAGAGGCGAGGGAGAGGGTGATCACGACTTCACCTTGCGGATTTCTTCGATTCCGGCCTGCCAAACGCGCTCATCCAGCTTGATCCCGCGAAGCATGATCCTTGCTTGCGAATAGGCGTCATCAAAGGACTCAGCGTCTATGTTGACGGTCGGGTTTTTACTGCCGCGTTCCGGCTCCAGTTCGACGGCAACTTTGCAGGCATCGCCACGCTTCACGCTGTGGTAGGGCCAGACATAAAAAGAGATCGCGTACTCAGTTCTCATTCCATGCCCCAGATAGCCCGTGCGCGGCGGCGAGTTTCCTTGGCGTGGTCATAATTGATCTGCCAGAAGATGGCCGCATCTTCCTCTTCCGGGCCTTCGCCAGTCGCCTCTCGCACTCCATTAATCGTGCTGATCAGGAACCCGATGTCGCCGTGCTGTTTCTCCAAAGCCTCCTCTAGCTCCTCTATCCGCCCCAGCAGCGCTAGGACTGTTTGGGGATTGGCTGCGGCGATGAAGCGAGAATCTTTGTAAAAGCCATTGATCGAAACATTCAGATAAGTTCCAAGCTCAGGCGTGTAACAATCCTCATGAACGCTTATGACGTTAAGCGTATTGAGATCATCTAAGGCCCAAGGCCCAGGCGTCGCTTCCTCTGCCAGCCGCTTCAGCTTGTTCAGATCATCTGTATTCATTCGCTCCTCTATGGTGGTGGGGGATGTCATGTCGTCACCTCGAAAGGAATTTGCTGTTCAACGAGTTGAGATTTGATCCTTTCCAGGTCTTCATGAGCGCAGAACACTGATCGCTCGTCTTCATGCAGAACCGGACGATCAACCAAGACTTCTACCGCGATCTCTTCGACGTGAGGCGGAATAAGGCTGACGGCTCGAAGCTGTGTAACCTTATGACCAGCGTTCACTGGCACGATTTTCCAGGTTTCCATTATTCCCCCCTCCTCTTCATTCGGCACCGTCATCACCATCAGCAACGCGATAAGGATGGCGAGGCAGGGGTCTTTGTGGTGAACCTTGTGCGTGTTGAACTTCCATGTGTGGAAGGTGCGGGCGCTTACGAGAGCGCTGTTGTGGGTGCCGGTGAGATTTAGTTCTATTCTGGGGTATTTGCCGTCTAGGGCGGACATTACGAGAGATGTAGCGGCGTCAAAGGAGCCCTGTAAGGCTTTCAGGCATAGGTCCGCATCTGCAATAGTCGCCTCCTCAAAGATGTTTTTTGCCAAGTCGTCAGCCATTCGCAGGCGATCTGAACCCGGCTCCAGTCCGCTCTCTGCTTTCTTCAGTCTTTCGATGAGTTGGGGGGTCATGAGGCACGCTCCACTGTTCCGTTTAGTTTCCGTCGATAGCGGGTGTTGAAGCCGCGGGACTGGATTTGCGAACCTTCTTTTTCCGGCGCGCATATTGTCCTGATCGGCCTCCTTGCCGGTCAGCCTTCGCAATCATCTTCACATCAAGCCGGGTCTTTTTGAGATGGCATGACTTGCAGAGGTGAAAGGCATTGAGGATCTGGACGTGTTTTAGGTGCGCTTCGTAGTCCTCATGGGCGAGGGCGTACATTTCGCGGGCGCTCATGGTCTTTTCGTTACAGCGGGCCATCAGGCGGGCCTTGATAGTCTTCGTGCGCTCAGCCTCAAACTGATGGGCTGCACGGGCTGACGAAGCTACGCCGTCTTTATCCGCCAGGATTGCAAGGGCGTGCTCAACCTTATCCTCGGTCACAAGGGTCATGAGTGCATCCCCTTGCGGTGTTGGTATTCGTCGCGGAGGTTGTTGAACCAGTCTTCAGGCAGCTTGTCGTAATTGCCCGCTTTCTGTTGGTCCGCATCCCACTCAGCGAGCGCTTCCAGGTTCATGCACTCGCGCAGTTCGTTCTGCATCGCCTCGTAGAGGTCACGGGTGGGCTTGTTTTTCTTGGGCGGCTCACCTTCTGCGTCGCTATCCTCACCTTCGACACGGATGCCCAGCAATGCACAGGCGGTATAGCGCTTGCCGTAGCTGACAGATGAACCCATCGCCTGAATGTTGTTCTTGTTGCCGGACTTATCGAAAGGAAGCGGCAGCTCTGTGATTTCCTGATGCCCTTCGCGGTGGCGAAGCACGCAGGTCACAATGACAATTTCACCCTCTACGCGGGTCTTGTGCATGATGCCGAAACCATGCGCGGAGGTGACGGGCAAAACCGCCTCCTGGATGTCTTCCCACTTCGCATATTTCGAGTTGTGGCCTGCACCCCGCTTCTCGACAGCGGGCAGCAAAGGCTGCATAATAGCGAACTCTTCGTTGAACGTTTTTTCGGCTTGGTCGCGCTCAACGTTGCGCTGCATTTCAAGGAAGCGCTCAAGCTTATCCATATCCAATTCTGGTCGCGCAAGTGCGGTCTCGATAAGCCGGATTAGCGAATGTCCCTGTTGAACAGCCACTTCACTCTGCGGCGCTTCAATAATCTCTGCGGTATCAGCCATTATTGGCCTCCTCTCTTTGTTTCTCTGCAACTCGGGCTTGGGCTTTCCAGGCGAGCTTTCTCAGCTCATGTTCAAGCTCTGCGGCCTCTTCGGACTGATGCAGGCGGGCCATCTCTCCGAGATCGTCACAGGCTTGCCAGACACGGCGGGCGGACTCTTTGGCTTGCTCCAAATTCATGCCGCCAGCACCCACTGCTCAGCGTAGCGCTCAGCCTCTAATTCCTCGTGCCGTGCGGCGACTTCAAATAGGCGTTCGCGGGCGTAGAGGTGGTTCATGAAATTGCTTCCAGCGGCCATGTGAGAGCGCTCCATAGTGTAGGCGCTTCGGCTGTGCTGGGCTTGGTAGCTTGCAAGCGGTATTGGGTTTAGATCGGGCATACTGGCGTGTCCTTCAAAATCGCTTGATCTCTCCGCCATTGCATCTCACGAGCGCGCTCTAAGGCGTCGTTGTATGCAAACAGCGCTTCGGTTGTGTCCAAGCCAGCATTGCAAGAGGCGTTGTATTCCGCCTCTGCAATGTCGATTTCTTTCTCAGCCTGGAGAATGTCTTCTAGGGTCGGAACGGCCTTGATGGGCTCGTTGCGGAACCAGCGGGGAGTTGTCTCGGGGAAGGTCATGATTGAGCCCCCATCTTTGAGCGCGCCCACTCAATGAACGCCTCACGATCGCCGCTCCAAAAATGAATGTTGTTTCGAAATTCGTCGTAGAGCATCTGATCAAACAGCTCGCCTACGTCATCCGCATCCCACGCCTCTAACTCGCTCTCGTCGATCTCAAATCGTTGAGGACGTGCACCGCCAGCGTATCCGTCATCAACTTCCCACGTGACTTCAAAAGCATCGCTCATGCCGCAACTCCCAAAGCTGCCTCAACAGCTTCCTTGCGGATCAGAGCTTCAACCTGCTCTGCAAAATCCTTGTGGTCTTCATAGTGAATGCAACCTGAAGGCTGATCCTTGCTCATGACCGCAATGTCTAAAGGAAAGTCACGCGGCCAAGCTGTATCGCCATTGATGTAGATGCAGCGCCGGCGAATAAACTCGCGGTTCTCTTCGCTCTCATTCCAGAAGTCTTGCTCTACACGGTAAGACGTGCCGCCGACTGAGATATGGTAAGGTTTGGTGAACATGATTGCCCTCGTTTGTTGAGGACAGTTCTACGTGATTACGTAATTCCAGTCAATACGCGAAAACGTAATTTTTTTTATTTTCGTTCTTTCATCATGTTCTGGGCCATGTCTGCGACCAATTTTTGCTGTTCAGGCGTAAGTGCGCCCCACGCAAATACCACCCGTTCTAGTTGATCGTCGTCAATTTCATTGCCCGTAAGTTGTGCAATAGCCTTAACTACTTGGTGTCGTATATCAGATCTTAAGTGCAAGTTGTCCCCACGCACGAAGCTGTAAAGTGTTGTGGCCGCTACGTTAGCCGCCCTTGCGACTTTGGCAACACCAAGTTCCTTAATAGTTGTGCGCAGTTGTGAATCGGGCAGTGAATTTGACATAACTCCGGCCTACGAAATCAAACGCGACAACGCCACAACGCTTTCACGTATAAAATCATGTGTTGACAAACTACGTAATAACGTAGATTAATGCCACGCATGACACGAGACGTTATAGATCAAGCGCGTGATGGCATTGAAAGCAAGCGCTATTCACTGACCGCCTTAGCCAAGGCCAGTGATATGCCAGTCACGACATTGGCCACCATGCTTGAAGAAAAATGGGGCCGGAGAGTGTTCGAAGCGGTTGATCGCATCGAGCGCCTGAAAGTCGGCATGAAAGTCATCGACCGCCAGAAAGAAGGCGTGGACTAGCGATGAAGGGGGCGTCTCAAGAGTGCGAAAACTGCGCCATGCAGGGCCGCTATTCCCGCGGCGTGATGGGGCAAGTTTACTTTATCCGAGACGAGGCATCCAGCGCGGTTAAGATTGGCTGGACTGCGAACAATGTCGCCAGCCGTCTGTCAGCCATCCAGACCGGCAACCCAAACGAGTTGACGCTCCTCGGCGTTATGGACGGTGACGAAGCGACAGAGCGGGACTGGCATAGCCGTTACGTGGAGGATCGCATTCGAGGGGAATGGTTTTCTGAGTCTGACGACCTCCTTGCTGAAATCAATTTGCGGGCTCAGCCCTGTGTTCCGGAGCGACACCCGCACCCGCTAGGGCGCTACCTTCAGGATGCGTCTTTATCACAAGCTGCCTTTGCGCTTCGTGCGAGTATTTCCCGTCAAACTGTGTGGCGGATTCTTGCCGGCAAGGGTGATTACTCACTTGACACGCTTCGGCAGGTATCTCGCGCGACAGATAACGAGGTCACAATTCCAGAGCTTCTGATTGCCGAGCAAGAGCGTGGCGAGGCAGCTTAATGTCACTTCACCTCGGCCATTTTGACGACATTTTGCGGGGGAGCGCCCAACCGCTTTGCCAGCCTTTGAGCAGCCCAGACCTTACCGTTTGGCCCAAACAAACTGGTCTGAATGCAGTGATTGGTAAGCGCAAACTCATCAACGGGTTTTCGAACTCCGGTTTCTGGATCGGTTCTATAGATAACGGCTCGCACAAAGTCGCCGTAATCGAAGTAGTCGACCGTTTCATCCAGCAAAATAAGTTTCTTTCCGGACATTCTGCCCCCCCTTTGGTGTTTCAGTTTCTGGCCGTCCAAACTAGACGGATAGTCAATAACTGCAACATATTAGGCGGGGTTGTTCGCAATTTGTTGCGCTCCGCGTTCGGTGTTAGAAAAATTCACATACAGCGCTCGGGAGTCTTCTAATGGCTCAGGGGGCAAAACCAACAAAACCAAGCTGTGACATGTGCGGATACTCCTGCAAGTGGGAGCCTGCCACACAAGACATTAGCTATGGCGGCAAAGTTTATTCTGTCTGCAATCATCACGCAGCGAATCCCATTCCTGACCCGCGCGCTGAGCAGGTAGAGAAGCCTGATAACTCTGCGCCCTTCCAAAAGGGTAGCGACACAAGCCGGGCAGGGGCTCACGCCATTGCCGCCAAGGCTGGCGCGCAAAAGCTGCAAGTGCTGGGTGCCGTCGCCTGGATGGGTGAGCAGGGCGCAACCCGTAATCAGGTTTTGAAGATTACCGGCATTACCGAGAAAGCCGCCTGCGGTCGCCTGAAAGACCTTGTGGACGAGGGCAAGCTCTACGTTCACGGCGAGCGCATGGAAGACACTGGCTGTCACCAGCAGGTCTATCACGTCAACGCGTCGGCCATTCGCGAGGTAGCAGCATGAACACGCTCACTCGCTCCGGTCACGCTCTCAGAAAACACTTCATCCGCGAAGGCATGGACCCCTACCAGGCGTTCAAGAAAGCCCTCGCTGAACAACCGAAAAAGAAGCGGGGGAAGAAATGAAACCCACCGAATCCGATTGGGAAACAATGGTATTCTGCCAGCGTATCGCTCACGCGGTTCGCCGGTCGGACAACCTGCGACTTGTTCGCAACCCCGAAAATGCCCTCAAGCGCATGAATGAACTGCTCAATTCTGCTTGGCAGAAGGACGGTGCAGCATGAGTGTACACAGCTTTGACACTGACGTTGCGAGCATGGTCGGCGTTGCTGCCGCAGCCATTGCTTACAACATTCAGCACTGGTGCGAAAAGAACGCCGCTAATGATGCTCACCAGTACGAAGGGCGGTCTTGGACCTACAATTCTGTATCGGCTTTCAAGGAGCTGTTTCCTTACCTTTCGCCTAAGCAAATTCGCACGGCTTTGGACAAGCTGGAGAGCGCCGGATTGGTCGTGTCTGGCAACTTCAACAAGCAGGGCAGAGACCAGACGAAATGGTACTCATTTGTCCCTGAAGCTGTAGTGAAATCTGCCAATTGCCCAAAAGGGCAAATGCAGTTGCCCAAAAAGGCAAGTCCATTTGCCCAAAAGGGCAAACCATTACCAGATAGAAAACCAGATAATAAACCAACACCTAACGGTGTTGTATCGCGCGCGAAGAAATTTCCGATTCCCGCCGACTGGTTTCCGACAGACGAGCAAATTCAACACGTGGTCAGCAAAGGCTTGACCCGAGAGGAGGCCATCCATGAAGCCGATAGGTTCCGTAACCACTTCCTTGATCAGCCCGGAACAAAACGACCCGGCTGGCACCGAAGCTACTACAACTGGTGCACCGGCCCCTATGGTCCGCTCGCCCGCAGGAAGCAAGAACGCACCCGCGCTGACAGACCTGCCTCAATCGGTGACGTCTTTGACCAAGTCGTTGACCAGCTTGAGCCTCAAACACAGCCGGGATGGCCGGAAGAACGTTACCCAGCGAGTGCACACATTGGCGGTCCCGCTGGAACAGGCGAAGCAACACTATTCGACGCTGATGGCTCTGAACTCACCTGGAACGGCGAGCCAAGTGACCGAGCTGCTTAAGCGCCTGTTTGCGATGTACCCGGCCACGCAGAAGAAAGAAATGTCTGTTGCTCAGGACTGGCTACGCTTGATCTCCAGCCAGCCCTTGGGAGCCATCTGGCTCGCCTATGAGCATTTCATCCGTAGCGAGCGAGAGTTTGCGCCCAGCGCTGGTGTCTTCCTCGCCAAGACCGACGAGCAGGCGAAGCGCATTCGTATCCGTCTCGCATCGTTGAAAGAAGCAATCGACAACGAAGGGGCAAGCTCATGACCTATTACTCAGACACACTCGAAAAAGCTGCAAAGTGGGCAAGCATTGAGTTTAACCGCCTGATCACGGTACAGGCCCTGCGAGCAGACACAAAGGCCATTGCGCACAGTCACCCACGTTTCTTCGCAATGGCCTACATGCACGCAACGGGTCGTTTTAGCCTTCCGCAGATTGCGCGAGCCTTCAAGCTGAAAGACCACACGACCGTCCTTCATGGTCTCAGACGCGCACACGGCCATGATGGCAAGGGCAAGACAGCCAATAAAACTCCCCTGTGGGATTCAGAACGGTTCAAGAACATGGTCCGGCAGGATTACCCTGTCACAACCGTCTCCGCTGAAGACATTGAGGCCATCGGTGAGCGCAATCTGAAATTCGTCAACGGTAATGGGTGGGCTTCGTGATGGCCTACGAATCCCCAACCCGAGAACAGATCCTAGAGGCAGAGATAGAGCTATTGCGGTTTCGCCTGGACGAATTGCTGGGAACGAAACTGATCCGCCCAATTCCGGAGATGGAGCTAGCCTCGTTCCGGATTGTGAATGTGCTTTCAAGACGCTCGCCGGGTATGGTCCCGCATGAGAACTTACACCACGCCTTCACCGACCGAGCGCATGAGCTGAAGAACCCTCACAACTCATTGAAGGTTCACATCGCTCGCGCCCGCAAACTGCTTGCGCCGCATGACATAGAAATCCGCCTTGAGTGGGGCCGTGGCTATTTCATGCCGCTTCCGTCAGCCCGCAAATGGCAAGCCCTTGTTGACGAAGCTAACCCCGCCCACTGCCAACCCCCAAGCAGTAGGAGGGCGGCGTGATGGGCGTACTTGTGAGCCTTCCGATCTCAATACTGTTTGCTGTTATTTCAGCGGACGCGTTCGACCGTCGCAAGTGGCGGGTCGGAGCTTTGGCGGTTTGGGTCAGCGTCTTTTTTCTAGTCGACGCAGTTCTGAATGTTTCGGGAGTTTTTTGAATGAACCACCCCCTCAACAAACACGGCCAGCGCGTTTTCGGCGTAGGCTTCGGCCTATGGCTGTTCCTGGTCTTCCTCAAACTGAACGGAGCTTTTGGATGAGTATGATTGAGAAGATGGCGCGGGCGATGGTGGAGGATTTCGCAGCACTCCCGGCGACTGAGGCGGAACGAGATCGGGCGCACTCCGCTCATCTGCTCAGTCAGGAAACGGTTAAAGCGATGGCAGCTGCCGCCCTCTCCGCATTGGAGGAGCCGAGCGAGAGCATGATCCGGGCTGCTTTCAACTGGGAGCAGAACGCTGACCCAATGGAGCGTGGCGAGTGGGTGACCGCAACGCAAAAGAAGTTCACCGCAATGATTCAAGCCGCAAAGGGGAGCGAGGGATGAGCGACAAAATTTACACAATCAAGGAACCTGATGGGGCGGTTACGCATATCGATTTGCTTGGCGTAGGAATGATCCATGCGCAGCCAATGGGTGAGCATGATGCAACCCAGCGAGTGTCGATCTATCTCGTGGGCGGTGTGCACTGGTTCCACCTTGAGCAAGACGCGGCGGGGAACCTGATTGCCTCTTGGCGCGCAGCGAAGGAGGGCGAGGGATGAGCGCAGCTATCGATCCAAACATTTCCAAGCTACTCAAGGCCAGCGGCTTTCGGGTAAACCTGGACCCTCGCGAAGACGGCGAGCTTCACGAGCAGGTTAAAGCCCACGGCCCAGACGGAAACGTCACCTACAGGGCTACAGCGACCGGGAACGTGGTTGCGCTGGCAAAGCCTGCCGGACATGCCTTAAGGCGCTCCACGGGGCCGAGACACGACGAGAACGGCAATCTCGTAAGCAGTCATGTGGTTGAGATCGAAGGGCAAGACCCTTTGGAGTTCTTCCCGTCTGACATTGACAGCGCTGCGGTGACCCTCACGCGCCGCCTGTCAGAGGATGCCTGCTTGCGGTTCGTGAAGACCCGCGGTTGCTCAATGGTGGGCGGTAATCATCTCCTCGAAATCCAGAAGCTGTGGCGTCAGATGATGCCGAGCATGGGTGTTCTTGTGTTGGAGTTTACGGGCGGCAAGGGAGATGCAGACAATGCGAAGGCAACCGCAATTGATGCAGCCCGCAGGCTAAACATCTACGCAGCCCGCACGACCCGTAAGCGCTGGCAGTACATTACGGCGATGGCCTTGCAGGGGATGCACCCGGCAGAGATTGCCCAGAAACACCACATAACGGACGGTGTTGTGCGTCGACAGTTGTCGAAGGCACTCGATGATGTAGGGAAACGCACTTGACAGAGGGCACGTTTCGGCTCATTAATCGTGTATTCGCTGTAGTTGCGCCGAGCGCACCAGCGGGACGGGGCACTTCCCAAAATTTAGAGTTTGCGGGCAATCGAAGCCCCTCAGCATGGCCGAGAGTGGTCGGCGATGGGGATCACAAACACAGGCGATCTGTCCGCACCCCCTTGAACAGCCCCTGGGAGCATGAGCCCCCAAGCGCAGATGCACCTTCACGAATTGGCGGCAAGAACTTCAGGCTGTTCGTATTTTACACACGAGGAACAACACCCCTCCGGCCTATCCTTGGAAGCTCAACACCGAGGGGTTACTTTTACACACGAGGAAATGAGAGATGAGCTTGCAGATTGAAATTAAGCCACGCTGGCTTGGCACCACATTTGAGGTTTCGTATTTCATTGACGGCTCTGATCGACAGTATTTCAATCCAGAAGGGCGGTACACTTGGAGCCGCGAGGAGCTACCCGGTGCGATTTCTGCTTTGATGGAAGAACTGACTCAGCCAGCAGAAACCCCCGAACCACCCCAATCAACTCAATCTCCCCAAGAGGGAGAGAGCGCAGGCGATCCGCCTTCAGACGCGTCGACTTATTACGATGAGGCTGGCAGCATTGATCCGAAGAAATGGGATACGCTTGTAGCGGGTGTTCATCAGGCCACGGCATCAAACGGCTCCGGCTTCCAGGCTGATCCAGAAATCGATTCAGACCGACAAGACTAACCTTCCCGGCAAAGCTGTCCCCCTATGCTTCAAAGCTGACACCTCCCACCCTGTCAGCTGCTTTGCCGGGAGCCCCGTTTCAGCGCGGAATAACTTGGTCTCTTCATTGGTTTGCAAGGTGAGTGTAACGCACAAAGTCGCTCACCACGTTCCGCGCTGATTCAATTCCGCTAAGTCGCGCCACAAGGAGGCAATAATGACTGTGACCATCAACGGAAAGTCCATAAACCTGGGCGAGTGGACAATCGACATTCTCGGCACCTTCGCCGCGTTCTGGATTGCATCTCGCTTTTTTATGGAGCCTGAGACAACTGTCTCTGAGCAGCCAATTGCATTTGCGGTAAGTCTTGGCCTCGCTTTCGTGGCGTTTAAGGCCCTGCGCCAGTGGAAGGCGCTGAGTTAGCTTATAGCCAAACGTTTTCGGAAATAAAAAATGATTGCGTTTGCCTCAGCTAGCCAAGGCTCTGTTACAGGGTTTAGCGACCAGAACAACAGCGGCAGCGCTGTGTCTGTGTCTGCTAACACTTGGTTTGATTTGCCTAATGACGGGGCGGGCGCTTTCAGTAACACAAATTATCTTCCTGAAGGCGTTACAACGCTGATGGATAACGCAACAGGCTATATTGACCCGCGACAGCTGAGCTTAGGCGACGCGATACTAATTCGGAATGATTTCACAATCACTCCCACGATCAATTCAGCGCTGTTAGAGTTTCAGTATGAGCTGGGCGCGGGCTCGGGTTTGTATCAGTTGCCTAAGACGCCTTTTCGCTTGTCAGCGGGTGCGGGTGTTGCTGATCGAATCGTTACGTCAGCCGATCATATTTATATGGGTGATACCAACACTCGAGACAATTTTATCAAGCTACAGGTGCGCAGCACTGCTGACATGCAGGTCAATAATTCTGGTTCTGTTATACAGGTTTTGAGGCGTCAGCCATGAGTTTAAAATGTTATCGTGACTCGCAAGCCAATGCCTCAGTTATTGAAAGCACGGCAGACGGCACGCTCGGCATGTTTTTCAACAATGAGCTAAAAGCGGTCGGCAATGGCGACGGCACTTGTTCAATTATGAATGAGCCAAAGTCTACAGATTCGACAGATTTTTTTGAAGTTGCGAATTTGGCCATTAGCAGCTTTGTTGACGAAGACGGAAATTCTCTAGGCGCTGATGAGACGGCTGTTTGTAATGCGCTGAACGCAATTTTCAGTCATACAGGTGGCACGCCTGGTTCTGTTCCTGTGATCACCTCTTCGCTTTCTGTTAGCGTGAACGATACCGATCAAGTCAATTATTTGTTGACGGCATCGGACGCGGTTGAGTTTGAGTGGTCAAACGTTCCGGCTGGCTTGACGGTGAACAGCAACAATCGGCGCAATTTGATTGGCCAGTTCACCGATGGCGCGGGCACTTATAATGTTAGCGTAACGGCTATAAACTATTATGGCAGCGACACTGAAACGATTTCGTTTAATGTGATTTCGACATTTTCGAACACGCGTTCAATCAATTTTGTAAATCAGGACTATTTAGGCGCAAATGCGTCTTTACTCGATGGTATTTTGGGGCGCTCAAGCAACGGCGCGGGGTCTGGTGACGCGTGGACGATTCACTTGTGGTTTAAGGGCAGCACAAGCTCAAACGGTCAAACAATTTTCTATTTTGGTGATAATGACACCACAAACGGCGGCAATGTTCATCTGCGCTTTTTGGGGTCAACCGATACTCTGCGCTTTCAGTACGGTTCAAACAATAATTATCTGCGTTGGCAGAGTGCTAACGCGGCCCTTGCGGCGGGCTCATGGAAGCACATCATGATTACATATGATGGCGGCACAACGGGAAGCTCTAGCGGCTCGCTTAGTAATTATTACAGCCGTTTTACCATATTTATCGACGGGGTGGATGTCACAAGCGCGGGTGCGTGGTCGCACAATAACTTTGGCTGGTCATCTAGCATTGACCCGGATAATTTGCGCGTCGGTCGCTTCTCGTCTGGTAATTATATGAGGGATAATTGCCGCGTTGATGAATTGGCGATTTGGTCATCGGATCAATCGGCTAACATATCGGACATATACAATTCAGGCACAACGCATGATTTAAGCGAGTTGACCGCTTCGCCTGATCATTGGTGGCGCATGGGTGATGGTGATAATTTCCCAACGATTCA
>SPKZ01017890.1_pt1 | contig 12525 bp, 14 predicted proteins | sample 2456571 | NCBI WGS metagenome assembly SPKZ01 (sample SAMN11192286, study PRJNA482655) | marine metagenome | biome: ENVO:00000447; feature: ENVO:00000244|ENVO:00000211|ENVO:00000569|ENVO:00002023; material: ENVO:00002151; isolation source: ocean water from marine abyssalpelagic zone ...
AACAGCTCTTCCAACATGATCGTGACTTTTTGACCATTTGGCGTTCCCAACGAATAAAGCTGTAAAGGATGAATGCCGACGGGTAATACTTTGTCGTGGCTAGCACCAGAAACAGGGCGATTTATTGATGCCCAAGCACCGCCATTATCATCATCGTTTGTCCAAACTGCCGGTGGTATGTATTCACTTTCCATAAAATTTCCTCAACCAACAAAAAAGCACTATATATAATATATAGTGCTTCACATTATTATAGTTTTAAATAGATTACGACTAAAAGTTCATTAGGACTTGATCCCGTTATTGTCTAATCACGTTGATCTCTGCATCATCGTTATCAAATGCCAATTTATAGCCAAGTGACACATGATGATAGCGTGACTTTGTATAATCATCGTGAATTGCAAAACCAAAGTTGTAAATATTGGCTGCATCCAAAGCGATGTCACCTTTTTCACCTGAAACAAGTTTACGTTTAAAGATCACAGTTCTAATTCCAGCAATAAACGTTGACTCAACAGTCGTACCTTGGCCATTATGCATTTGCCTATCGGCTAAGATTAAACCGTCTTCAACTTCTTTAGTATCAACACTATACCTAATCAAGTCCATATACTTACCTTCATCTACTAATGCTTCTATATCAGACTCATCTTTGAGTTTATCCCAGCCACCAAGTTTTTTACCTCGACGCCCTTTCAACTCAACTTTAGTACGACTTTCTTTGATATATTTAGTCACGATATTCGAAATTTCAGCACGACCAGCCAATGAACTATTTTTATATTCATCACTTGTTGGTTGCAGTGGCATCGTATCGGCATCAACATGGCAAGTACCCCAACAGCCAGCTCGGTCAGCATATTCGACTTCATCTGTTGCTAACATAACTGCAATTTTAACCGCATTATCTGGATCCATTTTACCCCCGTCAACAAAAGGTGCAGGCGTATGCTTGCCCTCTTTCCAACTGAATCGCATATATAGAAATTCACCATCATGGGTACTATCAACGGTTAATGGAATAGATCCTCGTTTATTAGGGATGATTGTGGGCTCTAAGTCTTTTTCACTTTCTCCCGAAACAATACTAGCCCCCATCTCTGCAACTTCAGTCTCATGACAATCAACACAACGTTCACCTTTAGTAAATGCGCGTTTACCACCATGATCTCGACCATGGATCCACTCTATCGAAGCAGTGCCAGGGTAGAACACTGTAATTTCTCGACTACCTGCTTTTGACCAGTCTACGTTGATTGAGCTTTCTTCTTGTACAGGAACGGCTGCTGAACTGTCAGACTTAGGTTGACTTGCTACAGCTTGTGCTACTGCCGCGTCAATTTGAGCCTGAACTTCTGCTTTAGCAAGTTTGTTAGCTGCTAATCGTTCTTGGGCTTCTTTCTGCTCTGTCACCTTAACATTCTCCATACCCTGTTTGTATAGTTCAGGCAAAGCTCTAATGAATTCAGGATTTGGACGTTCTAATTCTTCCAGCTCTTCATCCGTTAGCATGTGACGAACATTGTTATGCGCAATCCCTTTATGGCAATCAATACAAGTTTGCCCTATTTCAATCGCCGTCATATGTTGTTTTCTTGCCCGTGGTTTCTGAAATTCAGGATTCATGTTTTGCAAGTTATGACAATTGCGGCATTCTCTTGAATCCGTTTCTTTCATTACCTTCCAGACACTTTTGGCCATCGTTAATCGGTGTTCTTCAAACTTCTCGGGAGTATCAATCTTACCCGTTAGCCATGAGAATACTTCTTTAGACGCTTGAACCTTACGGATCATTTTATAGATCCAAGGCTTAGGAACATGACAATCTGGGCATCCAGCACGTACACCAGTTCTATTAGCATAATGAATGGTTGGTTTGTATTCTTGATAAACATTGTCATTCATTTCATGACAACTAATACAAAACTCTAACTTATTTGTTGCTTCCATTCCGGTATTAAAACCACCCCAAAAAATGATCCCTGCAATAAACAAAAGTACCGCACTTGAAATTGATGTACCTAAAATCAATTTCTTATTCCAGAATCCAGCCCACCGTTTCTTATTATTTTTCATATTGATTCCCTCAGGTGACTTTATTTTTTAAACTATGATAAAAAACAAGCCATATTAATATCTTATAAATATGACTTGTTCGTCAGTTTACAAAAAACTAAGTTTTGTGATTCACGCGGTTAAACACATTGAATTTACCTGTTGGCGTTGTAAGGCCTTTAATACGTGTAATTTCTTCTAGCGTTTTCGCATCATAAACAACAATTTCACCAGTTGGGTTCTTCGCATCTTTCCGGTTCCAAACTGAAACCCAAACTTCTGTACCATCATCGTTGAATTCCATGTGAAGCGCAGCTTTACCTTCCTCTTCAGTTACACGAATCGTTTTAACGATTTCATGAGTATCCTTATCAAATACTTGCACAGACTGTTGAACTTCAGGTTCAGGGTGTTTCAGCTGATCAGCCCAAACATATTGTGATTTCTCATGGGTACGGATGAATGCACCAGCACCATCAGTTTCAACTTCATAACAAAGTTTCCACGCTTTATCAGGGTGACCAATTGGATCATTCCCCCAAACAGAGACGAGACCAGTACCTAAGTGAGTTGTACCACCTACAGGGCCACACTCTTTATCAATCCAGTTAGCACCAGGACCAGGGTGAGGAAGCGTATCAACGTCAATCATTGCTTCTAATTTACGTTTCTTGGTATCAATAACTACCATCTTGTTTGATGCATTTGCTGCGATTTGGAAGTAACGACCTGATGGGTCGAAGAAACCATCGTGCAAGAATTCAGCTGATGCGATACTAGTAATTGTAAGATTGTCTAAATCTTTATAGTCAACTTGCAGCATTTGCCCTGTTTCTTTTACTGCGACTATGAATGAAGACGTTTTCGGAGCTGTGTAGATCGCCGCTACACGCGCTTCATTAATGAATTCACCTTTAGTATTGTAACCACGAGTAGATACAACTTTAAGCGGGTTTAACGTAACAGCATCCATGATCACGAAATGCGCAGGCCAATAACCTCCAGCGATAACGTATTTACCGTCACCAGATACCGCAATATCACGTGCGTCATAAGCCATCTTAGTTTCAGCAACTAACATTTTTTCAGGCGTTTGCCATAAATCGATCTTGTTAACTTTACCGTCACGACCGATGGTGTACCAAAAACGACCTACATCTTTCGCTGTATCAATTTTGTGGTTTTCAGTACCTTTAATTACGTGTACAGCATAACCAGTATCAATATGAGTAATAATTTTCTTCGTATCACCATCAATGATTGCCGCAGTACCAGCATCACGTTCGATAATAACAAAGAAATTTTTCCAGTTTAAACCGTGAAGTGGTTTAGTTGGGTAATCTTTCGGTGCAACATACTCTTTGGTGTGCGAACGCATTTGCTCTAGAGACATTTCAGGTGGAACTGGTGGCTCCATTTGGATAAATGTAGCAAGATTGCTGATATCTTTTTTACTAAAAATATCATCAAAATTGTTCATGCCACCTTCAGTTCCGTAAGAGATAATTTTCTCTAGACGTTTCTGACCCTTTTTCAGCGTATTCTTGGGTTCAAGGTTTTTACCTGTCGCACCTTTACGTAGTACACCATGACAACCAGCACAACGTTGAAAATATTGTAGTTGTGCTTTTTCGAAATCAGCTTCAGACAAATGAGGCTGTCCAACAGCCATTGCTAAACTGCTAAAACCAGAAATACTAAGCCCAATTGCAAGGCTAAGTATTGAAAATCCCATTTTCGTTTTTTTCATAAGACATCCCTAACAAATCTAGTTACTTCGCACATTTGTTAAAACATAACGTTCTTTAAAAAAGTTATTTATTTTTTAAAATAATGTATCAACGTGGGTGCATGAACGCGTGCAAATAAATGCTTGCGCAATCTAATGTCACGCTTAAAAAAACGGTTAAATACCGCATCGCCGCCCAACATACACCACCTTGTAGGTAACCAAAAATGACTAAAGTCAATTCCTGTTTACGATTCTTTACAATTAAGCAACCATTTGATCTAAAACAAACCAGAATGAGTAAATCATTGATAGACATGCTTTTTATGTGGGATTATAAATATAAACATTTGTAAGCAATGCTTTTAGCGGAGAGATTACATGACAAAATTGTTACTTTTAATTAAATATTCTCTGTTTATTACACTAGCAATTATGCCCAGTTATGGACGAGCAGATGGAATTAGTTTAACCCGCCAAAAACAGCTAATTCATTTGCTCAAACAAGATTGTGGTTCTTGCCATGGTATGACGTTAAAAGGCGGATTAGGTCCAGCCCTACTTCCAGAAAACTTTATCAATGTATCAACTGAATTCATTACAAATTCGATTTTACAAGGACGCCCAGGCACCGCAATGCCACCCTGGAATTCTTTTCTGTCGACAAGTGATGCGCAGTGGCTGGCAAACCAACTAAAACATGGAGTTCACAATGGAAAATAATTGGATTTTAACTTTAATTTTAACCTCTACATTAGCATTTACAGGTTGCAGTAACGTCAGTAACACAACTCAAGAATTACGTGCCACTGGAGATTTAGGCGTCGTTATTGAGCGAGCCACTGGTCAAGTAAAAATTGTTAATCATTCAAACAATAATGAACTTAGTGAAATTAATGGCCTAGGCGATCTATCACATGCATCAGTTGTTTATTCTCGTGACGAACGTTATGCCTACGTTTTCGGACGCGATGGCGGATTAACTAAAATTGATATTTTAAAAAATCAAATTGATAAGCGAGTTATTCAGTCTGGTAACAGTATTGGTGGTGCGATAAGTCAAGACGGTAAACTCGTTGCCGTTTCCAACTATACACCTGGAGGAGTAAAGGTTTTCAACAGTGAGACCCTTGAACTCGTTGCCGATATACCGGCCTCATTAATTAAAAATAAACCCGCGCTTAAAAACGGGCAACCAGCACGATCTAAAGTTGTAGGCCTTGTTGATGCTCCAGGGCAAAAATTTATATTTAGCTTATTTGACACCAATGAAATTTGGATAGCTGATTTCTCTCAAAAAAAGATGACGTTAACTAAATTTAGTGATATTGGTGCATTTCCCTATGACGCATTAATTAGTCCCGATGGCCGCTATTATATTGCAGGTCTATTTGGCGAAGATGGTATGGCATTAATTGATTTATGGCATCTCGAAAATGGCGTTAAGCGAATTTTAAAAGATTACGGTAAAGGAGAGAAAAAACTTCCCGTATATAAAATGCCTCACCTTGAAGGTTGGGCTATTGCTGGTAATCTCGCGTTTGTCCCAGCAGTTGGTCAATACAAAGTCCTTATAATAAACACACAAACATGGTTACAAGTTGGAGAAATAAAAACACACGGACAGCCAATTTTTGTAATGGCACAACCAGATAATCGGCAAATATGGGTTAACTATGCCTTCCCCCGTAACGATACTATTCAAGTATTTAATACTGAAAAATTCAACTTAGTAAAAACATTAAAACCAGGACCCGCTGTGCTTCATATGGAATTTACACCAAGAGGGGAAAATGTTTGGATGTCAGTCCGCGATAGCAATGAAATTCAGATATACGATACCCAAAACCAGCAATTGTTAAACACACTAGAAGCAACGAGTCCTAGCGGTATTTTCTTTACAAATAGAGCCCATCAGATTGGTCTTTAGGAGCGGCTCATGTCGATTTCAGTATTACAGCAACAGTTAATTAACCAGTATCAAAAAGGCTTCCCGTTATGCACTCAACCATTTAAACAGGTTGCAGACGAGCTAGGCTATTCAGAAAACGAAGTCTTAAATGCGATTCAAGATCTTGATAGTCTTGATATCTTGTCTCGAGTAGGTCCAGTTTTTGATCATAAAAAAGCAGGCGCCAGTACACTTGCTGCGATAGCCGTACCAGAAAAACAACGCGATGCGATTGCTGCAATTATTAACCAATTTGATGCCGTCAATCATAACTATGCGCGACACCATTTCTATAACTTATGGTTTGTGGTAACAGCTTCTAACCCTGTTATTCTCAAAGATATCCTTGATGACATTGAACATCAAACAGGTTTCCCTATTTTAATATTGCCCATGGAAGCGTCCTATCATATTGACCTGTCTTTTAAGATTGATTTCTCAGGAGTTAACTATGACTAATTTTAAATTAAATCTGCGGTCAGAGCTTTGCCCATTAACTAATGAGCAATCAAATGAGTTACGTGTGATTTTAGAAAAAGGTTTACCAATTAGTAACCAACCTTACCTATCCATTGCTAATCAGTTGAACCATATTTCTGGAACATTTGTGTCAGAACAGCAGGTGATTCAACAAATTAAAGCATGGGAAAATAATGGCTTAATAAAACGGTTTGGGATCGTAGTTAAACACAGGCAACTTGGTTATAAAGCTAACGCCATGATTGTATGGGATATTAGTAACGAAGAAGTTGATTCAATAGCAAATAAACTCGCATTAAGAAGTGAAATTTCACTGTGTTATAGGAGACCAAGGCAGCAACCAGAATGGCCTTACAATCTATTTTGCATGATCCATGGCCAAACAACGAATCAAGTTGAAATGCAAATTGCATCCATTATTTCAGAACTTAAATTAGGCCATATCGACAAAAGTGTATTATTTAGCCACAAAGCTTACAAGCAGCATGGTGCAAGATACCAACGGCAGGTTAATCCATGAAAACAACCCAAATTAGCCCACTTGAAAAATACTTGATCAATACCTTACAAAAAGGACTTCCACTTTGTGAGAGCCCATTCGCATTAATAGCTGAACAAATTAATGATCAGATAGCTAATAACACACTCAGTAACATGCCTAAATGCAATGAGCAACAGGTAATCGAAACACTGAATAACCTATTACAGAGCGGAATTCTAACACGCTTTGGCCCTATGTATGACGCAGCTTGCTTAGGGGGCGCTTTTACTTTAGCTGCAATGGATGTTCCAAAATCTAGATTTGATAAAGTAGCAAACATTATAAACGGCCTCCCTCAAGTGGCTCACAATTATGAACGTAATCATCAACTTAACATGTGGTTTGTTATCGGCACTGAATCACAATCAGAAATAAGCGATGTTATTAGCACTATTGAAATGGAAACAGGTTTAACCGTGTTAAACGTACCCAAACTAAAGGAATTTTATGTCGGTCTCTACTTTGAAGTCTGAAGCAAAAAGCTTAACCCAACCAATGACTGAGCTACAACGACAATATATTTTGTTAACACAAAACGGGTTGCCAATTGTAGCTAAACCTTTTAACTGGTTAGCAGAACAGCTAGGCATTAGCTTGAATAATGTTTTGACTATGACTAAAGATATGCAGAATAAAGGCATAATTCGTCGCATTGCTGCAGTGCCTAACCATTACAAACTCGGATACACGCACAACGGCATGACAGTTTGGGATGTAGTCGATTCAGATGCCAGCCGACTGGGTAAATTAATTGGTGAATTACCTTTGTTAGTCACTGTTATTTACGTCCACGTCACCTACCACATTGGAATTATAATATTTTTGCAATGGTACATGGCAAAACACAAGGCGACATTGACAAGTTCAAAGCTCAAATACATGAAATTCTAATTAACTCTTTACGTGATCACGACATGCTAACGAGTACTCGGATCCTTAAAAAAACAGGCCTACGCTTAAAGCATAAAGGGGTATAACCATGTTTCGTATTTCTCAACTTCTTAAAACATTAAGTACAGATGCACCAATACCCTCTGTGAGAAAAATACCAGGGCCAGTGGTTATTTGGAATTTGATCCGCCGCTGTAATCTCAGTTGTAGACACTGTTATTCCACCTCTTTAGATATTGATTTTAAAGACGAGTTAACGACTGAACAAATAAAAACAACAATTGATGATCTTGATATTGCACACGTGCCAGTAATCATCTTGTCAGGAGGTGAACCCCTACTACGCCCTGATATTTTTGAGATCACTGCATATGCAAAAGCAAAAGGATTTTATGTCGCGTTGTCTACCAACGGTACCCTTATCAATGAAGATAATATAGAGAAAATTAAAGCCGCTGAATATCAATATGTAGGCATTAGTATTGACGGACTTGAGCCGTTTCATGATCATTTCAGACGTATGCAAGGTAGTTTCAAAACCTCAATGCATGCAATTAAACTATGTAAAGAAGCAGGCATTAAAGTTGGAATGCGGTTTTGTTTAACTAAAGACAATAATCAAGACTTACCTGCAATGCTCGATTTGATGGAAGAATACAAAGTCGACAAATTTTACCTCTCTCATCTTAATTACGCTGGACGCGGAAAACGAACTGCCGACAGTGATGCCATGTTTCAAATGACAAAAGATGCAATGATCATGTTATTTGAGCGAGCATGGCAACATATTTCTCAAGGTATCGAAACAGATTTTGTCACAGGAAATAATGATGCAGACGGTCCTTTTATGCTTCATTGGGCTGAACAACATTTTGGTCAAACACACCCAATACGCGTTGCAAAACTTCATAAACGCTTGATTAATTGGGGCGGTAACGCATCGGGGGTCAATGTCGCTAACATAGATAATACTGGCACGATTCACCCTGACAGCTATTGGTGGAACCACAGTATCGGTAATGTAAAAGTAGATAAGTTTTCAGATATTTGGGTTAACAGTACAGATCCTTTAATGGTTGGTTTTCGTCAGCATCCTCGCCCAGTTAAAGGTCGTTGCGAGGCATGTATTCACCTTAATATTTGTGGTGGAAATACTCGAACTCGTGCATTTGCTATTAATGGGGATGCTTGGGGCGAAGATCCGGGCTGCTATTTAACAGACAAAGAAATTGGTTTTTCATCCCATCTCCACCAGTCAGAATCAATTCAAGTTAGCTTAGTTTGAACTTGAAAATAGGTAATCATATGAAGAATAAAACAATATTAAATGCAGGTGAAGTGGCTTTAGTGGGCTCGGGCCCCGGTGATGCAGAATTATTAACCCTTAGAGCATTACACTTTATTCAGCAGGCCGAGGTCGTCGTTTATGATCGATTAGTCAGTAACGATATTCTCGAATTATTACCGATAAATAGTGAGAAAATATATGTTGGTAAGAAACAAGCAAATCACAGCGTACCACAGAATCAAATTAATCAATTACTTGTTGAACACGCGAGACGCGGGAAAAAAGTAGTGCGCTTAAAAGGTGGTGACCCTTTTGTTTTTGGTCGTGGTGGCGAAGAAGCTGAAGCACTTTTAAAAAATGGGATTAACTGCCACCTTTGCCCAGGTGTTACAGCTGCATCTGGCTGTACAACTTATGCTGGCATACCGCTAACTCACCGAGGTATTGCGCTTGGTTGTACCTTTGTAACAGGCCATATGCAAAACGATAATCAACTTAATTTACCTTGGGGTAGTCTTGTCGCTAAAACCCAAACAGTCGTGTTCTACATGGGCATAAATACATTACCGACAATCGCCAAAAAATTAATTGAACACGGCCGTGATATCAAAACTCCTGTTGCATTAATTCAATCTGGAACTAAAGATAATCAAAAAACCTATCGAGGTAATTTATCCAATATTGCCGAAATTGCCACAATCAATAACGTTATACCACCGACACTAATTGTTGTGGGAGAGGTAGTTAATCAACTAACCAATAAGCCTTTGGCTAAAGCTGGTTATTTACAAGCTGAGTTACCAGCCTTTCAACCAGATAGCGTATACGATCTTAGCCTATCAAGCGTAATTTGATTTAAGGATTCAATAATGAAAAAAAAACCAAAATACGAAAAACTCTATTGTGATTTACAGAAATTCACTACACGCTTTCCTGTTGCTGGAGTCATTATATGTTGTTTTATTTTATTTTTTTCTGAAATCATATTTGCTCAACAAACTCATATAAACACAAGCCAGAATTCAGCAGAAATACTCTATAATGAAAACTGTAAAATCTGCCATGGTAAAGATAGAATGGGCGCTATGGGGCCTGCTTTATTTCCAGAAAATTTGTCTCGCCTAAGAAAATCAAAAGCAGTAAAGGTCATTAAACATGGTCGTTTATCGACTCAAATGCCAGGATTTGAGAAAACACTATCCACAAATGAAATAGATAAGCTGATTGAATTCATTTACTCCCCAGCAGAGACATTACCGCAGTGGTCAATCAGCGATATTAATCGTACTCGTATCGAACATTTCGACCAAGAAAAATTACCGAAAACACCGCAGTTCAAGGCTGATTTAATGAATTTATTTATTGTTGTTGAACTGGGTGACCACTCTGCAACCTTATTAAATGGAGATACATTCGAACCAATAACTCGTTTTAAAACCCGATTTGCTTTACATGGAGGCCCTAAGTATTCACCAGATGGACGTTTTGTATATTTTGCATCTCGCGATGGCTGGATCAGCAAGTACGATATTTATAATATGAAGACCGTAGCCGAAGTACGAGCTGGCATCAATACACGTAACCTAGCTGTCTCATCCGATGGCAAATACGCCATTGTTGGTAACTACTTACCTAACAACATTGTTATTTTAGATACCAAAGATTTATCACCAATCATGCTTAAAGAGACCATTGGTAAAAATGGGGTCAGTTCACGTGTGAGTGCTGTATACAACGCCCCTCCTCGTCACAGCTTTATTGTCGCGCTAAAAGACGTTAAAGAAGTATGGGAAATCCCTTACAGTTCAGAAGATCAATTCCCAATTCGCCGCATCCGTACTGATGATTTCCTTGATGATTTCTTCTTTGATCCTGATTACATCAATCTGATTGGTGCATCTCGTGACAGCAACAACGGTCAAGTTATTAATCTTGATGCAAAGAAAAAAATTGCCACTATCGAAATGGCAGGAATGCCTCATCTTGGTTCTGGTATCACGTGGGAATATCAAGGTAAGCAAGTCTTTGCATCGCCCAATATAAAAGAGGGTCGCGTCACTGTGATTGATATGGATAACTGGAAAGTAATTAAAGAGATCAAAACAGATGGCCCCGGTTTCTTTATGCGAAGCCACAGTAATTCGCCTTATGCATGGGTAGACGTATTCTTTGGACCGAACAAAGAACGCGTACATGTTATCGATAAAAGCACCCTTGAGATTGTCAAAACACTATCCCCAGTTAAAGGCAAAACAGCAGCTCATGTTGAGTTTACTAAAGACGGTAAATACGTACTGCTGAGTATTTGGGATAACGACGGTGCAGTCATTGTCTATGATGCTAACTCTCTAGAAGAAATCAAACGTATACCAATGAAAAAACCATCTGGAAAATATAACGTTTATAACAAAATTAATTATGAAAAAGGTACAAGTCATTAATTATTAAACAAAACATGAGAAGCACGCATTACTTTATAAATATAATTGTAATGTGTGCTGATATTATTTAACTTAGTCATAAACATGAGTAATAAGGACTATATTATGTACAATTACATACTTCTAGCTCATCTACTTTCAGCAACGGTATGGACAGGGGGGCATTTGATCCTATCGTTCACGATATTACCTAGAGTGCTTAAAGAGAAAAACATTGCTGAAATAAAACGTTTTGAATCTGGGTTTGAAAAAATTGGTATTCCGGCATTATTAATTCAAGTTTCATCGGGACTTTGGTTAGCACATAATCTATTACCAGATTTTGGGTTATGGTTGCAATTTGATAACCCTGTTTCACGATTAATTATGTTTAAATTAAGCTTGCTATTCGCTACAGCTTTATTGGCTATCGATGCAAGATTACGTATTATTCCCAAATTAACTGAAGATAATTTAATATCTCTTGCCTATCACATTATTCCTGTGACCATCATTTCTGTGTTATTTGTCGTTGTTGGTTTTTCATTTAAGACAGGGTTATTGTATTAATTTAGGCCAGCAATCCACCCCATCGGACTGCTGGCTTAGTAAACTACAAATCAGCTAAAGTAATTTCATCAAATGTATAAAGTTGACCGCCGAACTCTTGTATAAAGACCTCTGCATCGACTTTAGCACTAAAGCTACCCAATGTTTTACCCATAGCACCAGTTTGACTTGAACCAATAACAAACCATGCATCTTTAGCGTTAACAAAATGGTCGTCTGTTGGTGAACCCCACGGGGTTTTGCTCATATCATGAACAAAAATTTCTTTTACCTGGCGTCTATTTTCTGGTTGTAAAATATAACCAAATAAATCACGAGTTGAACAAAATTTATTTATCGAGTCCTTGTTTGATTCATAGCTTTCCCCTTTTGGTCCAGGGAAATTACTAATTGTCATACCACATAAATGACAGCTATCTGCTTGTTCAATTTGTACTGCGTGGTGAACCATAACCTCTTTTTCTGATTGAGCATTGCAACCAACAGTTAATGCTAGTAGTACTCCTAATGACAGCGCTTTTAGTTTTGAGTTAAGCATAAATATATCCTTATTAATTGAGTTAAACTTAAATACTTAAATACTTAAATACTTAAATA
>SPKZ01018182.1_pt1 | contig 12522 bp, 8 predicted proteins | sample 2456571 | NCBI WGS metagenome assembly SPKZ01 (sample SAMN11192286, study PRJNA482655) | marine metagenome | biome: ENVO:00000447; feature: ENVO:00000244|ENVO:00000211|ENVO:00000569|ENVO:00002023; material: ENVO:00002151; isolation source: ocean water from marine abyssalpelagic zone ...
ATCGCCGTGATCGACGCCGTCTACGCCACCACGCGTGACTTCAAGATGGGCGGCAAGACGGATGAACTTTCAGCCTTCAATGTCACCTTCGCGGTGAAGTGAGCTAACGATGTCTTACGGTAAACCGCTATCTCGTTTTCATCAGCCGATCGAAGTGCCTGGGCGTCGGCTCATGCACCATGTACCGCTGGAGTTCGTAAAGAAGAAGGTCATCGGCGGCGGTGGTCGTGCGCTGAATCAGGAAATTCCCCTGATTCCGTTCATCGACTTCCTGCTCTGTCTGGTTTGCTTCTTGTTGGCCAGCTTCTCGGCCTCTGGTGAGCTTCCCATCGACAAGAACATCACTCTGCCCCAGGCGGAGAATGTCGAGGACATGATGGATGCTCCGATGATCGCTATCACCGGTAAGCAGATTCTAGTCAACGGGACGCCCGCAGGCAGTACCCGGGCGATCGAAGACGCGAATCGCCTGGAGCACATCGAAGAGCTTTTCAATCGTCTGAAGCAGGCGAAGGAAAACTGGAGTCAGATTCGTCCCAATAAGCCGTTCCCCGGAGCGTGCATCCTGCAGGTCGATCGTGAGGTCAAAGCTTTGGTCGTGAAGAGTGTCTTCAATACGGCAGCTCGTGCAGGATTTCCGAACATCAGTTTCATGGTCAATCGGATAGCCAAATCGGGCGGCGAGGGCTGACGTCGTTGTAGCCTTGGCTCGGGCCTCCAAGCTTCGCGAGGCTGGCGCAGGAACGCTTGTGGCAATCGATTATGAAGCAGAAATAACGCGTCCGAGAGGGCGCGTTATTTCTTTGTTGGGGCAGCACGTGATCCGCATCAGACGACCACAACCGCGTCCTGGCGAGGCTTCAACCTACGGACGAATACATGGCTATTAAAGGTTCGCGGGAGCGGGGGCTTCCGTCGATCAACCAGGCTCGCGTCGACCGGCGCAGGGCGCTGGTTGCGGGACGGGTGAGGATCCAGGGTGGCGACTCGCGATTCTGGGTCTGGACTGTCGTTATTTTTCTCGCCTTCGGAGTGGTGTACTGGCGATTTGCGGAAGGACAGCTCCGCGACTCCAAGAGCGAGTTAATGGCTCGGCAACGCGCTGTGGCGGTGGGACTCAACCCCAAACTAGAACCGTATCGTGACGCCACGGAGAAATTCGTTCTGAGCCTGGGCAGGCCGTGGATGGAAGATCTCGTGGCGCCCGGCGCTAGCCTCGATGTGCTGCAGAGTGGCCCCGCCTTGTATTTGCGGGTGAGGGCCGACGCCGCCACTAGCGTGAAGACGCTTCGCAAGGCGGCGCACTATTCCCTTAAGGATGGTTTTAGCGCCTGTTTTTTCGTGGGGCGTGAGAACGCACAAGCCACGGCAGGACCCAAGTGTGAGCGGCCAGCGGACTGCGCTCCCGGACTGTTGTGCAACCAGTGGAGCGTCTGTGCGGAGCCCTCCGATCCATTCAACTTTCGATTGGTCTATCGCACCATGCGTCTCCTAAGTCCCGAGTGGACAGACGCCGTTCACACGGCGCCGAACGAATTAGCGGTCCGCGCGATGGCCCGAGACGTGGAAAAAATCATCAAGGGGGACGTTCCCCTCACGGTGGCAGTGTTGAAAAAGGCAAAGTTCCTCATCGTGGTACTCGACGAAGAGCCGCAGAGCGGCTTGCTCGAGGGGCTAGGTGACCCGGATGCTGGCGTTCCTGACGAGTCTGAGCAGGAGCGCTTGCATCGCACTCCCCACACCGCGCGCATCGGCATTTGGGAAATCGCGACGGGGGAGCAGCTCGTGCGAATGAGAGCCCGAGCGGATGGTCGATTCGTGCCAGTGGGAGAACGGACGAAAATGGATCCCGTCTCAGTTGCGGCTCGCCAACGCCAAGCGAACAGTTGTGCCATCGCCACGTCGGTGCGCGATCGGCTGAGACGCCCGGCGGTGACTGCCGATCCAGTGCCGGTGGCCGAGCAGACTCCGTCAGCTCCCTGAGTTGCGGCCACCGCCGCTGCCGTAGCCTCCGCCCCCGGGTGTTTCGATACGAAGCGTGTCGCCGACCTGCATGTGGAGGCTCACTTTGCTTCCCACGGGGACGCCGTTGTGAAAATTTCGCCCGGCCGATCCGCGCTTACCGCCAGCAAGGCCGAAGGGAGAGCGGCTTCTGCGTTCGGAGATTAGCGACACTTGCTGGGGACGCAAGAACTGGAATTCTCGCACCAGGCCGTCGCCGCCCGGGAACTCACCAGCTCCGCCAGAATTTCGGCGTATCGAAAATTCTGAGAGCAACACGGGATACAGGCGCTCGAGAGTTTCGGGATCTGTGATGCGTGTATTGGTCATATGGGTCTGGACTCCGGATTGACCGGCGAAGCCGGGCCCGGCGCCAGCCCCGCCCGCGATGGTTTCATAGTAGGCGAGGCTCTCGTCACCAAAGCTGAGGTTATTCATCGTTCCCTGACTCGCCGCCGCTAGATTCGCGGCCCCGAGCAGAACGTCGACAACACGCTGGGAAGTTTCTACATTGCCACCGGCGACCGCACGGTCAGCGTCCGGCGAAAGCAAACAGCCCTCAGGGATGTTCAGAGAGACGAAACGGAGGCAGCCGTCGTTGAGCGGGATGGGCTCACCTACCAGACTGCGCAAGAAGTAAATCACTGCCGCTACAGTAACCGCGCGGGGGGCGTTCAGATTGCCTGGTAACTGTTCTCCTGTGCCGGAAAAATCGATTTCGAGGGTGTCGCCGCTGACTCGTAGAGTAACGACGACCGGAGAACCATCATCCAGTTCGTCCACAAAGCGGTGTTCGCCATCCTTCAGCTCGCTAACGGCCTCTCGAACTCGCGAGGCGGCGTGATCTTGGATGTGACCCATGTACGCGTCCACGACAACGTAGCCGTAGCGATTCACCAACTCGTGTAGACGCAGTGAGCCCGTGTGATTGGCGGCCACCTGGGCTTCCACATCGGCGATGTTGCGTTCAGGCTGGCGCGCCGGGTACGGCCCTTGTTCCAGCCGCCGCCTCAGATCGTCCCGGTCCAAGACGCCGTCGGCGACTAGCTGTTGATTGCTCAATACGATGCCTTCTTCGCTCAAGTGCGAAGAAAAGGGGGGCATGGAGCCGGGAGTGATACCCCCGACATCGGCGTGGTGGCCCCGGCTGGCCGTGAAAAATCTCAGTTGCCCCTCTTCACTGTGGATGGGCGTCAGGACTGTGATGTCCGGCAGATGCGAGCCTCCGCGGGCGGGGTCGTTGGAGATATACACACTGCCAGGCTGGGGAGATGGGTGCGCGTCGAGTAGGCTTCGAACAGTTTCCCCCATCGCCCCCAGGTGCACCGGGATATGCGGCGCGTTGGCGACCAGCCTGCCCTGGGCGTCAAAAACCGCACAAGAGAAGTCCAAACGCTCGCGAATGTTTGTACTCAGGGCAGTTCGCTGAAGCACACGGCCCATCTGTTTGGCGATGGCCATGAAGTGATTCGCGAATATTTCGAGCAGCGCGGGATCCGGGGAGACGAGCGGGGCGACTGCGGTGAGCGCATCGGGGCCGTTCTCGGCGCGCGCTTCCGAGTCTGTGGTGAGATCGGGCTGACACTCCGCCAGGAGGATGTTTTCTGGACCGATGGCAAGGGAGAACCCGGGCTCCACGACGATGGTTTGGGTCTCGTCGAGAATTATCGCCGGGCCTGCGAGCTCGATGCCCGGTTGAAGTTGTTCCCGATGAAAGACGGGCACTGATGAGCGGGTACCGCCGTAGAGCCAGGAAGTGTGTTTGATGGCTTCGGGCGTCCCACGGGGCATGGGATTCCGTTCGGGAGCTTCGTCCCTTGCCATTTGCGCCTTGGCAGTGACCCGAAGGGTGACGACTTCGATGGGGTGTGATTCACGGCTGTAGCCGTACTGTCGTTTGTATTTGGCGTGGAAAGTGGCGGACAGCGCTGCCATCTCATCCAGGTCGAGCGTTAACGTTGAATCGCTGCCCAAATAGCGGAGACTGACCTGTGTTCGTACTTCGATGAGATCTCGCTCGTTGCCGAGCTCCAATAGTTCAGACACGACCGCGCGTTCCAACTCTGCTGATGATTCCGCGAGTTCGGCCAGCCCGGCCTCGCTCAGCTGGCGCGGACCTGCGTTGAGCGCTCGCTGGCTGGTCGGGGCCGCGAGACCCATCCCGTAGGCGGAGAGCACACCGCCCAGGGGGTGAAAAGCGATCCGTTTGATTTCGAGCAAGCGGGCGATGCTGCAAGCGTGCTGCCCCCCCGCGCCACCGAATACAACTAGCGTATCTTCACGGACGTCGTAGCCCCGACTCACGGAGACTTCTCGGATCGCCTCCGCCATATTGTTGTTCGCGATATCGAGAAAATCTTCGCATAACGCATCCATCGACGAGTCGTCAACAGGACGGTTCATGAGGCGGCACAGGTCGGCCAGTTTGCTTTTCACTCGCTCGAGCTGCAGAGGAAACGGAAAGCGGTCGGTCACGAGTCGCCCACAGGCCAAGTTGATGTCTGTGATGGTCAATTCCTCGGCGTCGGCATCCCCGTAGCTGAGCGGCCCGGGCACGGCGCCGGCGCTCTCGGGACCCACCGCGAGGCGGCCATGGGCGTAGCGACACAGTGAGCCCCCGCCGGCAGCCACGGTGTGTATCTCCAGACTGGGAGCTTGTACGCGAATGCCCGCTACTGTCGATTCATACACATAGTCGAGCTGTCCTGCGTAGCGACTAGTGTCGGTGGAGGTGCCTCCCATGTCGAAGCCCACCGCGCCAGCTGCCCCCAATAACTGGGCGATATGGCCGAGTGCCACGGCCCCTCCGGCAGGGCCCGACAAGAGGGCGTTGGGTCCTCGGAGTTCGGAAGGTTCTACCAGACCCCCATCGGATCGCATTGCCAACAACGAGCCCCGGGCTAGCTCACCGCTCACGGCCTGAAGATAATTTTGAAGGTGCGGCGTCAGATAGGCATCTAAACAGGTAGTATCACCGCGCGCGACAAGCCCGACGTCAACCGATAGATCATGGGAGAGGGAGACATGGTCGAAGCCGGCGTCTCGAGCCATCGCTTCGATTTCTTGTTCTAACTGCGGGTGACGGTAAGCGTGAAGGACCAAGACCGCGAGGCTCGTAATACCGGATTCACGGATCCGGCGGAGCTTTTGGGGGAGCGCGACAGTATCGGGTCGGGTGATCACAGCGCCGGTTGTTCCGCGCGCCTCGGTTTCGACTGCCACGTCGTACAGAACCCCGGGCTTGTGAATATCGAGGTCGAAGAGTTCGGGCCGATCCTGGTGTCCAATGGAAAGCACGTCGCGGAAGCCCCGGGTGACCAGCAACGCGCAGCGGGTTCCTTTTCGTTCCAGCAAGGCGTTCGTGGCGACTGTTGTCCCCATGCGAACGCGGCATGATGGGATGGGAGTGTCCGCATCCAGATTGAGTAGTTGGCGAATCGCTACGAGGGGAGCGGTGTTCGAGGACAGCACCTTGCAAACGTGCAGCTCTCCTTGGGGATCTCTACCGATGCAGTCGGTAAATGTCCCGCCACGATCAATCCAAAAATCCCACGGGGGTGACTTTGACACTGGCTCCACATGGACACTGTAGTGTGATCGGCGAGGGCAGCGCTGCGCAAAACAGAGTCAAGCGAGCAGCCACTGGACTTGGGCGGCCCGCGCTGTGCTGTCGGTGTGCTGTTCGGTGGACGATGAGCTAGGAGCGTTTAGTGAAGCGTGGCTTCGTCGTCGGAGTCTTTGTCGTCGGAGTCTTTGTCGTCATTCTTGCTGACCGCGAGCGCCGTGCTCGTCTCTGCCGGCTCTGCGAAGGTTTCCAAAACTTCGCTGGCAACCCCGATTCGATTGAAGCGGAACGTCAGTTCGCCGTCAACGTAGTCCACGACGACGTGACCACCATGTTCCAACTTACCAAACAGGAGTTCGTCACTGAGCTTGCGCTTGAGTTTGTCCTGGACCAGCCGGGCGAGCGGGCGCGCGCCGTTGTCGGGGTCGTATCCGATTTTTGCGAAGTGACCGCGGGCCGTGTCAGTGAGTTCGAGGGTAGCATTGCGCTCCCCGAGCTGTTCCTTAAGCTCCTTGAGTGACTTGTCGACGATGCTGCTCATGACGTCGGGGCTGAGTGCCTGAAAGCGGATCCTGGCGTCCAGACGGTTTCGAAACTCAGGACTGAAAGTATTTTTGTAGGCGATTTCGTCGTCGCCCCGTTGATTGCGCTGCCCGAATCCGACGCGTGTGCGGGCTAGATCCGCGGCTCCGACGTTGCTCGTCATGATCAGCACCACATGGCGGAAGTCGGCCTTCTTCCCGTTATTGTCTGTGATCGTCCCATGATCCATCAACTGCAACAGCACATTGAAAACGTCTGGGTGAGCTTTTTCGATTTCGTCGAGTAGGAGCACGGCGTGGGGGGTCTTGCTGACTGCCTCCGTGAGCAGTCCGCCTCGGTCGAACCCTACATAGCCGGGGGGCGCGCCGATCAATCTCGATACCGTGTGTCGCTCCATGTATTCGCTCATGTCGAAGCGAATCAGTTCGATGCCTAGGGTCTTGGCTAGCTGCTTGGCGACCTCTGTTTTGCCGACCCCCGTGGGGCCGCTAAACAAGTAAGAGCCAATTGGTTTTTCGGGGGGGCGGAGACCTGCCCGGCTCAGCTTGATGGCGGAGCTCAGCTCTTCGATCGCGTCGTCTTGCCCGAACACCACCTTACGCAGATCGGACTCGAGGTCCTGCAAGGCCTGTTTGTCGGATCCGCTGACTTGGCGTGGGGGGATCTGGGCCATGCGGGCGACAACCGCTTCAATCCGGGCGACCCCCACTCTGGAGCTGTCACCATCTTCGAGTTTCGCGTCCGCTCCCGCTTCGTCCATCAGATCGATGGCCTTGTCTGGCAACTTACGATCCCGGAGATGGCGCGTTGCGAGTCGAGCCGAAGCTTCGACGGCTTCGTCCGAGTACACTACCTTGTGGAACTCTTCGTAGTTCGGCTTGAGCCCCTTCAGGATCAACACGGTGTCGTCCAAGCTGGGTTCCTGAACCTCGATTTTTTGCAGCCGCCTCGCGAAGGCAGAATCTTTTTCGAGGTGGGAACGGTACTCTTCGAAGGTGGTCGCTCCGATGCAACGGAGTTTGCCGTTGGAGAGCGCCGGCTTCAGTAGGTTTGAGGCATCCAATGTTCCGCCGCTGGTTGCCCCCGCACCAATCACGGTGTGCATCTCGTCGATAAACAGGATGGCATGTTCTCGGGCTTGCAGCGCTTTGAGCACGGCTTTGATCCGGTTTTCAAAATCGCCGCGGAATTTGGTGCCGGCTAACAAGGTACCCAAGTCGAGGGCGAAAATTTCTGCTCCAAACAATGGTTTGGGGACATCTTCTGAGACGATGCGGGCGGCTAAGCCCTCAACGATGGCTGTTTTTCCGACTCCGGCGTCGCCGACGAAGAGTGGGTTGTTCTTTCGCCGCCGGCTCAATACCTGAATCGCCCTCCGTAGCTCCTTCTCACGTCCGATCAGTGGCTCGATGTCTCCGGCGAGGGCGCGCTCGTTGAGATTGACCGTGTATCGCTCAAGCGGATCCGCGTCGGGGGAAGCCCCGTCGGCAGCCTCGTCATCCACAGAAAGTCCACCAGCGAGATCGTCGTCGCCGCTCTTGGCGACTCCGTGGGAAATGAAGTTAACCACGTCGTAGCGGGTGAGCTCGTTGTCTTGCAGTGCTTTGACGGCGGGTGAGTCCTGCTCGGAAAAAATGGCGACCAGAACGTTGGGGCCCTTGAGCTCGTTCTTGCCGCTCGACTGTACGTGAATGGCGGCGCGCTGGAGCACTCTTTGGAAGCCTTGGGAGGGACTGGGGTTGACCTCAAGCCCTTCCGGAGCGGCTGGCATTTCGTCGTCAAGAAAGCGCTCTAGCTCTGCCATGATGCCGTCGAGATTTCCGCCCGCCTTGCTGACTACCGCGGCAGTTTCTTGGTCGTGAAGTAATGCGTAGAGCAGGTGCTCGACGGTCATCACATCGTGGCGTCGACGTTGCGCTTCCCTCGCCGCGACCGCGAATGTGATCTCAACTTCAGCGGAGAGCTTCATTTCTCTTCCTTGTCAAAGCCCTCGGGCTCGGCGGTGCACTTCAGCGGATGGCCGTTTTCCTGTGCGTAGTCGGTTACCTGGGTAGCTTTGGTCTCCGCCACGTCTCGCGGAAAGAGGTCTACGATAGCGTATCCCTTGCGATGAACATGCAACATGATCTGGGTGGCGGCTGTTTCGTTCTTGTAAAAGAATGTCTCCAACACGTGCACGACAAATTCCATCGTCGTGTAGTCATCGTTATGCAGCACGACGTTGTAGCGTCGCGGTTGTTGGGTCTTGGGGCGTTCCTCAAGCTGGAGATCGCCCTCTTGCTCGGGGCTGCCGTCGTTGGGTTCACTTGCCATAGGCTAGAATCTCAGTGTGCTCACGAGCTGGCGACCTGTCGAGCCCCCCAAGGTGAGAGATCGCCCCCCAAACAGAAAGTCCCACGGCACAGCGTGGGGTTTTCTTCATTTCCGGCCGGCGTAGGGAGAATCACAGCGCGAAACTTACGGGTTTTTGTACGCGCAGGTGAGCTCGCCGCGGTGCGCCTGGCCGGTATATAGGGCAGTTGCCTTATGTCGTTTTCTTGGCAGCTTCTTTTGGCTTGGCTTCGGCGGCGTTCTGCGCAGAACGCTTCTCGTGCCAGCGCTCAACTTTGATAGCGGCGCGGCGTTTTTGGCGGCGGCGTGCTCGAGAGTCTTGGTTACTGGTAGGCATATTGATTTCTCTATTTCAGTGGTTGAATTAAACGGTCCAGGTGTCCCCGGAATGAAGGAGTTCTTTGAGTGAGCCGCGCCCGAACTTCTTGACGGCAGTAGCGCCCTGTTCGGTGAGCACATCGTCGTAGGTTGGCCGTTCCTCAGAGTAGATCACGCCGAGAGCGACGGGATAAGCCGGGTACTGCATGCGGGCGAGCAGGTGAGCCAGGTTCAGGTTGTGCTCATCGTGCACGAGGATGTCGTCTTCAGTGACGCCGTTTTCGCCCACCTTGACGATGCTCAGCGCAAAGCTCTTGATGTCGAAGACAAGCCCTTGAGTTCGATCCTTGCCGAAGAGCATCGGTTGGCCGTGCTCAAGCAATAGCTGGCGATCCGCTTTTACGTCCCGAGCGGTGAACTTGTCGAAGGCCCCGTCGTTGAAGACGTTGCAGTTCTGGAAAATCTCAGTGAGCGTGGCTCCTTTGTGCTCGTTCGCCCGACGAAGCACCATCATTTGATGCTTGGCTTCAGTGGCTACGGTTCGAGCCACAAATCCGGCGCCGGCACCCAAGGCGAAGGGGACCGGCTGCAGTGGGTGGTCGGGGGAGCCGAGCGGTGTGCTCTTGGTGACTTTGCCGACTTCGCTGGTGGGAGAATACTGACCCTTGGTGAGGCCGTAGATCTCGTTGTTGAACAGCAATGCATTGACGTTCGGATTGCGCCGAAGAAAGTGCATGAGGTGGTTGCCGCCGATGCTCAGTCCGTCCCCATCGCCGGTCACCATCCATACGGCGAGATGGGGATTCGCAATCTTGATACCCGTCGCGAAGGCGGGGGCCCGGCCGTGGATTGTATGAAATCCGTAGGTGTCCATGTAGTAAGGGAAGCGGCTGCTGCAGCCAATGCCACTGACCCACACCATTTGATGGGGCAACACGCCGAATTCCGGCATGAGGCGCTGGACGGTAGCCAGAATGGCGTAGTCGCCACAGCCGGGGCACCAACGAACCTCTTGGTCGGAGGTGAAGTCGGCTCTTGTGAGCTTATCTGCGCTGATCAGCTTGCTCATCCTTAGCTCTCCATCAGTCCGCGAATGCGAGTCTCTAGTTCGGCGATCTTGAAGGGTTGCCCCTCGATCTTGGCGTAGCTCTCGATGGGCATCATGAATTGGCTGCGCAACACTTTGACCAACTGGCCCATGTTCATTTCCGGGACCAACACGCGGTCAAAGCCGGCGAGTAGGGACTGTAGATTCTCAGGGAATGGGTTGATGTATTTCAGTTGTGCGTGAGCCACGTCGAGGCCTCGTTCACGACAGCGGCTGACGGCTTCGCGGATTGCGCCGAAGGTTGACCCCCAGCCCAGCACCAAGAGCATGCCATTTTCTTTTCCCAACTCAAGGGACTGAGCCGGAATGTCTTTAGCAATCCCGGCGACCTTGGCCGCCCGTACATCGCTCATACGCTGATGGTTGGCGGCATCGTAAGAGATGTTCCCGGAGTTGTAGTCCTTCTCGAGTCCACCGATCCGATGCGTCGTGCCGGGTGTGCCGGGGATGGGCCACACCCGAGCGAGGGTTTCCTCGTCTCGTAACCAAGGGTGGAAGCCTTCCGGATCCGTGTGTTTTTTTACCTCAATCTTGGGGAGGTAGTCGACGTCTGGGATGCGCCAGGGTTCAGCGCCATTTCCGAGGTAACCGTCTGTGAGCAGAATGACCGGGGTCATGTACTTGGTGGCGATTCGGACAGCCTCGATCGCGCTGTGGAAGCAATCCCCGGGGCTGTAAGCGGCAATAACAGGCAGCGGAGATTCCCCGTTGCGGCCGTACATGGCTTGCAGAAGGTCGGATTGTTCTGTTTTGGTCGGCAAGCCCGTGCTGGGGCCCGCGCGTTGGACGTCGAGCACGACAAGTGGGAGCTCCGTGCAGACGGCAAGACCGATGCCCTCTGTCTTGAGTGCGAGGCCCGGGCCACTGGTTGTGGTCAGTCCGATTTTGCCTGCGTAGGAGGCGCCGATGGCGGTGCAGACCGCGGCGATCTCGTCTTCGGCCTGCATGGTTGTGATGCCATGATGTTTGTACTTGGCGAGTTCGTGCAACACGTCGGATGCAGGGGTGATGGGGTAACTGCCGAGCACGATTTCCGTACCGCTGAGCTCGGCGGCCGCCAGGAATCCACACGCGATGGCTTGGTTGCCGGAGATATTCCGATAGGTGCCCGGGCTATGTTTGGCGGAGGGAACTTCGTATCGTTCGTGCGAAAACTCGATGGTTTCGCCGTACGCATGTCCCGCGTTTAGCGCCAGAATGTTCGCCTTCACGATGTCCGGACGTTTCGCGAACTTGGCTTCCAGCCACTTGATGGTCGCCTCGCGGGGCCGCGAGTAGATCCAGTACATCAGACCGAGTGTCCAAAAGTTCTTGCAGCGCCCAGCTTCTTTGCTGGTGAGCCCCGTCTCTTTTACTGCGGCCTGGGTCTGCTTGCCGATGTCGACGGACAACAAGTGATAGGCGTTCAGTGAGTCGTCTTCGAGCGGGTTCTCGTCGTAGGACGCCTTTTTGAGGTTGGCCTTGCTGAACGCATCGGCGTTCACGATGAGCAGCCCGCCAGTCTTGAGGTGCGACAGGTTCGTTTTAAGACCCGCTGGGTTCATCGCGACGAGCACGTCGGGAGCGTCTCCGGGGGTGAAGACCGCGTCGGACGAGAAATTAATCTGGAACGCGCTCACGCCATACAGAGTGCCGGCCGGAGCTCGGATCTCCGCGGGGAAGTCAGGGAACGTGGTGAGATCGTTGCCCAGCAGGGCCGACGTGCTCGTAAACTGCGAGCCGGTGATCTGCATTCCGTCGCCGGAGTCGCCCGCGAAGCGAACAACAGCTCCATTTAAGGTTTTGATTTTTGCGCCGGTTGGCGGCTGAGGGGCGGCCGATTGAGCCATGGTTTTTCCAGAGCCTTTCGTGGGGTCTCGTCAGTCGGCGGTTCAGTCTCGAACCAGGGGAGTTTCGCTGCAGAAACGACGCCGAATTACGCTAAGCGCGCCGCGGCTTAGCACAGCCCGACGGCGTCCAGAACATCCGGGAGACGAAGCCTCCACATTTTCCTCCGATTCCAGCGTTGTGAGAATAGATATGCCGAAAATTGCCGTGTTTTTTGGCAAAATTGAGGCACTGGGACAATATCTTCAGGCAGGATCGGGGCCGTTGGCGGGCCAGCAACGTGGTTTTGAGTCGGGTGCATGGGCTGCACGACCCACAAGATGGGGGCGGCGTCGCAGTTCCCATCCGAGTCGACCGAATCTTCCCCTAGGCGAGCAGGGTGTCGAGCATCTTGCCGAGGCGTGGCGCCGATGCTTCGACATGCTTTTTTGCGGTGGGTCTCAGCTTTTTGTAGGTTTTCTTGATGACAGCGCGAGCAGCGCGTTCGGCCCGTGCGTCCGTGATCGATAGCAAGGCATCCGCCATTCTTGCCGACGAAGCGGGGAGATACTGCTCCAGACGCTCGTCCTTGTCGGCTGCGTCCTGATAGATCGGATCCACTCCGTCCAGAAAATCGTCCATCAAGTGGTCGATGACCTCTCGGATAAATCCGGGTTTGATGCCTTTGATCAGCTTGAAGGCGCCTTTGATAGCGATACCGGATAGTCCGCTTTTGTCGGTGACTTCTTCGTCTAGGACCGTTTCAGCGGCCGCGAGGAGGGACTTGCGGTTTGCACCGGAGCCGAGCGTTTCTTTGAGGGAGGGCATCGTGAGAACCTTTGGGGGGGGG
>SPKZ01011154.1_pt1 | contig 12517 bp, 8 predicted proteins | sample 2456571 | NCBI WGS metagenome assembly SPKZ01 (sample SAMN11192286, study PRJNA482655) | marine metagenome | biome: ENVO:00000447; feature: ENVO:00000244|ENVO:00000211|ENVO:00000569|ENVO:00002023; material: ENVO:00002151; isolation source: ocean water from marine abyssalpelagic zone ...
TCGTTATTGGTGGCCAAAGAGGCGCACCTGTACTTTGAATCCATTGCGTTGTGCCAGGTATACGCTGGCGATGTCGGTGAGGCCCACCCGGGCCGCCCACTTGGCGAGATCCTCGGGCTCAAAGCCCAACCAGAGATCGCCGCAATTCTCCCTTGCCCAGGCCTGGTCGTGGCTGCACAAGTCTGTAATCACCACCACACCGCCCGGGTTCAGGCAGCCGGCTATGTCGCGCAGCACCGCCGCAGGGTCAGGCGTGTGGTGCAGAACCATGTTGGCCACGATGCAATCTGCCTTCACGGCTTGGAGGTCGCTATGGCCTGTATCGCCGTGAATGAAGCGCACATTGGTAAGGCCGCGATCATTCGCTCGTGCGCGAGCGGTTTCCAGCATCGCTGCGGCATTATCCAGCGCAATCACCCGCGCAAATCCTGGGCTGAGCACGTCGAGGAAGGCGCCATCTCCGGGCCCCACCTCTAGCACGCTTTCCCGCTTGGCCAGAGGCGCGTCCTGAATAACCTGCGCGACCGTATCCGCATACTGTTCGTAACTGGCTATCAGGTCCTGCTGTTCCCGAAACTTGTCGGCGTTGTTCCTGAAAAAGTCCTGGGAGTTCGCGGCACGGCGCTGCTGCAGGGCGGCCATCCGATTGACGAGTTCGTCGGGCAGAACGATCGCATCTACGGCAATGAACAGACTGTCCTGCAATCCCTGAAGTTCTGGCCGTTGTCCCAGTTCCGCGCGTGAGTAGAAAATGGAGTTCCCCTCTCGGCGAGTCGCCACCAGCCCTGCAGCAGCCAGCACCTTGAGGTGGTGGCTGAGTGCCGGTTGGCGGATGGCGAACAGCTCACACAACTCCGATACGCCAAAGGAGTCGCCGCGCAACACCCGCAGCACCTGCAGTCGCAGGCTGTCTGCGCTGGCCTTGCACAGGCTGACCAGGGAGTCCAGCGACTCGGTGGCCAGAGCGTCTGGCTGTTCATTCATGGCGGGGGCAAGCATGGGCGCGGAGTGTAGCAGCGATAGCAAGCTATATCAAAATATTTTGATATAGCTTGCATGAGCTCTTTTCCCGGCTGATAGCGCGACTTTCATTGCCCAAAGGCCCAGTTTCCGCGAAAATAGCGGCCCTCAAATTCCCGTGCATACCGCATTCCTTTACCGACCCTGGAGATCGTAATGTCTTCGCGCACCAATCTTGCCAACGCTATTCGCGCCCTCGCTATGGATGCGGTTCAACAAGCCAACAGTGGTCACCCCGGTGCACCCATGGGGATGGCGGACATCGCCGAGGTGCTGTGGAACGATTTTCTGAGCCATAACCCCGCCAACCCAGAGTGGGCCAACCGCGATCGCTTCGTGTTGTCCAATGGTCACGGGTCAATGCTGATTTACTCGCTGCTGCACCTGAGTGGCTATGACCTGCCCATGGAAGAATTGAAAAACTTCCGTCAGCTGCACAGCAAGACGCCTGGACACCCCGAATACGGTTATGCGCCGGGCGTTGAGACCACCACTGGTCCGCTGGGTCAGGGCATCACCAATGCCGTGGGTATGGCCATTGCCGAAAAGGCGCTGGCAGCACAATTCAATCGTCCCGATTTTGACGTGATAGACCACTTCACCTGGGTCTTCCTGGGAGATGGCTGCTTGATGGAGGGCATATCCCACGAGGCCTGCTCGCTGGCGGGCACACTGGGCCTGGGCAAGCTGATCGCCTTTTACGACGACAATGGCATCTCCATCGATGGCGAGGTCGAGGGCTGGTTTACCGACGATACACCCGCGCGCTTTGACAGTTATGGCTGGCAGGTCATCGCCGACGTGGATGGTCACGATGCCGAGCAGGTAAAGGCCGCGATTGAAGCCGCACGCGCCGACGCTGATCGCCCCACACTGATTTGCTGTAAGACTGTCATCGGGAAGGGCTCCCCCGGCAAGCAAGGTACCGAGTCCTGTCACGGCGCCCCCCTGGGTGCTGATGAAATCGTCGCAACACGCGAAGCGATCGGGTGGGCGCACCCCGCCTTTGAGATTCCCGCAGATGTGTATGCGGGATGGGATGCACGAGAGTCCGGTGCCCAGCGTGAATCCGCCTGGGATGCGAAAATGGCGGCCTACTCGCAGGCCCATCCCGAACTGGCCAGTGAGCTTCAGCGCCGGCTGTCGGGCGAGCTGCCCGAAGGCTTCGGCGCAGCTGCGGACGCGTACATTGCCCAGTGTCAGGCGGATGGCCAGACCATTGCCTCACGCAAGGCCTCACAAAACACCCTGAACGCCTTTGGCCCTCTGCTGCCGGAGTTTCTGGGCGGGTCTGCAGATCTCGCCGGCTCCAATCTCACCCTGTGGAACGATGCCAAGGGTGTGACCAGTGGCGACGCCGCGGGTAACTACATTTATTACGGTGTTCGCGAGTTCGGCATGTCCGCCATCATGAACGGTATTGCCCTGCACGGCGGATTTATTCCCTACGGCGCAACTTTCTTGATCTTCATGGAGTATGCGCGCAATGCTGTGCGTATGGCTGCCTTGATGAAGCAGCGCGTGATCTTCGTGTACACCCACGACTCCATTGGGCTAGGCGAAGATGGCCCTACCCACCAGCCTGTCGAACAGCTGACCGCGTTGCGCGCAACGCCGGGCATGCACACCTGGCGACCCTGTGACGCGGTAGAGTCCGCAGTCTGCTGGAAGTCGGCAGTCGAGCGCAGTGACGGCCCCAGTTCGCTGGTGTTTTCTCGTCAGGGCCTGCCTCACCAGGCGCGCAGCGAGGAGCAGGTTGCAGCCATTGGGCGCGGTGCCTACGTACTGCATGAACCTGCCAGCCAACCTGAGGCAGTGCTGATTGCGACCGGTTCGGAGGTGTCTCTGGCCATGGCAGCAGCAGAGCAGCTTGGTCAGGCGGGCAAGGCGGTGCGTGTCGTGTCTATGCCCTGTGCCGAGGTATTCGAGCAACAGGAAGCCGCCTACCGCGAGTCCGTGCTCCCCTCAGACCTATTGGCACGGGTGGCTGTGGAAGCGGCGCACGCCGACTACTGGTACAAATACGTCGGTCTCGATGGGCGCGTTGTCGGCATGACCAGTTTCGGTGAATCTGCACCCGCGGGTGACTTGATGAAGACCTTCGGCTTCACGGTAGAGAACGTTGTTGCTGCCGTGGAAGACGTGCTGCTGTAGGACTGCCGGTGCAGCGTCTAGCAATCAATGGCTATGGCCGTATTGGCCGCAGCGTGCTGCGAGCGCTGTACGAGAGCGCGCACCGCGCCAGCATGCGGGTGGTTGCCATCAATGAGCTGGCCGATGCCGGAACAGTGCTGCATCTTAGTAAATATGACTCGACCCATGGCCGGTTTCCCGTGCCGTTGGAAGGGGATGCAGACAGTCTCACCATAGACGGTGAGCGCGTTGCATTGTTGCGCCAACCGGCATTGGCCGAGCTGCCCTGGGCTGATCTGGGTGTGGATACTGTGCTGGAGTGCACGGGTGCGTTTAGCGACCGTACGGCGGTGCAACCGCATCTGGACCGTGGTGCCAAACGCGTGCTGTTTTCCCAACCTGCAACGCAGGATGTTGATGCGACTGTCGTATTTGGCGTGAATCACCAGGCCCTGGACGCAGCCCACACTATCGTTAGCAATGCATCCTGCACCACCAATGGCATTGTGCCCGTGATCCGCGCGCTGGATGATGAAATTGGTATCGAGCATGGGACCATTACCACCATTCACTCGGCGATGAATGATCAGCCTGTGCTGGACGCCTACCATCATACGGATCTGCGCAAGACCCGCGCGGCTTCCCAGTCGATTATCCCGGTGGATACCGCGCTGGCCAAAGGTGTCGAACGGATACTGCCGCATTTGGCGGGGCGTTTTACAGCGCAGGCACTGCGAGTACCCACCCTGAATGTCTCCGCCATGGATTTGACGGTACAGGTGAGCAAAGACGTTGATGTGACCACGGTGAACGGCGTATTGGCTCATGCGGCCAGCGCGCGCTTTGACGGGGTGCTGGGCTATACAGAAGAGCCATTGGCCTCCTGTGATTTTAATCACGACCCGCGCTCCAGCATTATCGACGCCAGCCAGACACGGGTCAGTGGCGCGCGATTGGTGAAGGTACTGACCTGGTTTGATAACGAATGGGGCTACGCAAACCGTATGCTGGATGTGGCCCGATATTGGGGGTCGCTAGACCCCGCCTGAGGACGAAATCACCCGCAGTTCGAGGCGGGCGAGCGTGTGAATAGAAGGAAGAGCCATGAGCCTGGCAGTGACGTTAATGAATGATCTGGACCTAGGCGGTCAGCGGGTGTTGATCCGTGAGGACCTCAACGTGCCGGTTAAGGATGGCGCGGTTACCAGCGACGCGCGTATTCGAGCGGCCCTTCCCACGATTAAAGGTGCTGTTGAGGCCGGCGCGAAGGTGATTCTGATGTCTCATCTGGGCAGGCCTACCGAGGGTGAGTATGACGCCCAGTACTCTCTGGCGCCCGTTGCTGAACACCTCACCGAACTACTTGGCCAGCGTGTAATCCTGGTGCAGGACTGGCGACTGGGGGTGGAGCTCAACGACGGTGAAGTGGCCCTGCTGGAAAACGTGCGCTTCAATCCGGGCGAAAAAGCTGATGACGATGAGCTGTCCAAAGCCTACGCCGGTTTGTGCGACATCTTTGTCATGGACGCGTTTGGCACTGCCCATAGAGCGCAGGCGTCTACGCATGGGGTGGCTAAACATGCCCCGGTTGCTTGTGCCGGGCCTCTGCTGGCAGGTGAGCTCAATGCGCTGGAAACGGCGCTGCGTGAGCCGGCCAGGCCCATGGTCGCCATCGTGGGCGGCTCCAAGGTGTCTACCAAGCTGACCGTGCTGGATAGCCTGTCGCAAAAGGTCGACCAACTGGTTGTGGGCGGCGGTATTGCCAACACGTTTTTAGCGGCGGCGGGACACCCGGTCGGCAACTCCCTGTGTGAACATGACCTGATCCCCGAGGCCAGTCGACTGGCGTCGGAAACCGCGATTCCGCTGCCCATTGACGTGGTGACGGGTAAGGCCTTCGCTGAAGATGCTGAGGCCAGCTTGAAAGCCGCGGCCGATGTGGCGCCGGACGACATGATCTTTGATATTGGCCCCGAATCCGCTGCCGCTATTGCAGAGATTCTGGCCAACGCGGGCACCATTTTGTGGAATGGTCCCGTCGGCGTATTTGAATTCGACCAGTTCGGCGCTGGCACTGAAGCCCTGGCGCAGGCAATCGCAGCCAGCCCGGCCTTTTCCCTGGCCGGTGGGGGTGACACGCTGGCCGCCATTGATAAATTTGGCATCGCAGACAAGGTGTCCTATATCTCCACCGGGGGTGGGGCCTTTCTCGAATATGTAGAGGGCAAAACACTGCCCGCCGTTGCCATTCTTGAACAGCGGGCCAGCGAGGCCTAGTCGGCCAACCTGACCCTGATATTTACCGCTTAAGGAGCTAGACATGGCACTCATCAGCCTACGTCAACTACTGGACCACGCCGCGGAGCATGACTACGGCGTGCCCGCTTTCAACGTCAACAACCTGGAGCAGACCCGCGCCATTATGGAAGCGGCGGACGCCACCGATTCACCGGTGATCATGCAAGCCTCTGCGGGCGCCCGGAAGTACGCGGGAGCCCCGTTCCTGCGAGCGTTGATGGAAGCTGCCATGACTGAGTTCCCGCACATCCCAGTGGTGGTGCACCAGGACCACGGTACCTCGCCTGCGGTTTGTCAGCGCTCCATTCAGCTGGGCTTTAGTTCAGTGATGATGGACGGTTCCCTCGGTGAAGACGGAAAAACCCCCATGGATTTCGACTACAACGTGTCGGTGACGCGTCAAGCGGTTGATATGGCTCATGCCTGTGGCGTATCTGTCGAGGGTGAGCTTGGCTGTCTGGGCTCGCTGGAGACCGGCGAGGCGGGCGAAGAGGATGGCATTGGTGCGGTTGGCAAACTCAGCCATGACCAGTTGCTCACCGATCCGGAAGAAGCCGCTGAGTTTGTGAAAGCCACGGGCGTGGATGCCCTGGCCATCGCCTGCGGCACCAGCCACGGGGCTTACAAGTTCTCCAGGCCGCCAACGGGAGACATCCTGGCCATTGACCGCATCAAGGAGATTCACGCCCGCATTCCCAACACCCACCTGGTGATGCATGGCTCTTCGTCGGTGCCACAGGATTGGTTGGCGGTGATCAATGAGTTTGGCGGGGAAATCCCCGAAACCTACGGTGTGCCCGTTGAGCAGATTCAGGAGGGGATCGCCCACGGTGTGCGCAAGGTGAACATCGATACCGACCTGCGACTGGCCTCAACCGGTGCCGTGCGTCGCTTTTTGGCCGAGAACCCTGCGGAGTTTGACCCCCGTAAGTTCCTGGCCAAAACCACCACTGCCATGCGCGACATCTGCGTAGCCCGCTACGAAGCCTTCAACACAGCCGGCAAGGCCTCCAGCATCCGGGTTAAGTCGCTGGATGCCATGCACATCGCCTATGAAGCAGGTGAGCTGACCCCGGCGGTTAATTGAGCGGCAGCCTAGACCGGTGCTGGCCGCAGAAAGGCCAGCACCCCGTCGAAGAACATCTGCACGGAGATGATGACCAGAATCATCCCCATCAAGCGCTCCATGGCGATCAGACCGCGGTTCCCCAGCGCCCTGAGCAGCAGTGGCGATGCCATCAGCAGAACAGCCACCACGGCCCAGGCGGCGACTAGCGCGATGGTCCAGTCCAACATGCGGTCAGGGTCCTGAGTCACCATCAACATGGCGATTGCCAGCGATGAAGGGCCTGCTACGGCGGGAATCGCCAGTGGCACGATAAAGGGCTCCCCGTCGGGCGTGTCACCCATGATGCCGTGGGGCGAGGGGAAGATCATGCGGACACCGATGAGGAACAGGATGATGGCCCCGGCAATGCTCACGGATTCCTGGCGTAGGCCCATGACCTGAAGGACGGCACTGCCGGCAAACAGGAATAAAAGCAGCACCACCAGTGCAATCAGCAGCTCCCTGAAGATCACCCACTGGCGGCGTCTGGGGTCTACATCTTTCAGAACCGACAGGAATATGGGCACATTACCCAGGGGGTCCATCACAAACACCAGCGTAATAAAGGTGGCCAGAATGCTGTCCATGCTCTGTCGTTCCGCATTGATTAAGGCGCGAGTATACCCCTGACGGGGCAAAGGGGCCCGTATACCGGCACATAGCCCGGATTTCGAAATGTTTATTCCAATCTTTGTGAATTTTTCACATAGCAATCATTGAGGGGGAACTTTTAAAGTCCGTTTCACGAGTGATACATCCATTTTCGCGATGCCCATGACCAACGCGATACGGGTAATCACTTACTTACAAGAACGTTCTTAATGTAATTACAGGGGTAATTAATGAAGACGAACAAGCTGACTTCTGCAGTCAGGCTTGCTATCGGCGCAGGTGCAGTGACTGCAACCATGCCCGTAGCTCAGCTGGCGACTGCACAAGAGCAAATGATCGAAGAGGTTGTCATCACAGGTTCACGGATTCGTCGTCCTGACCTTGAGGCAGTTAGTCCCTATACAACCGTCGACGCTGAAGAGTTCCAGTTGTCTGGAACGATTAACATCGAACAAAAACTAAACGAGCTGCCGCAAACGTCGCCGGCGTTCGGACCAAGCTCCAACAACCCCGGTGACGGTACTGCACGTGTTGACCTTCGCGGTCTCGGATCTTTTAGAACGCTCGTGCTTGTAAATGGCCGTCGTTGGATTCCTGCCACACAAACGGGCGTTGTTGACCTTAACTCGATCCCGGGCACGTTGATCAAACGCGTCGATGTGGTTACGGGCGGCGCTTCTGCCGTATACGGCTCAGACGCTCTGGCTGGTGTTGTCAACTTTGAAATGATTGATGACTTCGAAGGCGCGCAGATCACTGGCCTGTACGACATCACCGATGAGGGTGATGCAGAGAAGTACAACATGGATATCACCATGGGCGGTAACTTCGCCGACGGGCGCGGTAATGCGGTTGTTTATGCCTCTTATAGTAAGCGTGAAGCGCTTTTTCAGGGCGATCGTAGCTTCTCCGATGTGGCTCTGACTGAGAGCGGCGATCGTCTGGTTGCCGGTGGTTCTTCCGGTGTGCCTGGAACCCGTATCTTCGGCGGACCTGCTGTCCCAGGCGCTGATTTCAATCTGGGCACATTTGGTCCCAATGGCGAAGCATTGCCTTGGATTGAGCCCGATAGTCGCTTCAATTACGCGCCCGATAACTTCCTGCAGTTGCCCCAAGAGCGTTATCTGGTGTCTTCGTTCGCTCACTATGACGTCAATGAGCACGTGCGTACGTACGGAGAGTTTGCTTACTCGTACAACAAGGTTCCTCAAGAACTGGCACCGACCCCTGCGTTCACCACGGTTGAAATCAACCCCAACAGCGCCTTCCTGTCAGCGGATGCTCAGGCTGCACTCAACGGTGCGGTGAATCCAGAGACTGGGGAATCCCTGCTGAATGAGGATGGTAATTTCGAAGCGTTTATCGGCCGTCGTATGGTTGAAAATGGCTCCCGTCAGTCTATCGATGTCCGTGATGCATTCCGCGTCTTGGTGGGTGTTGATGGCGATATCAATGACAACTGGTCGTACGACGCTTACTACAGTCTCTCTAACCTGGACAACAGCAATGCTTTGAACAACGATGTGTCTGCATCGCGTTTCATTCAGGCTGTTGCAACCAACGATGCTGGCACCGCGTGTCAGGATCCCTCGGGCGGCTGTGCACCGCTGAATATTTTTGGTGCAGGCAATATTTCTCAGGAAGCCATCGACTTCGTGAATATTGGTGCAACAAACATCACCAGCATTGAGCAAGAAGTCATTCAGGCCAGCGTTTTCGGTGACCTATTTACTCTGCCCACAGCAGAATACCCCGTTTCTGTTGTGCTGGGATATGAACATCGTCGCGATGAGTCTTCTTTCCGTCCGGATACTTTCCTAGCGTCAGGCGATGTTCTGGGCTTCAATGCTGGTGAAGCCACCATTGGTAGCTATAAGTCAACGGAGTTCTTCGGTGAGGTTAGCGTACCTCTGCTGCAGGGCGCTCCTCTGGCAGAAGACCTGACTTTGTGGGGTGCAGCGCGTACTTCGGACTATTCAAACTTGGACGACCGCGTAAACAGCTTCGCAACTGCGATCAACTACGCGCCCATCGAGAGCGTGAAATTCCGTATGGGCTATCAGGAAGCGGTACGTGCACCTAACGTATCCGAGCTGTTCCTAGGTCAGTCTAACGGCTTCCCCGGTGCGGATGACCCCTGTTCAGTGGGTGGGTTTCAGTCCGGCGTAACTGACAGTGACCTTTGTGTCGCTACCGGTGTTGCAGCGAGCCAGGTGGGGAACTTCACGCAGGCTAACTCGCAGATCGAAGGCCGGTTCGGTGGTAACCCCGATCTGACTGAAGAGACGTCTAATACCTACACAGCAGGTATTGTATGGCAGCCCACGGACAGTCTGGATATTACAATCGACTACTATGACATTGAAATCGAAGATGCGATTTCGGTACTGGGCGGCAGTGTCACCAACGTTCTGGACTTGTGCTACAACGTCGTGAAGAGCGCTAGCTCTCCCTTCTGTCAGGCGATAAATCGTAGGGCAGATGGCAACGTTGACTTCGTAAATGTCCTCAACGCCAACATCGGTACAATCGAAACATCAGGTGTCGACTTTAACGTCTACTACAGCACTGATTTCGGCTTTGGCATCGGTGGTAACGGGTCTACTCTGGACATCAGCCTTAACGGAACCTATCTCGATGAGTACGATGTCACGCCTGTGGCTGAGCTGTCTGATCGCGTTGATGTGTGTGCCGGTAACTTCGGTAACACATGCGGTGACCCACTGCCTGAAATTGCGGTGAATACCCGAGCTACCTTGCGCACTGGCGCCTGGACCTTCTCAGGTCTGCTGCGGTACATCGGTGAGACCGACGACGATCAAATCGAGAATGCAGGTGCAACAGACCTGGTTGTACCCACTATCGATGACGAGTACTACCTGGACCTCACCGTCTCCTACGCTTTCGAGCAGGGTCTGACACTGAGCTTCGGTGGCACCAACATCCTGGATACCGAGCCGACCGAACTGGGTGATTCCCAGCAGCAGGCGAATACGTTCCCTGAGACGTATTCACTGTTCGGTCCTCGTTACTTCCTGAGCGCGTCTTACACGTTCTAATCGAACGCTAGACTGCTACACTAAAGCGGCGGGCCCAGCCCCGCCGTTTTTTTTTGCACCTAAAAAGTACTCATGGCCGATAATCCTCAGGCGCGCTACCAGGCCCTACTGGCCCAGCTATCCCAGCAGCTGCGAACAAGTCCGCAACTGGCGCTTCAAAACCTGGATAAACTGCTCGCCAGATCGGCCGGCGATCCCAATTTTCTCCATCTGAAAGGCCTCGCACTTGCGGCGCTGGATCGACACGCGGATGCTGTGTCTGCGATGGAGGCGTCGCTGCGTGTCTTCCCACAACAGAGCGAGTGTCACGGTAATCTGGCTAACAGTTTGAAAAAGCTCGAGCGCCTGGATGAGGCTGAGCAGCACTACCGCGAAGCACTGGCGATCAATCCTGCGTTCTTGGAGGCGAGTAAAAACCTAGGGCTATTGCTGCTGTCTATGGAGCGCTTGGAAGAGGCACGTGAGGCGTTGGCGAAGGTGAATCAGCGGCAGCCTGAGGATGCGTCGGTACTCACGGCCCTTGGGAATGTCGAGCGGCTATCCCACGGGTATGGCTCAGCGATCCACTACTATCGCCAGGCGCTGGCAGCGCAACCTAACTACACCAGCGCGCTGCATAACCTGGGGCTGGCACTTAAGTTAAATGAACAGGCGGCGGATGCTTTACCCTATTTCAAGCGCGCTGATGAACTGGCCCCCACTCTCGCCGAGGTGCAGTTAAATTGGGGTAATGCGCACTTCGAGCTGGGCGATTACGAGGCGGCGCGTCATCATTATGAAGCGGCATTGGCCCGTGACCCCGGCTATGTGCTTGCCCATGAAACGATCAGCGAGCTGCTGTGGCAGCTGGGTGATACCACCCACTTCACCGATGCTTACGGGGAGGCCATCAACGCCTTGCCCGACAATATCCCTCTGCGCGAGTCTCTGGTGCAGGTATTGATCAATGCCGGCCAGTTTGATCGTGCTGCCCAGGCGTTGGGTGAGGCCATGAGTATCCAGGCATCACCCGCATTATTAAGAGCCTCCGCCGAGTTGGCGGCAAACAGAGCCGACTACGCTCAGGCACGAAGAGACTTTGAGGCGGCCTTACAGCAATCACCCGATACAGATACCGCGCACGGCCTTGCGCGCTTGCTGATCATCGAAGGGGATTACCCCGCGGCGCTGTCGGTGCTGGATACCTTGCAGTCCACGGACCCCGATAACCAACTCACCTGGGCACTGAAGGGAACCTGCTGGCGTTTGCTGGATGACCCCCGTTATCAATGGCTGATTGACTATCAGCGGGATGTTCGGGTGCTGACGTTGGATACGCCACCCGGTTATGCCTCATTGCCCGAATTTCTCGAAGCCCTGCAGGCCGTGCTTCTCGGGATGCACGGCACTCGCGCCGCCCCTATGCGACAGACGCTGGTGAGTGGCACCCAGACACCCGGCCGGCTGCTGCATAAGCCTGATCCAGTGATACAGGTTTATCGTGAACTGCTGACACGTGCTGTGTCGCGCTATATCGAGGATATGCCCACGGACCCAACCCACCCCCTGTACGCACGGCGATCGAAGAACTTCACGTTTTCCGGCTCTTGGTCAGTGCGTCTTTACAGTGGTGGTTACCACGTCAACCATGTGCATCCCGAGGGGTGGATTAGCTCAGCTTGTTACATTCACCTGCCCTCAGGCATGGGGTCTGAGTCCAATGCAGGTTGCATTAAGTTTGGCGAGAGTGCCCTGGGGCTGGGCGAGCGCGAGGTTGTCGAGCGCATAGTGCGCCCAGAGCCCGGACAGCTTGCCCTGTTTCCGTCCTATGTCTGGCACGGCACTTATGACTTTGACGCGCCGGATACCGACTATCGACTGACCGCGCCTTTCGATGTCATTCCACAACCCTAATTTGGTGCAATAGACATCCATGACCACAGACCGTATTCGCGACGCGGAGCGCGCTCACCAGAGCGGTGATCTGGTCCGCGCTGAGCAGCTGTACCGTGCGGCCCTGGCCGATACCCCCGATAACGCCGGCGTGCTGTATGACTTGGGCACGCTAATGATGCAGCGTGGTGAGCTCGAAAACGCGAGTGAGCATTTGTCTCAAGCGCAGGCGCTGGAGCCCGATGCTGCCGATATCGCCTTCAACCTGGCTCTGTGCCTTCAACAACAACAGCGCAGCGAAGAAGCCATTGTTGCGGCGAGCAGGGCGGCCAAGCTGGCTGCAGGCGATGAGGGCTTTTCCTGTGTTATTGCCGACTTATTGTTGGGCTTAGATCAGGCGCAGGAAGCAGCGACA
>SPKZ01010886.1_pt1 | contig 12512 bp, 6 predicted proteins | sample 2456571 | NCBI WGS metagenome assembly SPKZ01 (sample SAMN11192286, study PRJNA482655) | marine metagenome | biome: ENVO:00000447; feature: ENVO:00000244|ENVO:00000211|ENVO:00000569|ENVO:00002023; material: ENVO:00002151; isolation source: ocean water from marine abyssalpelagic zone ...
GATAACCTGATAAGGATAATATGCGCAGAACACATCGAGGTCAGAGAGAGTTAGTTTCATTTAAAGACCATATACGAACTCGGATAATACACTTTGCCCAATAACGCTATTTAAATAGTTATCGGAGTTAATATCTCACTTTTAATTAGAGACCTTAAAGAAAAAACATCTATGTATAATATTGATACAATCCTCTTTATCTCAAATTCAGGTTAAATATGATATTCAGCAACAATCCTATTTCAACATACGAATATAAGATAATGTTGATGAGCTTCGATACGTAAAACTCAAGCGCCTCTGATTATAATAGAAGGCGTAGATCTAGAAAGATGAATCACTGAATGTGATTAGCGAGCAAAAAATTTTAACGACTTGTCAATATGATCAGTTATAATCCCTCACAATTATCCGCAATAGCTAGCAACAACTACCATGGCCACCTTATCGAATCCGAGTCAATTACTCGAACGTAATATCGAATTATTTAATAATAAAAGAGTTTTAGTCGCAGGCTTTGCTGACGATAGCTTTATTGAGCTATTATCCAATAGTGGCGCTCAAGAAGTCATGGCATTTGGTCTCGACTATCATAATCACTTAGTCGCTCAGCAGCACCTAAACAGTACGAACGCCAAGCTTCAATTCGGTGCCTATTATGACAATCAGCAGCAGCAACCTTGGCAACAACTTATTATTTACTGGCCAAAAGCTAAACAACGTGCCCTCTATTTATTAGCTAATTTATTACCCCACCTAGCAGCCGACGCTGAGATATATTTTGTTGGAGATAATAAAGGAGGGATAAAGTCTAGTGGTAAAGTGGTGGCGCCGTTTTGTGTGAACCCAATAAAAATCGATTCAGCTCGTCATTGTTCACTGATTCACGCCACGTACAATAACACTGCCCAGCCCTTTGATAAAACACAGTGGTTAAAGAAATACTTGGTCAAAGCTGCTGATATTGAATTAACAGTACACTCATTGCCCGGCGTTTTTAGCCACGGTGCATTAGATTTAGGTACTCAGTTATTATTAGAAAATATCGGCCATATTAAGATGAAACGTACCTTAGATTTTGGTTGTGGTTGTGGTGTTATTGGGGCTTACATCGGAGTGAAGCGTCAAGGGATCCCAATTGAATTAGTTGATATCGATGCATTAGCCATAGAATCAGCAAAATTAACCCTCGCGGCTAATAACATCAGCGGAAAGGTTTATCCGTCCGATAGCTTTTCTGACATCACCGGTAAGTTTGCGACTATCATTTCTAATCCACCGTTCCATACTGGCATAAAAACAGATTATACGGTACCCGAACAATTTATCGCCAAGGCGGCCAAGCAATTAATGGACGGTGGGCAACTAAGAATCGTTGCCAATAATTTTTTAAAATACGAGCCAATCATTGAGCAACACTTTAAGCAACAGGAATTAGTCATTAACAATTCAAAGTTTAAAATAATATCTGCTAAGATAAAATAAACGCTCGAGCAAAGTGGTGAACCGCCATAGTTAATGGTATGTATTTCACTGGCCCCCACTGATTGTGGGGTTATATCACAGAAACTAAAATAAACTGTGAACTTTTTTTCAAAATAGCTGACTGATATAAGCGTTCTCTAGCTATAACATAGTGTTTCAGCTAGAATAGCGAGCATAATTACTCTGATTTGAATTTAGGGTAACAAACTGAATCCAGTTTAATCAACTTATCACATATTACTTATTATTTAGGTGTCCAAAATGCAGAGCCCTCATATTCTAATTGTTGAAGATGAATTAGTTACCAGAAATACGCTAAGAAATATTTTCGAAGCTGAGGGATATATAGTACATGAAGCTAATGATGGCGAAGAGATGAATCGCTTATTAGCACAGATGCCTATTTCTCTTATTATCATGGATATCAACTTACCGGGTAAAAATGGTTTATTGTTGGCAAGAGAACTTCGTGAGAAGGATAATATTGCTTTGATCTTTCTGACTGGACGAGACAACGAAGTTGATAAAATTTTGGGACTAGAAATAGGTGCCGATGATTATATTACTAAACCATTTAACCCTCGTGAACTGACTATTCGTGCGCGTAATTTATTAGGCCGCACTCGTAATCCTATTGAAGAAAAACAACCATCAACAGTCGAACGTTATAGCTTTAATGACTGGGTATTAGATGTTAACTCACGTTCACTCATCAGCCCAACCAAGGAAAACTTCAAACTACCTCGTAGCGAATTTAGAGCAATGGTTGAATTCCTTGAAAATCCAGGAAAAATATTAACGCGTCAAGACTTACTAATGAAAATGACAGGGCGAGAGCTTAAGCCACATGACAGAACTGTCGATGTCACGATTCGTCGGATCAGAAAACATTTTGAGTCTCACCCAACTAGCAGCGAGATTATCACGACCATTCATGGCGAAGGTTACCGGTTCTGTGGCGATTTAGATTCAGAATCTAAATAACCTAAACTCAGGCTAGCAAACATCCTAACTGAGTATAAAAACCATCATCAATATTTTTGATGGTGGTTTTTTATTGCTGATTTCCTTACGCAGCATAACCATCGGTGACACCTTTCACCGTAATCGCAATAGCATCATGGGCGTGTAGCGATTCATAATGATTAATTCGCAACCAATAATCAGGAAATTTTTGATTGTTTAAGCAATGTTTAATTTTCCTTGCAGCGTCTTCGCAAAACATTAAATTAGCAGCATTTAAACGAGCAAATTCTTGTTCATCCTCTCTTTTTACGGCCGCTTGTACCGGAGTCTGAAGACTATTCTCAATCGAATCAATTAATGATTTAATCGGAAATTTTTCAATGTCTTGGGCTAACTTTACCTTCACTTGAGCAATTGAACGTTGGCTATGTGGTGTCGCTACAATGCCTTCACTAGTCCCGAGCCAATCGAAAACTTGCTGGGGATTTATCGACTGATTCTCTGGGAATTTTTCAATAAATGCATTTTGAATTAATTGGCGAGACAACGCAGCAGAGCAAGGGCAAGTAGATGAATACGGTACGTCGACGGTTAATTCCAGTTCAACCAAACCATTAATTAACAATCCTTTGATTTTAACCGGATACACCTTCCACCCCATTTTTTTACTCAATAATGAAGGTCTCCGTAAGTGATAGTCAAACGAAAAATCAACGCGAGATTTATCACTAAGATCATGATGTGAACCAATGAAGTCATGTAGGACTTCAGCGTAATTTTTAGGAGTAAGAGTTTCATCAACCGCTAATTGATCAATCCGTAAATACAAGCGTGACATATGAATGCCTTTCGCTTGCGGGACCGTAATATTAACAAAGGCTGCAATTTTTGCCGAAACTAATTGTGGTACTTCATCTAGCGCTTCAACCATAATGGGCATTTCAATATGATCCATTCCAACCCATTCTAAGTTGCCTTCGGTTTGAGCATTTACATTGTTCGCAATATCTGGCATTTGGTGAGGCATTAATAATGGCTCCAACATTTAATTTATAGTGCTATGCTTAATCAATCACTATTGAAAGCTATCAATAATAGGCATGTGTGTTTTGAACGCGAAGTATACCACGCAAAAGTTGGCTTACCCCATGTTTTGATTATGATCATATAAAATCTAATTAAGCAGGCGCTTTGTTTTAAGTTCATTATGCTTAGAAAATTATTTAAGCAATTACTTTAGCTTTATGCGTGTAATAGTATTGAGATTGCGTATGATATCTTAATATAAGAAAATCAGTGACATCTACAGGAAATTATTTAGAATGATGATATTGCGGTGCATTAATAGGAAAAAAACAATGAGTTTTAGAAGGATCTTGTCTGGAGTGATATTTTTTGTAGCACTTACAGCTCAGTCTCACGCCAAAGATATCAACACTAATCAATATCAATTAATGTTGGTTGGTAGTGATTTACCTTTTTGCCGCAGTGGGTCATTGCAGTTATGTGATGCTGCCCAATTAACCAAATTTGACGTGACTGCTAGTCGTAACACAACCCGTTACAAAGTATCGCCAAGACAAATTGAACTGGTGATGAATCCGAATCGATGGCTTTCAACACGACAGGCTTTTCGCCATGATCTGAAATTAGTGTTACGCATGGTATCGAAAAAAAATAGCGGTAATTCATTCACTCGCGAACAATTACTACGTCAAATCAAACAAACTCAAATTTATAACCAGAAACGTAAAATTAGTGGCTATTCGATGCTTGCTGAATTGAGTAACGACGAAAGAAATATGGTGTTTGATTTTCTTGAAGTGGCCCAAATTAGTGATTTTAATTTACGTTTAAAAGAAAAAGTAAATATTTTAGACCCTTCATATGCTAATTCTTTAACGATGTTCAAACAAATGGTCCACCAAGCGAAGCTTGTTAATGGCCATAAAAAACCCAGAATCCTGTTGGTTACAGCTGCCGATCGTGATCCCTACAAAAACGTTGATAGTTTACTGGATGTTTTCTCACAGCTAAACGCTGATGTAAGTTGGCTGCCGATAGATAATGCACTAAGCAGTTTACTAAATGATAATTCATCATGTGAGTTACTAGATGGTTACCGCAATAGTATTGGTGATAATTACGCACGAGAGCATGTATACCCAGATTTAACATCGCTACAATTTAAATACTGTCAACAGCCGGCATTAATCAAGCAAGACCTAGAGCAAGCCGATGCAATTATTTTTTCTGGTGACTCTCCACAATATTTACGACAAACATTTATTGACACCATGGGGCAACAGACTGATTTACTTAAAATTATTCAATCAAAAATGTTAAACAATAAATTATTTATTGCTGCATATGGTGCGGCAACCCTTGCAATGCCAGGGGGAAAGGATTTAGAAAACAACCCCGTAGCAACAGTAGTAGAAGGCAGTAGCGAAAATGTATTCTTATTTGGCACCCAGACGGACAAGGATTGTTTTAAAACATATAGCTGTCATATCGATAACAAAAATTCAGTATATTATCAGCCTAATGGCGGATTAAGCTTATTCTCTATCGGTATATTAGACATTGATTCACGACGTGGAAATTTAGGACGTGTTAGCAAAGTTAGCTATGATAACAACAACAGATTTGGCTTCAATCTTGAAGCAATGACAGCTCTGTTAGTCAACAAAAAATCACATGACGTAGCAATAGAAATTATCGGTTTTGGGGGGTTAATGCTCGTTGACCATGCTAACACGCTAGCACAAAAGAATAATCGAGGATTAAATGGCATCACACTCGCTTATTTGACTCCTCAGGATAAAGTGACGATATCAAAAGGTAAGATTAATTTTACTTATCCACAATGGAAAAAAACGCCAGCAAATTTTGATGGTGAACAAACAAAGTTTAGCGACTTATTCATCGGGAATAACTTCACCAAATTTTCTCAACAGTCATGTTTAACATCAAATAATCAATGGCAGGGTTACGCGGGTAGGCGTCATCAATTTAAGATTCATTTAAAGAAAGATCAACACAGCCAAATAAAGGTTGGTGGTACCAAGGTCGATAATCAATTTAAACTGTATTGTTCATTTAATCGCTTGATATTAGATGTTGTGAAGCAATAATTGACCTAGCTTATAGTTTTAAAATGAGGGAGATGCTATTGTGCTCCCCTCATTGATTACGACTTAATTAACTATGATGACTTCTATTAAGCCTGCTGAGCTTTCAGCGTTAGACCTTGATATCTTAACCCAATACACAGAAGCGATCGGCGGCCCAGCATTAATGGGCAGCGTCGAAATCTTTGAACAACAATTCCCACTCTATATGAGCAATTTAATAGATTATCATTTATCAGGCGAGCTAAAACAACTCGCTGAAGAAGCTCACAAAATGAAAGGGGCTGCTGGAGCCATCGGATTATTACGTTTAGGCGCTATTTCACAAAAACTGCAGCAAAGTGATGCCTGTGATTGGCAAGAAAATTGCGGCGGATACATTAAAGATATCCAGTGTTATTACAGTGACGATGTCAAAACCCTTAAAGCTTACCTACTTTCCTGCTAGTAATATTGTCATATCTCTTCCTGATTCAATAATTATCCCCCGCCCTACAGTTAAAAGCTAAACATCTTGACAATATTCACCATAAATATGTTTAGCTCCAATTTTTTATAGCATAGCAATGGAAATAACAACCATTATCAACTTTACGTAAAAAACCATTTTTATGCAGCATTTACGTCATTTTATTTAAACAAACGTTTAATAAAGCACCTAAAAACATCAAAAACCACAAATAATACGTTAACACTAAGTTAACATTACGTTGACGTAATGAAACTTTTGTAATTAAATTACAACAACAAAAATAGCACCATCAAGTTGACGCCAACGTTAAATAGCTATGCAATAACATGTTAAACAAAGAGTTAACATACAGTTACCCTCTGTTACCATCATAATGCTCATTTTTATTTCACTAATGTGTTAGACCAAAATCGATTTGACTTTGGTGATAATTAACGATATTTTCAATGATTCGTTTGTTAAAATAATAAGCTATAGCGCAGTAGTAGTCCCAACTACCTTTTTGCATAGCAACTGCATAAAACAAGCATCAATAGATCCGTGGAGGTAGCGTAATGGCATTAACAAATCCTGCGTTTGAGAAAGACAATTGTGGTTTTGGTTTAATCACCCAAATGGATGGCGAAGCAAGCCATCGTATCATTAGAACAGCGATCCAAGGTTTGGATCGCATGCAGCATCGTGGTGGAATTTCTTCTGACGGTATTACCGGTGATGGTTGTGGATTACTCATGCAACGACCAGAGGAATTATTTCAAGCTGTTGCCGCTGAAAATAATTGGTCTCTTAGTAAAAAATACGCAGTAGGAATGTGCTTTTTAAGCAACGATCCAATACTTGCAGCACAGAGTCGCCAAATTTTAGAAGAAGAACTCGAAAAAGAAACCATGGCCGTTGTTGGCTGGCGTGAAGTCCCAATTAATAAAGACATTCTTGGCCCGATAGCGCTGGCCGAGCTCCCTGTGATTGAGCAAGTCTTTATTAATGCACCCGCTGGTTGGATAAGCCGAGATATTGAACGTCGATTGTATATGGCACGCCGTCGCACTGAGAAGCGTATTATCAATGATGATGAATTCTACATTGCTAGTCTTTCTTCTATGGTCACTATTTATAAAGGATTAGTGAAACCAGTAGACTTAGCCAATTTTTACTTGGATTTAGCCGATTTAAGAACAAAAAGTTCTATTTGCTTATTTCATCAACGTTTTTCAACCAATACATCACCTAAGTGGCCGTTAGCTCAACCCTTTAGATTTTTAGCCCATAATGGTGAAATTAATACCATCGCGGGTAATCGCCTCTGGGCAAAAGCGCGTGCTTATAAATTTAAGACGCCATTAATCCCCGATTTACAAAACGCAGCACCATTTGTTAGTGAGAGCGGATCAGATTCATCATCTCTCGATAACATGTTAGAACTGTTATTGATGGGTGGCATGGATTTATACCGTTCAATGCGGATGCTGATTCCACCGGCCTGGCAATCAAATCCAACCATGGATCAAGATTTACGCGCCTTCTACGATTTTAACTCGATGCATATGGAACCTTGGGATGGCCCCGCGGGTATCGTCATGACTAACGGTCGCCATGTCGCCTGTGCTGTCGATCGAAATGGCCTGCGTCCTGCTCGTTATGTCGTGACCAAAGATCGTATTTTAACCTTAGCATCAGAAATAGGTATTTGGGATTATCAACCCGATGAAGTACTAGAAAAAGGGCGAGTAGGCCCTGGTGAATTATTGGTAGTTGATACTTATACCGGTAAATTGACCCCTACTTTTGAAGTCGATAACGAATTAAAAAACCGTCACCCATATCAAGAATGGATGTCCAATAACTCTCGCCGTTTAACCGCATTTGAGGATAGAGTTGAGTCAACTTCTGGTCATCGTAGTCTTAGTGATGACCAACTCGCTATTTATCATAAGCAATTTGGCTACAGTAATGAAGAAATTCATGATGTTATCAGCATATTAGGACGAGATGGTCAAGAAGTAACAGCTTCAATGGGCGATGATGCTCCGATGGCTGTTTTATCCACCAAACAACGCTCTGTATTTGATTATTTCCGCCAAATGTTTGCTCAGGTCACCAATCCAGCAATAGATCCTCTGCGCGAAGCCCATACCATGTCATTATCGACCTGTATTGGTAACGAGCAAAATTTATTTAAAGAAACATTAGGCCACGCTAATCGGATTTTAATCGACTCTCCGATCTTGGTATATAGTGATTTAGAGCAATTACGTCAGCTAGATAATGGCCAATACCCTCTAGCAGAACATTCAATTAATTACGATCCAGCCATTGGATTAGAACAAGCTATCATTGATTTATGTGATAAAGCACAATTAAGTGCTGAGCAGGGCTCGACGGTTATTTTATTATCGGATCGCGATATTTCGGATAAAACCATCCCTATTCCGGCAGCAATGGCGGTTGGTGCCCTCCAACAACGCTTAGTCAATAATAACCTGCGTTGTGACTCAAATATTGTCATCGAAACAGCGTCGGCCAGAGATCCACATCAATTTGCGGTGTTATTAGGCTTTGGCGCAACCGCGATTTATCCATACCTCGCTTATGAGACATTATTGGACTTGGTTGAGCAAGGGAAAATAACCAAGACAGCCAAACAAACTGTCTTAAATTACCGCAAAGGCATTAATAAAGGCCTGATGAAAATTATGTCTAAGATGGGCATATCGACGATTGCGAGTTATCGTTGTTCGCAATTATTTGAAGCGGTTGGCCTAGCAAATGAAGTGGTTGATTTATGTTTTACCGGTGTTGTAAATCGAATTAAAGGGGCAGACTTTGAAGACTTCGCCACCGATCAACTCGTACTGCGCCAAAAAGCTTACACCAAACGAATCAAAATTGATCATGGCGGCCTACTGAAATTTGATCATCGCGGTGAATATCATTGCTACAATCCTGATGTCGTTCAATTGCTGCAAAAAGCGGTAAAAAGTGGTGACTATCAAGATTATAAAGCCTTCACCAAAGCCGTTAATGAGCGACCGATCGCGACACTAAGGGATATGCTGCAATTAAAAGTTAGCGATTCACCTATCGAACTCGATCAAGTTGAATCTGCCAGCAAATTATTTCCACGTTTCGACAGTGCAGCGATGTCAATTGGGGCATTAAGCCCTGAGGCACATGAGGCCTTAGCGGTTGCGATGAACCGTCTTGGCGGTCAATCTAATTCCGGTGAAGGAGGTGAAGATCCCAAGCGTTTCAATAGCGAACGTAATTCAAAAATAAAACAAGTAGCATCTGGCCGCTTTGGGGTGACTGCACATTACTTAATGAATGCCGAAGTGATTCAGATAAAGGTTGCTCAAGGGGCTAAACCCGGAGAAGGCGGTCAACTACCCGGTGATAAAGTCTCGACCGAAATCGCAGCGCTACGTTTTGCGACACCAGGGGTCACTTTAATCTCGCCACCACCTCATCATGATATTTATTCAATTGAAGATTTGGCTCAATTGATTTTTGATTTAAAACAGCTTAATCCTAAAGCGCTCATTTCAGTTAAACTGGTATCCGAACCGGGCATTGGCACCATTGCTACCGGCGTGGCTAAAGCCTATGCCGATTTAATTACCATTTCTGGTTATGACGGCGGCACAGGAGCCAGTCCACTAACATCGGTTAAATATGCCGGTTCACCGTGGGAATTAGGTCTTGCGGAAGTGCAACAAGCCTTAGTCGAAAATGGTTTACGCCACAAAGTAAGGTTACAAGTAGATGGTGGCCTTAAAACAGGATTAGATGTTATTAAAGGGGCTATTTTAGGCGCTGAAAGCTTTGGCTTTGGCACAGCGCCCATGGTTGCATTAGGGTGTAAGTATTTAAGAATTTGTCATTTAAACAATTGTGCTACAGGCGTCGCAACGCAAAATAGTGAGTTAAGAGACAAGCATTTTCATGGCCTACCAGAGATGGTCGCTAACTATTTTGAAGCTCTGGCACAAGATATCCGCGAGATCATGGCTTCCCTGGGCATTGAGAAACTAACGGACTTAATTGGTCGTACCGATTTACTAGAAACGATATCAGGCAACACTGCTAAGCAAAATAAATTAGATCTGTCAGACATTATTTACCAACCAAAACCTCATCCAGGTTGTGGTATTTTTTGGCAAGAAAAAAACCCAGCCTATGATGAAGGCCATATGAATAAATTGTTAAGTAGTACTCTGACCGAAGCGATTACCGCTAAATCAGGAGGAACTTATCGATTTAACATTCAAAACATCGATCGTTCAGTTGGTGCATCAATTAACGGGATTGTCGCGACTCATCACGGTAATCAAGGAATGAAGGATCAGCCGATCGATATTCGCTTTAGTGGTACCGCAGGACAAAGCTTCGGGGTGTGGAATACTGGTGGTATTCACATGACCATCGTTGGTGATGCCAATGATTATGTCGGTAAAGGCATGACCGGCGGTCAGCTAGTCATTCATCCACCACTAGGGACTGCTTTTAAGTCTCACCAAGCCACAATCATCGGCAATACTTGTTTATATGGCGCAACAGGCGGTACATTATTTGCTGCAGGTCAAGCCGGTGAACGCTTTGGTGTTAGAAATTCAGGGGCAGTAACCGTTGTTGAAGGCATGGGTGATAACGGTTGTGAATATATGACTGGCGGCGTCGTTGTTTGTTTAGGGCCAACCGGAGTTAATTTCGCTGCTGGTATGACCGGTGGTTTCGCTTACTTGTTAGATGAAAGAAACAATATAGACCAGCGCATGAATCATGAGTGTGCCGAAGCTGTTGCTATTGAACTTCCTGCTTATCAAATCCACTTAAAGAGATTAATTGAGCAGCATTACCTGTTAACAGGTAGTCAACGGGCATTAGAAATCATTAGTAACTTCGAACAATGGTTACCTAAATTTTTATTGATCAAACCAACAGCAGCAAATATCACCACCATGTTGCCATCGGCAACCAAGGTCGTACAACTTGAAGTAAAGGCGGGGTAGCATAACCATGGAAAAGACAGAGAAAATAATATCGAACGTGGTGGCTAACGACTTTCAATATATTGAGATAGGCCGTCAAGATCCGACTAAGAAACCGATTGAGCAACGTAAAGAGCAATTTATTGAGATTTACAATTTGTTTGAGCAGCCGGAAGTAGAAAAGCAAGCTGACCGCTGTTTAGATTGCGGTAACCCCTATTGTCAATGGAAATGTCCATTACACAATTACATTCCAGATTGGCTTGAATTGGCGAAACAAGGCCGAATCATTGAAGCGGCTGAGCTATGCCACGAAACAAACACTCTGCCGGAGGTTTGTGGACGAGTGTGCCCGCAGGATCGGCTGTGTGAAGGTTCTTGTACCATTAATGACGAATTTGGCGCTGTCACTATAGGTAACGTTGAAAAATATGTTACCGATAAAGCTTTAGCAATGGGTTGGCGCCCTGATTTATCAATGGTTGAACAAACCGGTAAAAGAGTCGCCATCATTGGTGCCGGTCCAGCTGGGCTGGGCTGTGCCGATATTTTAATCCGTAACGGTGTGACACCGGTTGTATTTGATAAAAATCCAGAAATAGGAGGTTTACTAACCTTCGGCATTCCATCATTTAAGCTCGAAAAATCAGTGATGGTCAAACGCCGTGAGTATTTTGAGTCTCTAGGTGTCGAATTTAAGCTAAATACCGAAGTCGGTAACGACATCAGTTTTGAGCAACTTCAAGAGGAATACGATGCGGTATTCTTAGGTATGGGTACTTACAACTACATCCGTGGTGGCTTTAACAACGAAGACGCAATCGGCGTACTCGATGCCCTGCCCTATTTAATAGGCAATACCAATCAATTAATGGGCTATCACAACGATGAAAATCCTTATGTTAACCTTGCGGGTAAAACGGTAGCGGTACTAGGCGGTGGTGATACCGCGATGGATTGTGTCCGCACCGCGATTCGTCAAGGTGCAACCAAGGTTCAATGTATCTATCGACGTGATGAAGCCAACATGCCAGGCTCAAAGCGCGAAGTACAAAATGCCCGAGAAGAAGGCGTTGAGTTTCTCTATAATCGCCAACCTTTAGACATTGTAGCCGAGAATGGTCAAGTGACAGCGATTAAGCTTGTCGCAACAGAAATGGGTAAGCCAGATGCCAATGGCCGTATTAGAGCTGAAACAGTTGAGGGCTCTGAATATGACTTAGCCGTCGATGTCGTGATTATGGCCTTTGGTTTTAAACCGAACCCGCAACCATGGTTTAAGCAACATGGTATTGATGTTGACCAATGGGATCGCGTTATTGCCAATAGCAGTAATGTTCCTTTTCAAACCACCAACGAAAAAGTATTTGCTGGCGGCGATATGGTCCGAGGTTCAGATCTAGTGGTCACCGCTATCGCCGAAGGACGCGATGCTGCCGAGGGAATATTGCAATACCTTAAGGTCTA
>SPKZ01016493.1_pt1 | contig 12511 bp, 9 predicted proteins | sample 2456571 | NCBI WGS metagenome assembly SPKZ01 (sample SAMN11192286, study PRJNA482655) | marine metagenome | biome: ENVO:00000447; feature: ENVO:00000244|ENVO:00000211|ENVO:00000569|ENVO:00002023; material: ENVO:00002151; isolation source: ocean water from marine abyssalpelagic zone ...
GTAACATGTTGCTGCGACCAATCAAAAATCTGCGCCACCTTGTGCCAATAACTAACATCGGCAAAATCGATTTGGCCAAGCGGCGCACCAGTAATAATTAAGCCGTCGAAGTTTCGTTGCTTAACTTCATCAAAGTCGCGATAAAAAGCATTCATGTGATCTTGCGGTGTATTTTTTGAGGCTTTGTCATGAATGCGCAAAAATTCCACGTCAATTTGCAACGGAGTATTGGCTAATAAGCGCAACAATTGAGTTTCAGTTTCGATTTTGTTGGGCATTAAATTTAGGATCAACAATTTCATTGGTCTTATTTGTTGACTGATCGCCCGACTTTCGCTCATTACGAAAATATTTTCAGCGCGCAAAATGTTAGTCGCGGGCAATAAGTCGGGAATATTAATAGGCATGACACCGTCACCTTATACATGTTGAACAAACTAACACCAAAATACACCAAAGACTTCTAGACGTCTATAAAACTTAGCGCTTATTATGATAAACCCTTCGAATGACTTGCACCAATCCTCGGCACAATGCACACTGATAACTTTTAATTTAGGGCATAAAAACAATGCACAAACAAACCCTTATCGCAGCAGCTGTTGCCACAGCGGCGCTTGCAGGATGTAGCGCCAGCAAAGTGGAGTCAGTACCTAAAGACGATAGCAGCTACCTTTGGCTCGAAGAAGTGCAAGGGAAAGAATCTTTAGCCTGGGTCAAGAAGCAAAATAATGCGGCCTTTGCACAATTAAAGAACAATAAATATTATGATGAGAGTTATCAGCAAAATATTACCGCACTTGATTCAACCGATCGCATCGCTTACGCCACTCAATACGGCGATTACCTTTATAATTTCTGGACCGACAAAGAACATCAACGCGGCATCTATCGCCGCACTACCCTCGCCCAGTACCAAACAGACTCACCACAATGGGAAACCATATTAGACATTGATGCGTTGGCTAAAAAAGACGGTAAAAGTTGGGTTTACAAAGGCATGCAGTGTCTTTATCCAGACTATGACCGTTGTTTAGTCAAGCTATCACCCGGTGGCAGCGACGCGGTTGAAGTGCGTGAGTTTGAAATCAGTAGCAAATCGTTTATCAAAGATGGCTTTAGATTGCCAGCGGCGAAAAACTCCATCAGCTGGATAGACAAAGACACCGTATTTGTTGGCACCGACTTTGGCCCTGGCTCAATGACTGATTCAGGTTATGCCGCCGTGATTAAAAAGTGGCGACGCGGCACACCGCTTTCATCGGCACAAACCATTTATCATGCGCCTAGTTTATCGGTCGCTGCCAGTGGTTATGTGATGCAAGATAGCGAATACCGTCTTGAAATGATTTATGACGCCACGTCTTTTTATTCCAGCAAGATATTTGTGTTGCAAGGCGACAAAAAGATAGCGTTAGCAATCCCGAAAGATGCCGCTATTAGTGCATTTCTAAACAACGAACTATTTATTGAATTAAAAAGTGCCTGGCATATTAATGGTCAAACCTTTGAGCAAGGCAGCGTAATTTACGCGCCTATTGACGATATATTACAAGATAAAGCGCGCTTTAGAACCTTAATTAGTGCCAGTGACAGTTTGTCAATTTCATCCATTAGCACCACAAAATCGGCGCTGCTGGTTAGTGTATTAGATAACGTGAAGTCCAAAGTCTTGCGCTTTACCCATCAGAACGGTATGTGGCAATCAAAACAAGTTGATATTGATGATACGGGTAGTGTTAGTGTGTTTAATACCAACGAGTCAACCGACGATTTCTTTTTAAACTACACCAGCTTCTTAAAGCCAAGTACCTTGTACAAAGTCAATGGCGATAATGGTAAATTGACCCTGCTAAAATCTCAAAAGGCGCAATTTAATAGCGACAACTTAGTCATCAAGCAATATTGGGCCACCTCAAAAGATGGCACCAAGGTTCCTTATTTTGCGGTAATGCAAAAAAACATTAAATTAGACGGCAACAACCCAACGTTACTATATGGCTATGGCGGTTTTGAAGTATCACTAAAGCCCAGTTATTCGTCCATTCTCGGTATAAATTGGTTGGAAAAAGGCGGCGTATACATATTGTCAAATATTCGCGGCGGCGGTGAATTTGGTCCTCGTTGGCATCAAGCAGCATTAAAAACCAATCGCCACAAAGCCTATGAAGATTTTGAAGCCATTGCACAAGATTTAATCGCCCGAAAAATCACCTCACCGAAACACCTAGGCATCCAAGGCGGCAGCAACGGCGGTTTATTAATGGGCGCGGCGTTTACCCGTCGACCTGATTTATACAACGCGGTGGTTTGTCAGGTACCATTATTAGACATGAAGCGTTACACCAAGTTATTGGCGGGCGCGAGCTGGTCGGCCGAATATGGCGATCCAGACGACGCAGCAATGTGGGATTACATTAAAACCTACTCACCATTTCACAACCTAAACGCCAGTACCGATTATCCTAAGGTGTTCTTCACCACGTCAACCAAAGATGATCGCGTGCACCCTGCCCATGCCAGAAAGATGGTCGCCAGAATGCAAGACTTGGGACACGAGGTTTATTATTACGAAAACATGGAAGGTGGACATGCGGGAGCTGCTGATAACAAACAGCGCGCCGACATGTACGCATTGGTATATAGCTATTTGTGGCAGCAGCTAAAGTAGCCTTTTGTAAACTAGCATAAAAACCTAAACCCACTTTTCAGTGGGTTTTTTATGTTCAGGACGAACGGTCAGGTTTTATGCCCCCCTGCAAAACCTAAGTACGTGCACATTAGGATAACGCATTAGCAGTTATCGGGATGGCAAAGAGCGGCGATGGCTCAGCAACGGTTGTTACAAGTGTGTTAACGATAAACGCTTCTTTTTGCCGCTAATTCACATTCAACATATTTTTTTACAATTACGTCATTGGTTAAAAATTGATTGTTCCATATAGTGATCAGTATAAAAAAATAATAATAACCTCACTGAGTCCACCTAACTATGTCTTCCAATATTCGTGTTCACCCCATAAAAATCCTGCTTTGGTGCAGCGTGATTGGCGCCTCATCTCTACTCCCTTTCAATGCCATGGCGGCCGACACTAGCAACGGTGTTGTGACTAAATACCAAGTTGACTATTTTACTAAATTCACCCCGCAAACTCTGCTCGACATGATAGAGAAAATCCCTGGCACCACCTCTATTCTTAATGGCATTAATAACGGTGGTGGTAATAGAGGTTTTGGTTCGACGGGAGATCAAATACTAATCAACGGTAAACGCGTCGCCGGTAAAAACAACAGCATTGGCGATGAATTAAATCGAATTCAAGCAAAGAATGTTGATCACATTCAACTGATCCGCGGCACGGTTGAAGGGCTAGATGTTAGATCTGATGGTCTTATCATTAATGTCATCTTAAAAGACAGTCAAGATTCTTCAACACTGTGGGAACTAACGTATCGTAAGAGCGAGAAATACAAACAAAAACTGCTTGGTCTAATAAGCCACAGCGGCACCACCGAGCATGTGAAATATACGTTTGGTTTTGAAAGAGGCTCATACCCTAATGCCGCGGTTTACAGTGAGGTATTCACCAATAGCGATAATTCGCTCAATCATACTCGTCAGGAAGTGGCAGGACGGGCATTCACATCCAACCTACTCAACGGTAAAGTTGACATTGATATCTCAGACAAAACGAGCTTACGCCTTAATGGGCTTTACGATTGGCAGGATTTCTCCGGAGACTTTATTAAGTCATTTCATTATGCAGAACCGGCGATTAACGAACCCACTGATGCTACCGATGCGCTATTTATCGATAACGTAAAAGATGTTTGGGAGTTTGGTGGTGACCTCACCCATCAATTTGATACAGCAGGTACACTAAAATTGCTATTTATTGCCAACAATCAAGATTTTGACGGCAATCTATGGATAGATCGTAACGAAGACGCCGGAGAATTTAGCCGCAACTTTACATTCTTACGCAGCTTCCAACAATCTGAAAATATTATACGCAGCACGTTAAACAATAAACTGAGTGAGCGCCATTCGTTAGAAACGGGTGTTGAACTGGCGATTAATGAAAGAAATAGTGTGTTAGTGACTGAGCAGTCAAGTACCGACTCTCACGACATTAAAGAGCGACGCGTTGAAGCGTTTATTACGCACAACTTTGCTATAAGTGACAAGATCAACCTACAAAGTTCACTCAACAACGAATGGTCGACCATAAAAGTCACCTCACATTTTGCTAACGTGACAACGCCAGCAACAATCGAGCGCTCGTTTAGCTATCCAAAACCACGCGTTAACTTACGTTATGACTATTCTGACAAAGATCAGTTTCGAGTGAACTTAGAACGCTCGGTTAGCCAATTATATCTTGGTGATTTTGTGCCAAATTACAACGAAGAAGAAAAGCGCATTGAGTTAACCAATTCACAACTTCGCCCTGAAAAGCGCTGGAAACTGGCAACCACCTATCAACGTCAATTTGAACAAGATCGAGGCAGCATCTCAGCGACCCTGTATTATCACAGAATTGAAGACTACCTCACTGAAATTCCATTTTATGATGCACAGTCAGTCCTAGCCGGATCAGGGCGCGGCAACGTAGATGACGCCAGCGAATACGGAATCAAACTTGACGGCTCACTGCGTTTATCGGCCATCGGCCTAGACGATACTATTATCAGTGGTGATTACACCTATCGTGACGGCGACACTATTAACCCCTTCACCAAACGCAGTAAATATCTTAATTTTCAAGTGCAAAACTTTTGGAGCGCAACCCTTAAACATGACGAGGTCGACTTAGGGTTTGCTTTTGGTGTGACACTACGCCGACAATCGGCAGAACGTTATAACCGATATGATTATCAAGCAAGGTACACCAGCGGTATAAATGGCGAAGCGTTTATGGAGTATAAAATTAATAGCACGTTAAAGCTGCGTTTTGACGTAGAGAATATGTTGCAAAGCAAAGGGCACAGAACCACAGTGCGTCATGAAGGGCTGTATACTCAAACCCCTATCAGTCGTTATGAAGACCGACGAACCGTTCGAAGTCGCCGGTATTCATTATCTTTAAAAGGCCAGTTTTAACAACTAAAAGCTGAGCACAAAAAAAGCGAGCGACTGAAATATAATTCAGTAGCTCGCTTTTTATTGCATTACGTTCTATGCGTAGGCATTTTTTCGCTTATCATAATCAACAACGACGCCGTTAATTACGTCAGCGTCAAACGGGCGTAAACCGCTAAGCACCATTTGTTTTTCACCATAACCAACTACTTCATCACCCACTTTAAAACAAAACTTCAACGTCGCTAGGCCACGTTTGCCATTCACGTCTAATTTGCTCTCTAACATCTCTAATGTTGGGTTAACAAAGTCCAAACGCAATAAATCAATCGACATGTTTTGATAAATAACCAATGGCCGAGATGGATTAATCATCACATTTTCTTGCGCCATTAACGGCACTAAAACGTGTGGAAATGAGTGTCCTGAAAACTCAACATAGCGCTGAGCCAAACTATAGGCCAATTCGTTGTTGTGGCTAACATCACCAGAGCGCTTAATTGACATGTACTCTTTGTCTTTACTGTCCGACACCGTCACATTATCAAGGGTGATGTCATCGTAATAAAGCTCAACACCATCACTTATCATGCCGCTAAAACTAAATTCCATTTTATGGTTAACGCCAAGTTTAGATAACGCAATGGCGAATAATAAGTCGCCCGGCACACAAAACTTTTTAGTGTCTACATCATGCAACGGATTAAAATCGCCAGCAATGTCTTTAGCAAAACTACTGCCCTGTTGACGCGTAAAACAAAAACCATTATCGGCAGTAACATTAAAATATTTCGACAAATTCATAAATTACAGTTCTTCAAAGTTAGATAAACGTTTTAACACACAGCAATGATACAGATGGGATTGTTCGATGAAGCGAAATATATACCCACTTCCAATGGTCACGGGTATTGCGCTGCGCAGGTGTTAAAAACAAAAAAGGGGCGCTAGCCCCTGATACCCGTGTTACTTGGAAATGCGTGATTTGTGAGTAACACAGGCTATATAGTAACTTATATTGGGTCGTAGTTTATAGACGTCGCCAACTGGTAACACCAGCGCTATCTTCTAACACAATGCCAAGCGCGGTTAATTCATCACGTGCGGCATCGGCTCCAGCCCAGTCTTTACTGGCTCTAGCCTCATTACGCGCCACAATTAATGCTTCAATGTGCGCCACATCATCAGAGTCGCCTTGCAAGAATTGTTGCGGGCTGCCCTGCAAAACACCTAAAACAGCAGCAAGATTAACCAGAATGCCGGCTAAATCATTGGCCTTTGTCTCATCTTTCGCCTTACAACGGTTAATTTCTTTGGCCAATTCAAACAAAACAGGCATAGCTTCAGGTGTATTGAAATCATCATTCATCGCGGTTTTAAAACGAGCGACATAATCATTATCCATATCAACATCGCTATTTGGCGTCACATCACGCAGCGCGGTATACAAACGCTCTAACGCAGCGCGGCCTTGATGCAAATTATCTTTTGAATAATTAAGCTGACTACGATAATGGCCATTTAATAAGAAGAAACGAATCGTTTCGCCATCAAACTCTTCTAATACATCAGTAATGGTAAAGAAATTGCCCAATGATTTAGACATTTTCTCTTTATCCACTTGCACCATACCAGAATGCATCCACGTATTAACGTAGTTGGTATCAAATGCACAACAAGACTGCGCCACTTCATTTTCATGATGCGGGAACATTAAATCTGAACCACCGCCATGAATATCAAATTGCTCCCCCAAGTGTTTAGCATTCATTGCCGAACATTCTATGTGCCAACCGGGGCGACCTTCTCCCCAAGGAGATGTCCAGCTAGGTTCGCTTGGCTTGGCCATTTTCCATAACACGAAATCCATTGGGTTTTTCTTGTCGCGTACAACTTCTACCCGAGCACCGGCTTGTAACATATCTAAATCTTGACGGCTCAATTGGCCGTAAGCTTCATAACTAGGTACCGAAAATAAAACATCGCCGTTGGTCGCTACATAAGCATGATTACGATCAATTAAGCGCTTAATAATATCAATGATTTCTTGGATATGCGTCGACACCTTTGGCTCTATATCAGGTTCTAACATATTCAAAGATTTAAAATTGTCATGCATAATCGCGGTAAAGCGTTCGGTTAATTCAATAAATGATTCACCGTTTTCATTAGCACGCGCGATAATTTTATCGTCAACATCGGTAATGTTGCGCACATAGGTCACTTCTAATCCGCTAAAACGTAAATAACGAACAATAGTATCAAAGAAGGCGTACGTTCTTGCATGACCAATATGACAATGATCATAAGTTGTCACGCCACACACATACATCCCAACTTTGCCAGGTACTAATGGTTTAAAAACGTCTTTTTGGCGGGTTAGCGTATTGTAAATCGATAACATGTGTGGAATTGTCCTTAGCGTGACTATATCAAAAGGCAATTCTAGCAGTTGCCCCGTAGCGCCTCAATAGTCGGATAATTATAAAACTCCAAATAAAGTAAAATAATTGCCTTTTTTGCCACTCATTTGGCAAATTTACATAGTTTTCTGTCAGCTTGCTTTGCCATTGGCGATAAACAAGGTAAAATTCGCCGGAATTTAATTTATTAAGGCTGTAACCATGATCACACTTACCACTAACTTTGGTCAGATCAAAATCGAAACCTTTGCTGAAAAAGCACCTAAAACTGTTGCTAACTTCGAGCAATACGTAAAAGACGGCTTTTATGACGGCACCATTTTTCACCGTGTTATCGACGGTTTCATGGTTCAAGGTGGCGGTTTCGCTATCGGTATGGAAGAAAAAGACACTGTTAAGTCTGTAGATAATGAAGCAAACAACGGCCTAAAGAACACCAAAGGCACTTTGGCGATGGCGCGTACTCAAGATCCGCATTCAGCTAGCGCACAGTTCTTCATTAACCTTTCAGACAACGGTTTCTTAGATTTCACTAGTGAAACAACCCAAGGTTGGGGTTACTGTGTATTCGCTGAAGTTGTTGAAGGCATGGACATCGTTGAGAAAATCAAAGCGGTTAGCACTGGCAACAGCGGCTATCATCAAGATGTACCATTAGAAGACGTTATCATCGAAAAAGCTGAAATCAGCTAAGTAAACGTTTTCCAATGACTAATACTCGTATTTTTAATAGTCACGGGTATATATTAGGCACTAATTTGTAGTGCCTTTTTTTTCAAAATTTTTCGAGTTGAGTGGTTAAATATATGCAAAAAACCCTGTTTATTGCCGACTTACATCTTATTGATGAAAGAGACGACATCAGTCAACTTTTCGTTCAGTTTTTACAACACGATGCGATTGACTGCGACGCGCTATATATCTTAGGTGACTTGTTTGAAGTATGGGTAGGTGACGACAATAAAACGCCGTTCAATCAGCACATCGCTAAACATATCAAAGTGCTAAGCGACACCGGTGTACCAATTTACTTCATTCATGGCAATCGCGATTTTTCCATCGGCAAAAAGTTTGCCAAGCAAAGCGGCATGATATTGTTACCCGAAAGTCACGTAATCGACCTTTACGGCACACAAACCTTGATCATGCATGGCGACAGCTTATGTACCTTAGATATCGCTTATCAAAAATTTCGTAAAAAAAGCCGTAACAAATGGTGGCTAACCATGATGTTATGTTTGCCGTTGTCTTATCGCAAAAAAATTGCACGACAAGCGCGCGAGCGATCACAATTAAGCAATCAAGGTAAAACCGCAGACATCATGGACGTGACACAATCTGAAGTTGAATTGCAAATGAGCCGATATAAGGTGCAATTAATGATCCACGGCCATACTCATCGCCCTAACCGACACCTATTCTCACTCAATGGCCAACAGGCCGAGCGTATTGTATTAGGAGATTGGTATGATCAAGGCAGTATTTTGCAAGTAACACCTGACTCAATATCGTTGTTAAATCAGCAGTTCTCGACTCAACCTAAAGATTAAAATAGCTTAATACAGAAATAAAATTTACTTTAGGGAACCCCTTGGCTATTATGCCATCCAAGTCCCACAGACACGTTGTTATAATTGAGGAAAGATGAATCTTAAACCCCTATCAAAACTGTTACTTGTAGCAGCACTAAGCATTACCCTACCATCTTGCGCATTCGTAGATTGGCTGGTATTCAAACAAGACTTACCTCAGGGTAACTTCGTAGAACAAAAAGATATTGATAAACTTCGTATCGACATGAGCAAAGAGCAAGTGGCTTTCCTCATTGGACGCCCGATAGTTGATGACGTGTTTGGTGGTGATACGTGGCGTTATGTATTTCATTTTAAATCAGGACATAATGCAAAAATCACTTATCGTGAATTTATCCTGACCTTTAAAGAAAACAAATTAATCACCGCCACTGGCGATTATAAGTTAAGTGAAGACTTTGACACACCGATTATCAATTAACGGTCAACATAAGTAAAAAAAGAGGGCAATATGAAAATATTGCCCTCTTTTTTATGATTAAATATTTAATACTTTAATCTGTAGTCAATTTGATCAGTTTATTAGCCAGCCAAGTATAATACTTGTCATTTCCGTGAACCCAATCTCGATGTCCATCTTCATATACAGCCTCACTCATGTAAGTTTTGGGATCACTAATCTCTGCGTCAAAGGCAGTAGCCGCATTAAAAAATTCAATATCAAATCCCTGCCAAACATGTGCGGCAGCGTCAAAATAGGTATAAAGCAACCTTGTTAGCACTTGAGACTCATTGCTATATTTTATAAATGGTGGATCAGATACAACGATCATTCTATGCCCTGCATTATGCAGTTTAAGTATTAATGAGAATTGCTCAGGCAGGTATTCATTAAAGAATTCAATGACAATATCAATGCCTAAATTAGCCAAGTTATTGGGATAACGAACGACAACCCAGTCGACAAACGCGCCCAACGTTTGATGAGTCTGCATCCCAATATTGGTAATAATAGTAGATTTTTCATCGGACTGACTTTGTTCTAATTTCGCTAAGTTATGATAAACGACAGACCACAACTTTCTTGATTGAGGATTTTCTAATGGTACAAAATATTCACTGTCGCACAATGCAAATTTTTTCTGAGCAAAGCCCGAGCCACTCATCACCATACCGCCGCAATGCTTAACGCCTAATTGATTCAGAGATCTGGAAAGCTTCTCCATATGACTATCACCCAACAAGGTTAAGTCAAAAACTGCCAAATCTGTTGTTTCAACTTGTAGTTTTCGGCTAGCTTGCAACAACTCATCTTCACATACCGCTTCAGCAGCGGTTAATAATTGTGGCGGCGGGTTATTTAAATCGTCGTCAGCATTTACACTGCCAAGCGCAGTGTTGAAATGCTGCATCACATAATTTACCGCATCGATTGTCACCGTACGGCGATTTTCATGAAATCTAAAATCATTGCTGTTTGGCACGGTAATAATTTCATAAGACGGAAAATACTGAAAAGTAACACTAGTATCAGCAAGCTCTCCGGCAACGGCACGTAACACAGATTTTGAATGCTGATTAGCCACTAAAATATGCTTGTCAGTTGCCGTCGCGGTTAATGGCACTGGTGATACCGTTAGAATAATGCTCAATCCGCTGGATATTTTAACTAAACGGTTAGCAATTTCTTCTAAATCTGCTCTAAGTTGCTCGACTGTAAATTGGGTAAAGTGCCAAATGTTAGGGTCAAACTGCCCCGCTATAACGCCGGGGCAACTCGGATAGACAATGCCGTTGGCATCGGACCATGCTTCTGTGAGTCCGAGTGTAAAAATAAGCACATCGGTTTGCTTAATCGTTTCAACCATCTCATTAACAGCGTCCATCCGTGCACTAATTAACGCGGCTTTAGAGTCATAACCCAAACGATTAAAGTTGGGACGTAATAAATCATAAAACGTCGAGTCATCGTCATAAATACTGTAATCAACTGTATCGGTGGTTGCAGCACTGGCAAAGTCTAGCCATTGTAAAAAGCTTCTTGGGGTATATATATTACCGAAGGCAAAACTTGAGACTTGTTCGGTATCAAGTTGAGATTGATTAAATGAATGCTGGCCTTGGAGCAGCCACTTGCCAACATGTTGCGCAAAACACGAACCGACAGAAGAAATTCGAGGGTTTTTAACATCAATATTGATTTGGTGAAGACGATCAAATAACTCGGTGCCAAGTTCAACATCCGCCACCCCAGCCTTCCAAAAGCACTTATCTTCCAACTCACTATACGGCGTTGCAGCTACATGAGGCATAACTTCTTAACTCCCTGTTATAATTATCTTTTTATAGGATTATTTCATTTATTTTTTCAATATAGTGTATTTGAAGTGTGGTGTAAAGGTGACCACAAACTAGTGGCAATGCCCGCCAGCGTACAGGACGTCGCAGCAGAACATTTGAACCTATAAACCAAATTCTATTAGCTATGTTCACCTTAAATGTAGCTACGTATTTAATTGATTGAAAGTGTTGCTGTTTGATAAAGCAAGCTGGTGCAGCATGTTCTTACATGGATATAAGGTATTAGAACAATGCAGGAGCAATTGTCGAGAGGCTGCGCCAGAGACTCCATGGCAGAATTGACGGCGTCTTGATGTTCAAATAGCAACACTTTAGGACAACATAACCAATTCTATTGGCTAAAATAAGCCATCAAAAAAAGTGCTGACTAATCTTCAGTCTTGCGCATGCTATTAACACGGCCACCAGTCACCTTATCGGCACGGCCTTCATCGATTGCTTTTTGTGCACGTTTTAATCTTGCGGCTTTAGGATCAGCAATAAGTGGACGATATACTTCAATGCGATCGCCATCTCGGCAGGTATCATCTAATTTCACGCTGCGATTGAATATTCCAACCTTGGGCGCTGAAAAATCAAAATCAGTAAAATAACCACTAATGCCAGACGCCTCAATAATCTGCGCCACGGTATCTTCTTTATTTACCTTGAGTTCGATGACTTTTTGCTTGTGTGCATAACCAAAAACCACCAACACGCTAATATTATTATCCATAAACGACCTTCGCCCGCTGGGTAAATGCACCAACCATATTACCGACTAACTCTTTAAAGACTTTACCAAAAGCCATCTCGACTAACTTATTGCTAAATTCAAACTCAAGTGAGAGGGAGACTTTACAGGCATTATCATCAAGCACCAAAAACTGCCAGCCGCCTTGTAAAGACTTAAAGGGGCCATCAACCAGAGACATATCAATGCGCTCATTTAATTTCAACGTATTACTCGTGGTGAATGTTTTGCTAATGCCGGCTTTGGCTACATCAACACTTGCCACCATCACATCACCGTCAAAAGAGACAATTCCGCTGCCAACACAGCCAGGCAAAAACTGCGGATATGCTGAAACATCATTAATTAAATCATACATTTGAGCAGCGCTAAACATCAC
>SPKZ01022494.1_pt1 | contig 12502 bp, 17 predicted proteins | sample 2456571 | NCBI WGS metagenome assembly SPKZ01 (sample SAMN11192286, study PRJNA482655) | marine metagenome | biome: ENVO:00000447; feature: ENVO:00000244|ENVO:00000211|ENVO:00000569|ENVO:00002023; material: ENVO:00002151; isolation source: ocean water from marine abyssalpelagic zone ...
TCGATATTCTTCTCTTGTGGGCTTTTTGATTCCTTTCATTCTAAACCAAATTACTGCCCAACTTGAGCCTACTACATATGGTAATTGGTCAAATGCCCTTTCAATTTCATAACGTTCGTCGTTTCTCATGACTCTTGTAGAAATTTAGAAGCTGATTTTGCAAAATATGTCACTATCATATCTGCACCCGCTCTTTTAATTGAATAAAGAATTTCTTGTGTGATTTCATTTTCATTTACATATTCTAATTGTGATGCAGCTTTTACCAATGCATATTCTCCTGAAACACTATATGCTGCAACAGGAATGTTAAATTTTCTTCTTGTTTCTGCTATTAAATCTAAATAAGATAATGCAGGTTTTATCATTACAATATCTACTCCTTCGTTAATGTCTGTTTCAACTTCCATCATTGCTTCTCTGGCGTTTGTATATGGAACTTGGTACGTTTTTCTATCTCCAAACTTTGGTGCACATTCTGCAGCATCTCTAAATGGTGAGTAAAAGTTTGAACGATGTTTAGCTGAATGTGACATTATTGAAACATCTGTAAATCCTTCATCATCAAGTGCTTTTCTAATTGCTGAAACTTGACCATCCATCATTGCAGATGGTGATACTGTATCTACTCCTGCTTTTGCTTGACTGACAGCAACCTTTGCAAGTGTATCTAGACTAGTGTCATTATCAATTTTATTTCCTTGAACAATTCCACAATGCCCTGTAGATGTAAATTGACATAAACATACATCTGCCATAATTACTATTTTATCTCCAAAATTTTCTCTAATCTGAGAAATTGCTTTTTGAACAATTCCGTTATCATCAAATGCAGAAGTTCCTGCTTCATCTTTTTGAGTTGGAATTCCAAAAAGCATGATTGCTGGAATTCCTAAATCGATAATTGTTTGCATTTCTCCATTAACATCTCCTAATGGAAGCCTTTCAATTTCTGACATTGATTCTATTTTGATTCTAGTTTGTAGATCTTCTTGAACAAATACTGGACAAATGAAATCCTTTGATGATAGTGTTGTTTGCTGAACCAATTCTCTCATTTTCTCGGATGTTCTTAGTCTGCGCAGACGTCTGATGGGAAATGACATGTTAGAAATTTTCTCCGGCTAAAATATAATCTTAGTCTGCCTGGTTCTGTTTTTTATAGTCAAATAGCTTACTTGCTAATTCCAATACGTCAGGTTTTCCTTGTTCTGATGCTTTTCTGATATTATTCATTGGAGTTGAAACAATACTTTCAACAACTGCTTTAGTTAGTTCCTCGATAATTTTGATCTTTTTCTCATCTTTTTCATCAAGCATTTGAAGTGCTTTTCGGAATTCTTTTTCTCGTAGATACTCTATACTCTTGAAAACGTCTTTTACCAATGGTTCTGCATCTAATCTTTTCATTGAGGCTTCTAATACAGAAACTTCCTCGTTAATTATATTTTCAATTGATTTTACCTTGTTTAATCGTGCATTCATGTTCTTTTCAACCATTTCTGCAATTTGATCTAAGTTCATCAGTTTCACACCTCCAATAGTTGCAACTTTTTCATCAACAGTTCTTGGATTTGATAAATCTAACACCATCATTCCATTTTTCTTTTCTTTCATAGCTTCCATGATTCTTTCATGTGTTACAAGAAAATACGGTGCAGTTGTTGCTACAAATAACACATCATAATTATCAAATCCTGAAAGTACTTCTTCAAATTTAACTGGCTCTCCTCCCATTGTTTCACAAAATGTATGTGATCTTCCCATAGTTCTACTTGTAACATCAAATGCATATCCTCTTCTTTGTAATGATTTTGCAACAAGAGTAGATACTTCACCTGTCCCAATCAACAAAATTTTCTTTGTTTTTAATTCATCAATATTTTCTTCTGCAAGTTTTACTGCCATGGATCCAACTGAAACACCTCCCTTACCAATACCACTTGAATTTCTAATTCTAGTACCAATTCTAATTGCTTTATCAAATAGTGTGTTGAGGTGTTGACTTGATGCTTTTACTTGTCTTGCAGAAGTGATAGAGTTTTTTATTTGGCCTAAAATTTGTTCTTCTCCAATTACCATAGAGTCTAATCCTGATGTTAGTTTCAATAGGTGATGCAATGCTTCTTGATTTTCAACAAATTCAAGATTTTCATTACACATTTCTTCCTCAAGGCCAGCAAGTGATGCCCATGTTTTTTTAATTTTTTCTTTATCATATGTTTTTGATTTTCCAAATAACTCAATTCTGTTACAAGTTTGAATAATTACACATTCATCTAATCCTGAATGCTTTTTGAATTGCTCATATGCATTTTCTATATCTCTTAATGTAAATTTCTCAAGAATATGGATTGGTGCATTACGAAAAGTTACACGTGCATTTATGATATTTTGATTCATTTCCAATTTCTCAATATTATACTAGCTCGCTTTTCAGCTTTTTTCATCTGGCCGTCTTTTATTAATTGATCAATCTCATTATCAACCATGATACTGTGTAGATACTCTCTTCTTTGAGTTTGAGTGGGAATAGTTTCTTTTGCAAGTTTTCTTGCGATCTTTTGAATTTTGATTTGAGCAATGTCTTCTTTTGTGATTATTTTTTTGAATATTTTTTCTGCATTTGTTTTAATTTTTTTTGACATTGCTGGACTACGACCTCCAGTAAATATTGCAATCTGAATTATATTTTCAAAATCAATTATTGCAGGATTTGAAAAATCACTTTCATCCGGACTATCTGAACTGTATGCAATTATTTTATTTCTTTTTGCACTACTAATTATTTTTTGATTAATCGCTTTGTTATTTGTAGTTGTAATTATCATGTATGGTTTAAATTTTAAAATAAATTTACCATCTTGAATTTTTTGTTTTTTAAATTTAATTTTTTTTGCTTTAACTAATTTTTTAATATCTGAGTTTATTGAATCACTAATTACTATGATTTCACAATTTTGCTTTAATAGAGAATTGATTCTTTTTTGTGCCTCATTTCCTCCACCAATTACGATGATTGTTTTATCTTGAAGATTAAGATTAACTATCATCGATCAAAAAGACTTCAGTTTCTATTTATGTATTAGAAATCAATGCGTAAAATACCAGTTACGTTTTTAATTGAATGGAAAAAGTTACTGGTTACATGACTTCTATAGATAATTTGGATAAAGAAATTCTTAATGAAATACAATGGTCTTTTCCACTTGTGACAAGACCTTTTGATGCCATTGCAAAAAAATTCAATACCACTTCAGAAATTATCAAAGAACGTCTAAACAATCTAAAAGAAATTGGTGTTCTAAGGCAACTTAGTGCAATATTTGATACTAGAAAACTTGGATACACTAGTTCACTAGTTGCAATGGAAATTGAAGATGACAAACTAGAATATGTTGCAAGCCAAATTAATCGTCATCCCGGTGTTACTCATAATTATGAGCGTGATCATCAGTTTAATCTTTGGTTTACTCTAGCTGTTCCACCTAGAACAGATTTGAACGCAGAACTTGATAAATTCAATGTACTAAAAGGAATAATAAAAGTACGAATGCTTCCAACTTTACAACTATTCAAAATTGGTGTTAAACTAGATTTAGTTGATGAAAAAAAACATGATATTGCTCCAACTGAAGAGAAAAAAGAAATTAAAAATATAAAATTTGAACCAACCGAACAAGACAAAGACTTTATTCGTGAATTACAAAAAAACATGGCAATTATTGATGAACCATTTGTAAATGCTGCAAATAATCTTGGATTAACTGAAAATGAAGTATTTGAAAAGATGAAACATTATGAAGACATTGGTGTAATGAGAAGATTTGCAGCTATTCTAAGACATAGACAAATTGGATTTACTGCAAATGGGATGATAGTTTGGAAAGTACCTGAAGATAAAATATCTGAAGTAGGGGAAAAACTAGGCTCATTCCCTCAGGTGAGTCATTGCTATGAACGACCTACATATCCTGATTGGCCATACAATGTATTTTCAATGATCCATTGTAAAACTCAAGATGAAGCACATGATGTAGCAAAAACAATACAAGATCAAATTCATGTTGATGAATATGATATTCTTTTTAGTACTCGTGAATTCAAAAAAACAAGAGTCGAATATTTCGTAGAAAAATCTTTCACTTTAGAAGAAACAATCCCTAACTCTTAGAATTCATTTTCATCATGTCCTACGACATGAACTGTACAAAAATATTGGTTATTCATGTTACAATAGTATGTAGAATTATTAGCACACATTTTACACAGTGGTTTTTTATCATTTTCTGATAATTTTGTATGGTATATCTTACTCCTACTAGTAACGTTAGAATTCTTGTATATATATTCTTGTCATGTTTGAAAAATATTCTGTTTGAAGTGGATTTAGAGGCTCATCACTGTTAATTTTTTTAATTATTGCTTTCCATTTTTTATAATCGCCAATCCTGGCAAGCTTCATTCTTTCTATAATTTCTAAAGTTTTTTGAGCATCTATTTGTCTGTCCATTGACAAACTAGTTAGCTGGGATGGTTGCCTTTAATTCATAGGATGGCCACGAATTATACAATTCTTCAACCTCTTTCATATCTGAGCTTGAAATGTATTTTTCATCTGCCATTTCAGCATACATGACAATTTCTTCTTCACTGATCATTGTTGGAAGTACTGTTGTGAATCCTTTTTTTGTCATCATAAACTTCATTGCAAATTCTGTGACGCTTAATCCATTTCTTTCTGCAATTGGTTTGAATTGTTCAACTTTTTCTAATGATGCTTTAAGCCACTCTCGTTTCCTAACTGATCTGTGATCATTATCATCAAATTTTGTATCTGCGTTAACCTTCCCTGTAAGTATTCCTGATGCTTCTGGAACTCTAACTAAAATTCCAACATCTGTTTCTTCAGCTTTTTTCATTAATTCGTTTCCTGGAGTTTGTTCTAAAATATTGTAAACTGTCTGAACTGCACTTACATTTGGTCTATCCATTGCCTCCAAGCCTTCCTGTGTCCAACCAATTGCAGGACCTAATGCCACTTGGTATGTTTTGATGGATTCATCTGCAACAAAACCATCTAAGACATTAAAAATTGAATCATTTCTAATATCTTTTAGTTTTGGATTATGCAAACCATACATGTCAAGATGATCTGTTTGTAATCGCTCTAAACTATTTCGTAATGCCATTTTAGTAAAATCCTCGTTAAAATTCTGTGGTAATTCTTTATGCCCAATTTGTTCAACTTCGCTAAAATCATAACCGTATTTTGTAGATATGACAATTTCATCTCTCATATCTTTGAAAACTTCACCAATGAGTCTTTCACTTTTCCCTTTACCATACAAGTCTCCTGTTTCAAAAAAGTTAATTCCTACATCGTATGCTTTTTTCAGCATTCTTTTAGCTTCATCTTCTTCAATTTTTTTGCCCCACCAATCAAGAGCAATAGCCCAAGCTCCAAATCCAACTTCAGATACTTTGATGTCTGTTTTTCCTAGTTTATTGTATTTCATCTCAAATCTTCTTTCACTTTTTAAATTTCATCATTTATGTTTATCCAAGATTTGCATTAATGACATTCTTAAAAATTAGTAAATTTTTTCAAAAAACCTATCCTAGACTAATTATCAATGGAATGATGTCTTTTTTGACACTCACAATCATTGGAATGTCGTTTTGGACATATTTTGATACTTCTGACTCTCTCAATTCCATGATAAGATTTTGGAAATCTCTGATGTCATCTACTTCAAATGCTAGCATGAAATCCTGATCATGTATTCCAAAAGAATATGTTGTGTTTAGAACAACTTGCGGATATTTTTTACTTATCCCTATATGTTCATCCATAATTTCTTGACGTTTTTCTTATCTAGAAGATACCATTCCCTTGTTTTTGTAAATGGATATACTATGACGTGTTTTTTTGGTTCATCCCCTGTTAGAAATCCATGAGCTTTTTGTTCTTGAACATAAAGAGATGACCGTGTACATGACAAATATGTTTTTGATGGTATGATGTATTTTCCAAAAACTGTTTTGTATAATTTTTCAATTACTATTTGAATTTCTTCTATTGTTTTTGCTGCAAACCAAAATAGAAAGTCAGTATCATCTCTTAAACCTAAATTAGAATATGATCTAAACATAATTCCAGAATTATTAATTATGTTTTCAACTTCTTTTGCAGATTCTTCTTTTGCCAAATCTGCCATCCATCTCCATTTAGGATCTACTTTGAAAAATGAGAAATTAAAATAATATTGTTCACTGTTATCTGACATATTTCATTCCATCTTGAAACCCTATTTAAACAAAAAACTTGATTTTCTATTGTGGAATCTCTATGATTTTCTTTTGGGATTTATGACCTGATTTAATTTGAACAAGTGTAGTTGACACTCCAAAATGTTTTGCGAGTTTTTTTATAATTTCTTTATTTGCTTCTCCTTTGATTGCTTTTGATTTTATTCCAATATTGATTTGATCTTCTTTTATTTCTAAAAATTCTTTAGAAAACTCTACTTGAACTTTGTAAATCAATAGTTTTTTGAAAAAATGTTCTGCTTAAATTTTATTGGGCTGGTTGTTCTAAAACCCACTCATAACCTTCTGCTTCTAGTTTGTCTGCAAGAGATGCATCCCCAGTTTTCAATACTTGGCCTTTAGCAAACACATGAACATAGTCTAATTTGTCTAAGAATTTTAAAATTCTAGCATAGTGAGTAATTATAATTATTGTGGCATCTTTATCTGCAACTTGACTGATTGCTTTTGCTACTGCTTGTACAGCATCTATATCTAAACCTGAATCTGGTTCATCTAAAATTGAAACTTTTGGTTTTAGTACTGCCATTTGTAAAACTTCTGCACGTTTTTTCTCTCCACCTGAAAATCCTTCATTGAGATATCTTGAAAGAAATTCTTCTTTCAATCCAACTTTTTCTAAATTTTCTTTAAGGTATTTTTGAAATTCTCTTACTGTGATGAATACTTCTCTGCTGTCCCCTTCCAGTGCTTTACTTAATGAATTGTAAGCTGTTCTAAGAAAGTGAGAAAATCCTACACCTGAAACTTCTGTTGGGTATTGAAATCCTAAGAATAATCCTTTTTTTGCTCTTTCATTTGCCTTTAAACCTAAAATGCTTTCTCCATCTATCAAAATATCTCCTTGTGTAACTTTGTATTTTGGATGTCCAAGTAATGTATAAGCTAGTGTACTTTTTCCTGAACCGTTAGGTCCCATAATGGCATGTACTTCTCCAGGTCCTGTTTTTAGATTAACACCTTTTAGAATCTCTTTACCTCCTATTGATACATGAAGATCTTTAATTTCTAACACTGCCATGTTGCGCTTAATTTTCTTTCTATATATAATACCGACGAAATTTAGCTAATCCTAACCAGAAGTTTTTAAAAATAAAATGAAAAAAGGGGGGATTTAATTTTTGGCCAGAGATGGTCTCAAAGTAATTTTGAGTTTGTAGCATGTTAGAATCTCTTTACATCTGTTTCTGATAGTAACTTCTGTAACTCCTGCAATACTTGAAACGTCTCTTTGGAGTACGTTTTGTCCAAGTAGTATTGATGAAACGTATAGGTATGCTGCTGCAATTCCATTTGGAGCTTTTCCATCTGAAATGTTACTATCTTTTGTTTTTTCTGCAATTTCCAAGGCTAATCTTTCGACTCTAACCTCAGTTTGTGTCATGTTTGCTATTTTTGAGATGTATTTGTCCATGGTTACTACTGGGGCTGATAATTGCTCCACTTCCATTACCATGGTTCTATAGTATTTTGCTGCAAGTTTTGTTTTTGATTTAACATCTTTTGCTGGACATATTCCTCGGCAAATTTCTTCTAGTGATCTTACTACTTCACATTGTTTACATGCTATGTAAATTGTAGCAGATGTTATACTGACTACTGATTTTCCCTTCACATCTACATGTCCATCCAAGTTTCTGTATATCATAGAAGCAGTTTCCAACACATTCTTTGAAAGATTAAGACTATTACATGTCTCACCCATTTTTGCTAAAACATTTGCAAGTCTTCTTTCTTTTGGTGATGAAATTCGTACTCTTTGTTGCCATTTTCTGAGATTGCGCATTTGGTTTGAAACTTCGTGGTTGATTGTTTTTCCACTAAAGTCTTTTGATCCCATTGAAATCTCAGTTGTTATTCCCAAATCATGTTGAGAATATGTTGTTTGTCCGGTTGCTCTTGCTAGCTTCATTTTGTCTTCGAGATTTGAGCTAATTGTTTCTGGACCACTATCTACAATCTGATCAGCGACTACTATGCCACAACCAGAGCAGATTATTTCACCATTTTGCATGTCATCTACTAATGTAGATTTACATTCAGAACAGCTTTGGGTTTCTAGTATGTTCATTTTTTTCTTCTCCTAAATTTTTTGTTTGTACTTACAGGAGGTTCTTCATCTGCGAAAACACTTTTGCCAATGAATTTTTTTATATTATTTGTTAACGGCGTTGCTGATGCAAACGGTCTATTTACTGGACCTATCAATTCCATTACTTTTGCAACTCTAGTTCCTTTTTCGTCACAGAGTATTTGTCCCTCAGCTAATTCTTTAGATAGCTGAATGATTACCCTGCCACTACCGGCTAGGTGCATTATTTCGCCTACCTCCTGCAATTAAGAATACTAATTATGATACACTATCATAGACTTCTGTCAACTTTACTTTAGTTAAGAGCTAGATTTGATTTTATTTTGATTGTTTGGACCTTTTAGAAACTAGTTTTTCTGAAATTTTGTTAAGAATTTTTGTTTTGGTTGATTCTTTTGGTAATACTATGTATCCTGACCTTACAAACGGTCTTTTAGGAAATCTTACTTTCTCATTTGACTCTGTAACTTCTAAACCTGCAGACTTTGCAGCATCCTTTAATTCTTTTAGTGAAGGATCAAAAACACATTTCGTTAACCCCATTCTTCTTCCTTTAGATTTTTTTAAATTCTTGTTGAAATAATCCAACCAGATTACGACATGCTCGTAATCTTTCATTTTATTCCTTTAGTAATATTGCGTTAACTATTCCGTTTTGTCCAGGTTTTGAAATTACTCTACACTTTCCTTCTTGTGTTTCTAGAATTGCACCTTTGGTAATGATGCCACGTCTTTTGTAATCATTGTTTGTAGCATTATCTAAAACTTTGATAATTTTTGCTTTCTTTACTTTTGCACCACCTGTTGCTAAATTTACAAAATCAATTGTTTTCAAAGCTGTTTTTTTATTATTACCTCTAACTCTTCTTGTAATTGTTACTTGAGCTCCATTTACAGCTTCATTTGGATATCTATCAATTTCATATTTTCTTCTAATTCTAAGTGGAATTCTTCGTCCTCCAGTGATTTTACTGGTTGCTAAATTCTCTACTGACTTTTTCACAAAAACTTGACTGAATTACTCTAATTTATACAAAACGCAAAAAATTAGCCTTAAACTAAAAAAATCTGTTTAGCTTAGTTTTGTATAATTTGTGGTGTTGGATTTGTATGTCCCATACTTGCTGTTTTTCTTACTTTGGAGAATAATCTTTGTTTTAGATCTTCTGTATCTCCTTGTATTCCAAAATATTTTTGGAATTTATTTGTAGTTGAATAAATTTTTAATCTCCCAACATTTTGATGACTGATAAAATCTAATTGTCGTAATTCTTTTAGATGTGCATAAACCCCTGAACCTCTTGTTTCAACAAGTTGTTTTGATGAGATTGGTTGTTGATATGCAATGTATGATAATGTTTTGAGTGTAGCATTTGGGAGAATTGGTTTTGAAGCATATCTTTTCACTGTGGAGCTAAATTCTGGTTTTAATTGAAAAACATATGATTCATCTGGAAGTATTACTACTTCTAGTGCTTTGAATGCTGATTTTGTCTTTTTCATTATACTGTTGAGTAATTCCAGTGTCTTTGTTCTAGATTCTGTGCCTGACGCTCTAACCAAATCTTCAATTCTAAGTGGCCTACCTGCTGAATACAGTGCAGCTTCAATTCGTGCTGTTGCTTCATCCATATTTTCAATCCTAACCATGCTTATCCCTTCATTGAAACTTAGTTAAAGAAATTTTTTCTCCATTTTTGATCAGTTTGTTAATTTTTCTTTGATTGCTATGATTTTGATGTCATCTTCAATTTGTTCAAGATCTACCTTTTGGTCTCTGGCCAAAAACAACACTGCAAAGAAACATCTGATTGAATCAACTTGATCAAGTTCTGTAACTATCTCTTGAAGAAATCCAAACCCTGTTGATGCAATCTTTTTCATTATTAGATCTTCATACTTTCCAATTATGTTTTCAAGTGAAATTAAATATTCTTGAAAATCTGGCACATCGATTGGCTCAACGTCAATTTGTCTATTTCTTCTTGATTGAGGATTTGCAATTGTACCTATAAGATTTTGAAGTAATCCTAACAAATCATCTAATGAAACTGGATATGTTGATTCATGTCTGTATGGTATGTCAATTAATTCAATATCTACGTCTGTTCTTTGATGCATTGGTTTTCTCTCCATTGCAGCTCTTTGTAATGCAAAGATACTTTCCACTTTCATTCTATAGATTAGTGATGATGATAGTGCTGCCATTCCTGCGACTTTGAGATCTTTTTTACCTGTTTTTTCTAGAATTTTTGTCAACAAATTCAAAATTTGAATTAGATCAATATCCCAAACATCTTTTTTGGCAACTGATGATGGATTAAATAAAATATTTATCGGTTCTTGAGAAATACTGTTAGGGGTTTGTGATTCACTCACATTACATCTCTCTGACTATTCAATAATATCTAATGGCTCTATTTTTTTCTCACTTCCAGTCAACTCTTATATTGTTAAGCCAAAAATTGTCTTTATGAAATCTGCTCAAATCCCAAGTCCAAATGAGCCTCTTACAATAATTGAATCTGAAAACCCAAAACCTCAAGGAAATCAGGTTCTGCTTAAGGTAAAGTCTGAAGGTGTATGTCATAGTGATTTGCACTTGTGGGAAGGTGGATATGATCTTGGAGATGGTAAATTTTTGAAAGTTACTGACAGAGGAGTAAAATATCCTATTACTCCTGGACACGAAATTGTTGGAACTATTGAAGAGATTGGTGATAATGTTTCTAATGTTTCAGTTGGTGATGATGTTCTAGTTTTTCCTTGGATGGGTTGTGGAGAATGTCCTGCATGTAAAGTGGGAGATGAAAATTTGTGTGATACTCCAAAATCTATGGGCCTTTTTCAAAATGGTGGTTATTCTGATTATACTTTAATTCCTGATTCTAAATACTTGGCAAAACTTGATGGAGTTGATCCTGATGCTGCAACTTCGCTTGCTTGCTCTGGACTTACTGCCTACAACTCAGTCAAAAAAGCAAATGTAAACTCTCCAGAATTTTTGGTAATAATTGGAGCTGGTGGTTTGGGATTAATGGCAATACAAATCGCAAAAGCAATCACCAAAGCCAAAATTATCTGTGTTGATAATGATGACAAAAAATTTGATACTGCAAAAAAGATGGGTGCAGATTATGTTATAAACACTAATGTCACAGGCTCTATATCTTCTGGAATTGGAAGTCCCACAGATAAAATAATTTCAATTTGTAATGGTAAAGGTGCTGATAGCGTAATTGATTTTGTTAATGCCCCTCAAACTGTAAAGGTAGCACTTGGAATTTTACGAAAAAGAGGAAATCTTATCCTAGTTGGACTTTTTGGAGGATCTTTAGAAATATCCCTTGTAACTATTCCACTCAAATCAATTACAATCCAAGGCGCATACACTGGAAACTTTGATGACATGGTCGAACTCTTAGACCTTGCAAGAAAAGGAGTCATTAACCCTGTTATATCCAAACGATATTCCCTTGATGAGGTAAACACCGCTTTAGAAGATCTCAAGGCACGTAAAATTATCGGACGTGCTGTGATAAATCCATAATTAATCATCAATTACAAAATCTTATAAAATAAAAATATTGAATATTGTTATTGACTATAAAGGTAAATTGTAAAGTTGCACTCACTCACCTTAAAAATAAACAATTCATTACTGCTCACAATTTATTTTTGACTCAAGCTGAATCTCTAAAAAAATCTGAATATCTTAAATCTGCATTATTGTATATGTTATCAGCTGAATGTAAAACTAGACAAGGAAAAGAATCTAAAACTGAAATCAAAGAAGTTGGTGATTTATTTTTAAAATATTCTAATTTAGAAAATTCAAAAAATGTAAAAGGTGCGTTACTTTGCGCTTCAAAATGTTTTTTGAGTTTAGGAGAATTTAACAAAGCAAAAAATACATATCAAAAAGCAAAATCTATTTTTTCACCAACGATTCAAGTGATGAGACCTATTGTCATTATTGATGATAGTAAAGCAATCATCATGAGGTTACAAAACTATGTTGAAAAATTAGGCTATTCTGAAATTCATGTTTATGAGAATGGAATTTATCAGAAGAAA
>SPKZ01012651.1_pt1 | contig 12500 bp, 9 predicted proteins | sample 2456571 | NCBI WGS metagenome assembly SPKZ01 (sample SAMN11192286, study PRJNA482655) | marine metagenome | biome: ENVO:00000447; feature: ENVO:00000244|ENVO:00000211|ENVO:00000569|ENVO:00002023; material: ENVO:00002151; isolation source: ocean water from marine abyssalpelagic zone ...
AAAAAGCCAGTATAGCCGCTAAAAAGAAAATGGCAGGGCTAGACGATGAATATCGCTCAACCCTGCTGGAATCTGGGATTAAAATGCGCTAGCCGTGCCATAAAAGACTTAAGTTGTTAATTATTCGCCAACAGCAAGTTTTTGATGTACTGATTTACCCGGTAACCAGTCAAAATAACCCTCAAATTACACACGGGGCGCGAACCCCAGTGCGATACTCTACCGCTTTATTAAAACGGCTGGCTCAATGGCGTTTACTTATCCTTATGGTGTCGCTTAACATTGAAATTGTTCAACCATAGCTTTTATCTCGAGCGAAAGTTGTGCAAGCTCTTCGCTTGCCAATGCCGTTTGTTTGCCACCAATAACACTTTCTTCCGAGATCTGGCTGATATTGTCAATATTTCTATTAATCTCTTCTGCAACAAGCGTTTGTTCTTCTGATGCGCTGGCTATTTGACTGGTCATGGAATCAATTTGAAGAACAGAATCTGATATTTCGACTAATACCTGTTCTGTTTTGTCCGCATGGTTAACAACTAGCAGAGCTGCTTGCTTACTTTCGGTCATAGCATTGGCTGCTGCTTGGGCGCCAGATTGCAAGTTGTTAATAACGCTATGTATTTCATTGGCTGACTCATGAGTACGAGAAGATAAGTTACGTACCTCATCAGCGACCACAGCAAAGCCTCGGCCTTGCTCCCCGGCTCTAGCCGCTTCAATTGCTGCATTTAAGGCAAGTAGATTGGTCTGTTCGGCAATCCCGGTAATAACGGATAAAATTGAAGATATGTTGTCACTTTGCTCTTCAAGGGTGTGAACTAAAATTTCTGCCTGCACAAGCTTGCCTGAGAGCTCTTCTATTAACTGGCAAGATTGTGCAACCACCACTTTCCCCGATTCAGTTGCTTTGGCCGCATTATGTGAAGCACTGGCGGCATCACTAATATTGTTAGCAACTTCATGTACGGTGGCAGACATTTCAGTCATGGCACTGGCCACTTGATGTGTCTGTGCTTGTTGCTCTTCCATGCCCACTAAGGTTTGCTGGGTGGTGCCCGATAATTGAATTGACGCACAGGAAATTTTCTCAGAGGCTAAATTCATGGTATGTAAGATCTGATGAAAACTAGCAAGCATACTATTGAAAGAGTTACCCATATCTGCTAATTCATCTTTACCACTAGCGTCTACTCTAATGGTTAAATCGTTGGTTTGAGCCACCTGCACCATTTTTCTTTCTAAAGATAATAGCGGTGTAAGAATGGCATTTGAGGTTAAATAAACAATAAAAAAAGTGATAAAGACAATAACTAAGGTAGTCAACAAGGCTATTTTCAATTCATGCTTAAAACTTTGTTCTATATCATTGAGATAAACGCCTGTTGCCACCCCCCAGCTCCAAGCAGGATAATATTTAGCGTAGGTTAACTTTTTTTCCGCTATTTGTTGGTTAGCCCTTGGCCAAGCATAGCGGACAAAACTATCACCTTGAGCAATGGCATCGCTAATTAAGTGTCTAAAAAACAACTTGCCGTCCGAATCAACCACAGATGTTAGGTCTTGACCAACCATTTGAGGATTAATCGGGTGCATTACCATAGTGTATTGTTTGTCAAAAATGAAAAAATATTCATGCTCTCCATATGAGAGTTGCTCTATCAGTTGTTTGGCATTCGTTTTAGCTTGTGATAACGTTTGACTACCATTTTTCACCAATTGATCTTGCTTAGCCATTATGGAATAAGCCACTTGTGTCAGATGTTTTAATTCATTTTTCTTAGCCTGATTTAGATCAATCCAAACCTCATTCATGGTAATCAGCTGACTAATGAGCAATGCTGAGATTGACACCAAGAGTATTAAATTTAATTTTGTTTTAATGGTAAATAAACGAAATAGTTTTTGCATTATTGCACCTTAAGATAGAGCGACATTTATTATCTACTTGAGAAAAATTAGCGTGTTGGGTGAGCGGGTAAATGGTTCACCTTACGTTTACATATCTCTAATTCGGATAAAGATGAATATATTTTCTTAGTTGAAATTGGCTTTATTATAAAAAGTACACAAAAATATATTATTGATAGAAATCAAAGTTAGTTTTTATTTTTATAAAACTTTAATGTAAAAGATCGATATCGCTCAAAGAATAGTCTGAAGACTGCTATATCTCTGTTAATACAACTTTCTGGGATCTAGACATGCTAGCCAGTGATGCCATACGACCTTGGCGTTGCCCGCCAGATATTTTACCTATATGAGTGTCTAAGTTAAATTCCATTTTGTTGGAAAAACGTAGCACATTTGCAGGGTTTGCTGATTGTTATAAACCTTCATCTATTTTATTTTTTGATTCACTTTTACAAAAACTCAAATCAGATTCATCTTTTAAATCAAAATTTATTGCTCCAGCTACAGATGCCAATTCAAAAATATCATCCGTTGTATGATATTTTATTTGGGAGCCTAAAATCTCTTTAGACATAGAGAGCCACTCTATAGATTCCTGCACAATTAATTTTAAATAATCATAAAATTGTTCTGCACCTTTTGAATAAAAAAAATCGATTTCATGTCCAAATTCTTTTTGAACACCATCTTTGTCGATATATAAATTTAAACAATATTCGTATGAGATAGGCACATGATCTGAACATCCTAATTATAGATTTATTCAGACTGAAAGGACTATACTGCGCACTTTGAAGTCATGCCAATGCGACTTCGTGACTGGCGGCAATGGTGGGTTTTTCGACTGTCAGGTTTGATTATAACTTATAAATCAAAAATATCCGTTCAAGTTTTAGCTACTATAAATAAACTGATTAGAAAATAAACTCACCTTAAAACATCTTGATAAAGCTGCTCAGCAAGTTGTTTTAATACCCTAGGCTCAGGGTGAGTTTGCGCAAACGTTCTTAAGCCATACATGCCCATCAAAAAATATCTGGCTAAATGTTCACTATCTTTTTGTGCGCTGATATCCCCTTCTTTTTTAGCTTGCTCAAATTTTTCAGCGAATGCTTGTTGTAGCATAGATAAGTTATCACTAATTACCTGTTGTATTTCAATATCTTGCTCTGCAGCTTCGTTCAAGGTTTTGGTCAATAAACAGGCCTGAGTATTATCACAACTGATGCATTCGGTTACTACATTATCAAGATATAATTTTAAATTATCTGTTGTTCGTTGTGATGCAGAAAAAAAACGCTCAAATTCAGCTTGTCTGTCTAAACGGTATTGTTCAAGTGCTGCTAGCAATAATCCCCGTTTATTTTCAAAAGCACAGTAAATAGAACCAGGATGGAGACCTGTTGCTTTTTTTAGATCTTGCATGCTGGTATTGGCAAAACCTTTGTTCATAAAAGCATTCATGGCAGATCTCAATACTTTTTCTTTATCAAACTCAGCATTACGCATTTATTTACCACCTTGCTCACCTTAGATTTGTCGATTATACGCTTATTTGAACAAGCATTCAAAAATAATACTTGAACGTTCGTTCAAACAAGAGTATCTTGAACGAACATTCAAAAAAGGAGTATCTCCATGACAGCAAATTTATTTAAACCTTATGCATTAAACAATACGATTAATTTAAGCAACCGTATATTAATGGCACCATTAACACGCTGCATGGCAGATGATAATTTAGTGCCTACACCAGCAATGGCACAATATTACGCTCGAAGAGCTGAAGCTGGTTTAATAATTTCTGAAGCGGTAATTATTCGTCCTGACGGTCAAGGCTACCCCAATACTCCTGGTTTGTTCAGCCAAGCGCAAATTGAAGGTTGGAAAACAGTCACTAGTGCAGTACATAAAAATGGCGGTAAAATTTTTGCTCAACTTTGGCATACCGGCCGTGTCGCTCACCCCTTTTTTTACGGCAATGGTAACGCTGATGCGCCAGTGTTAGCACCTTCTGCTCTCGGCGTTGAAGGTAGCGTACCTAGAATGAGAGAGTTAACTTATAAAATTCCTAAGGCTGTTACTGTTGAAGAAATAAAAACATTAGTAACAGATTATGGCCAAGCCGCTGAAAACGCACTTGAAGCAGGTTTTGATGGTGTTGAAATTCATGGTGCAAATGGTTATCTGATTGATCAGTTTTTACATCATGATAGTAACCGTCGCAATGATGAATATGGTGGCAGTAGTGAAAATATGGTTCGTTTTCCATTAGAAGTTCTTGATGAAATAATTAATAGAATTGGCGCTGATAGAACGGGATTAAGAGTGTCACCTGGTGCCTATTTCAACATCAATGGCGATAGCCAAGATCGCGCAGTATTCGATCATTTATTACCAGCGTTAGAGCAACGTAATTTAGCATTTCTTCATATTGGCATCTTTGACGATAGTATGGAGTTCGATTATTTAGGTGGTAGTGCATCAAGTTATGTTAGAGCGAATTATAATAAAACCTTAGTTGGGGTAGGAAGTTACAGTGCTGAAACAGCAAGTAGTGCGATAAGTGATGATAAATTTGATCTTATTGCTATTGGCCGACCTTTTATCGCTAACCCTGATTATGTCGCTAAAATACGAAACAATGAACCGTTAACAAGTTATTCTGAAGAAATGTTAACAAGTTTAGTTTAACGATAATATCTGCCAGAACAACAAACTCTTTGCCAGATAAAGAGTTTGTTGTTTTCTATTTTTAAACAATCCTGTCACAGAGGAAAGACGTCTTAAAAAACATTAGTCATTAAAATAATGTACGGTTGATTAGTACCCTTTTATCTAGCCATTATGAATAAATCATTTGCGCCACTATCTTTTTTTCCAATTCATCTTCAGGTAATGGACGGCTGAACAAGTAGCCCTGAAAACGTTCGCATCCTAAATTTTGTAAACAGGCTCTTTGCCCTTCTGTTTCTATTCCTTCAGCAATACAAGAAAGCTGTAAACTTTTAGCAAGCGCCACAATAGCCTTCACTACACCTAACTTTTTATTGTCAGTTTCAATCCCTTGCACAAAAGACTGATCTATTTTTAAGGTGTCTAATGGTAAATCAAGCAGATAAGTCAATGACGAAAACCCGGTGCCAAAATCATCAATGGCAATACGAATGCCGTTATCACGCAATTCATTCAATATTCGCTTGGTGGCTTCAATATTATGTAAAAAAACATTTTCAGTAATTTCTAACTCCAATGCTGAAAAAGGTAGTTGGTGCCGCTGTAACGCTGTAGTGACAATTTTCACAAAATCTTTGGCGTGTAACAAAACTTTAGCCGAGATATTTACCGCAACAAATAATTTGTTTTGATGCTGACGTAATCGCTTCAAAGTAGCCAAACTTTGTTCCAAAACCCAATAGGTAATATCTTCAATAATCAGGCTTTTTTCAGCAATAGGAATAAACTCTGCAGGGCTTATAAAGCCCATTTCAGGCTGTGTCCAACGTAATAGGGCTTCAATACCTTGCATTTCATTGCCGTTGAACAAGGGTTGAAACACTAAATGCAATTCGTTATTGCTAATGGCATGGTGCAGCGCTGTATCAATATACTGCTGATGATTAATTTTATCAGCGAGCGTTTGGCTGAAAAACTGATAATTATTTCGCCCCTGCTCCTTAGCATGGTACATCGCAATATCGGCAAATTTGATTAAATCTGTCGCTTGAGTACTGTGGGTTGGATAAAGACTTATGCCGATACTGGCACCAATAAAAAGCTTATGGCCTTTAATGCTAAACAGGGGTTGTAACACCTCGATAATTTCTGCCGCTAATTGAGCAGCGGTTTCTTTATTATTTATATTGGGTAGCAGAATAATAAATTCATCGCCACCAAAACGGCTTAATATGTCGCTACTAGGTATAACACTGGCGATACGCTTAGTGACACTACATAACAGGCTATCACCAATGTCATATCCTAGGCTGTCATTGGTACTCTTAAAATTATCAAGATCAATAAAAAGCAAAGCCAGTGAAGTGGTCTCGTTGTTTGTCAGGTATTGGTTTAAGGTTTGGTAAAGTTGCGTTCTATTTGGCAAACCGGTCAGTGAGTCATGATGGGCTTGGTATTGAAGTCGTGTTTCAATATGAAGTCGCTCTAATGCCGCCCCCATGATGCTGCCCATAGCAACAAAGAGATCTTTAAGTTTGTCGCCATCATTGATTGCCTGAGCAGTTGCGGTGCAAATGATTCCGGTAACTTGCTGCTCAGTATAAATAGGAATATTCCAGCCACTTACCAAACCAGCTTTGGCGAGCAGTTTATGTTCTAAATAATGTTGATTTTTAAAGTCAGCAAAAAATAGCGGTTCTTTTTCTTGCATAATAGTATTAAGAATAGAATCCTCTTGAGCGGGGAAAACTTCATACGGTAATGGCTGCGTTGATTCACAAAGAAACTTAACTTTAAAGGCTGACTTATCTTCGGTAGGCGTAACAAAACAGGTGCGCTTGGCCGGTATTAAACTCTCTATTGAATGCAAAATAACATTAAATATGTCAACTTCACTAACAGCGGTTGATAAGTTTGCAGCACATAGGTTTAAAACCTCTAACTGTTCTGAATAATGGCGATAGCCAAGCATAGATATTCGAGTTTTTTCTAATAACTGTTGTCGCTCTAAATAGGTCGAAAGCAAGGTGACCACCAGTGACATTAAATCAAGGGTATTTTGGTTGAAAATATTTGTACTTTTGCTGGCAATATTAACTGAGCCAATAACTTCGCCGGAGATCATAAATGGTGCGTTAATAAAACTTTTTATGCCCTGTTGGTATAGCAACTGATTATCAATTAATAAGCAATCTGGATTGATAATATTAAGCGCACAAGTTTTTGCTTTTATTGCCTGACCAACGCAAGTGTCATCCAAAGGCAAGGTTTTGCCAATGGGTAAAGCGCCTTCAGAGCCATGTAACGAGAAAACCTCTAATTCGGTATTATCAGCATTTAATAAGGTGACGCTACAACGATCAGCGGGGATTAACTCGGGTAAATGTAAAGCCAGGCTAGCATAAATTGTTTTGGCTGACGAAGCTTTATTGATCGAAATAATAAAGTTACTAAGTGCTATTGATGACTCTGGATTATCAAACAAAAGTGCGGTGTTCTCTGACAGCATAAATTACCTGTTGTTGACTAAAACTGGGGTCGTGGCTAGAACGGTCCATATATGCCATACAAATTATTAATTAATATTTACCTACAAATACAATTAAATTTATTTTTTACCGTGTTTTTAGTGAGCCTATAACAATTATACATAATAACCAAGTTTAAACGGGGACATCTAACCAATTTAGTAAATAAAAAAATAGTAATCGACCTAGAAATTTGACCTTTTTAGTCTCTCTATTCTACTTTACTCGCTCAAATTCAAACAACAGATAGCCCGATAATTAGCGCAAGAAAAAGATCTATACTCAGAAAAACACCCATGTGAAATTTAGTTTGTCACGCCACCAAATAAAACGATTTCATGGTTATCTAACCACAATGGATACTTTGCCATCACCTTGGTGAACATTGGGCTTTGTAAATAATTATTGAGCCATTGCCTTACCTTTGGATAGGGCGATTGTAAATACCATTGGCGCTCTACTCGGGCAAACTGACGAATAAACGGCAGTAAGGCGATATCAGCAAGGCTTTCGGTATTCGACATTAAAAATAGATGGCTAGACAAACGACTTTCTAATAGTTCAAGGTATTGTTCACACACCCCCCTGCACTCTACAACATTAGTTTCTCGGTAACGTTTGGCACATTTATATTTTTCTAAACACGCTTTAAAATCATCATCAAAAGTAGTAATTAAAGCAAGCATCTCTGCCAGTACACTTTCATTTTGGCTATGTAATAAATTATCGGGATCTGTTTCATTGAGTGCCCATAACATTACCGCTAAACTTTCTGCTAACACTGTGCCGCCAGTCAATACTAATACAGGTACGGTCGCTTTAGGTGATGCCGTGATCATTTCTTCAGGTTTATTATTTAACACAATATCCCGTAGCATAACGGTTTGTTTGGCTTTATAAATAGCAATTCGCGCGCGCATCGCATAAGGACAATTTCGTAGCGAATAAAGAATAGGTAAAGGCTTGGGTTTAGTTTTCGTTAACATTAGCTTATCAGTCATTGACTTCATTAGTGCTGAATTACGCTGATTAATTAATTGAATTGGTATTAATGAATAAGAGCGCAATTAATGGTAACAATCATGGTTATCATTTTACTTAATTTCAATGATTGTCTGTTTAGATTACTTTAACTGTATTCATCCACTAAATATATGCGTAAAATCCCCCCTTTGAAATTTAACTGCCTTAATAATTGGCTAAAGTTGTATAAATGAGTCCTAAAATTGAATTGTTAGCCCCTGGTGGTGATATAGACGCAATAAAAGCAGCCATAATTGCCGGTGCAGATGCGGTTTATTGTGGTTTAGATACCTTTAATGCGCGAAATCGTGCCGCTAATATTTCTTTTGACCAGCTCGTTGGTATTATTCGCCTTGCGCATCAGTATGACTGCCAAATATTTCTAACCTTAAACATTATTATTTTAGAGCGCGAGTTTAAATCACTGGCTAAATTGTTGAGCAAGTTAGTAAATACCACCCTTGACGGGGTTATTGTGCAAGATTTAGGGTTGCTTTATATTTTGAACAAGCATTTTCCTACCCTAGATATTCACGCTTCAACGCAATTAACAACGCATAATATTGGCCAAATCCCTTTCCTTAAAAAGTTAGGTGCTTCTCGTGTTAACTTATCAAGAGAAATGAATTTAAGAGAAATTGCCGCAGTTACCGACGTTGCTCAAAAGCAAGACGTACTGACTGAAGTATTTGTTCATGGTTCATTATGTGTCGCTTTTTCAGGGTTATGTTATTCAACGTCAGCCAGTGTAGGTAATTCAGGTAACCGTGGCCGATGCAGCCAAGCTTGTCGTGAAGAATACCAAACAACGCCTTCAGGTAATAATTTCCCGTTAAACATTAAAGACAATTCAGCATTTTTTGATTTACCCGAATTAATTGATGCCGGCGTACATTCCTTTAAAGTAGAAGGCCGCATTAAAGGTGCTAGTTATGTGCATACGGTTATTGACAGTTTCCGCAAACAAATAGATGGTTTTGTCGCCACTGGCGAGCTACTTGAAGATGGTGAGCGCCTCTATAAAGTCTTTAATCGTGATTTAACCAATGGATTTTTACGTGGCGATTTAAACCAATCAATGTTTATTGAAAATCCACGGGATAATTCAAAATATCATGCCGTTGATCAAAGTAATGCCATTTCTGTGGTACAAATTCAGGAAGTTGAACAACACCTTAGTACAGAAAAAACACAAATAAATATTGACGTCAATGACAAGATAAAACACTTAAGCATAGAAAAACGCCCTTTAGCGTTAACCTTTACTGGTGAGGTTGGCAAGCCATTAACACTAACAATAATGACTGAAGACTACGCTGCAGGTAAAACCACCACTGAACAGAAAACTATCGTTCTGCACAGCCATAATGACTTAATGGCCAGTGATAAAAATTGTCTTGATCAAGAAGCCATTACAAAACGTTTTAAGAGCTTTAATAATGCACACTTTACCTTAACTGAATTAAACGTAGATGGTATACCAGCAGGGGTGAATATCCCTTTTAGAGAGTTAACTATCCTTAAAAACGAGTTAGCTTCACTATTAAATAACAATCAACCTATTCACCCTGAAGTTATTCTGCCCAAGTTAGCACGTCATCCTAAACAGCTGGATAATAGCGATACGAAAAGTGCAGTAAAAGCGAAATTATCTATATTAATTAGTGATGAAACCGACCTAAACCTTACTGAGGTTACCAATGCGGATATTTATTTCAAATTGCCTGACGCCTATAAGCGTGGTTGTACTCAATATATTGGGTTTTTAAATGCCAACCCACGATTAATCCCATGGTTTCCTTCGGTATTAATTGGTAAAGATTTTGACGTGGCGTTGAATATTTTAGAACAGGTTAAACCTAAATTAATTGTCACTAATAATACCGGCATCGCCAATCGCGCTTTTGAACTGGGGATAGAATGGATCGCTGGACCCTTCTTAAATACCACCAACTCTTATACGTTATTGGCAATGAAAGAAGCCTTTAATTGTGCCGGTGCGTTTATTTCAAACGAGATAAATCATCAACAAATGAAAACGATTGCCCGTCCGGAAAACTTTAAATTGTTTTACAGTATTTATCATCCCATTTTATTAATGACAAGTAGACAGTGTTTCTTCCAACAAAGTGTTGGTTGTGAAAAACCGCGTATCGATAACGGTTGCATGCTTTCTTGTGATAAATCAACCAGTATCACCAACCTTAAAGGTATTTCCTTTTCTATTGATAAGCAAAAAGCCGGTTATCCAAGTATTTATAATAATGAGCAGTTTTTAAATATGGAAATTATCAACGATTTAGCCCAACTGTATGACGGCTTTATGATTGATTTAACTAACATAGGCGCAGGCGATAAAGAGTCACCGGACAAAGCGGCACTCATTAAACAATTTGAACAGTTGCTTATGGTAGAAGAAAATGGCAAAGACGGCTCAGGTAACGAACTAAGCATTGAAGCAAGGCTAAATGAATTGGTACCCGCATCTACCAACGTGCAATACCATAATGGACTGTGATACTTAACGACGATTTATTGCTAAAAACAGGCATGAGTTTAATGCCTGTAATGCAGCAGCCTAAAGCAGTCGTGAGATTTTGTGAAATTAGGGTAATGTTAACCTAAACTCGCTGCTCGCTTGTGAGGCAGGTTTAAGCTTATTATAGTCTGTGGGAGTCCATCTCAGAACGCTAACTTTTGCCACAGAGAAGACCTTAGCATTAACGCATAAGAATTCAATTCGAATTATATTTTGTATCTCTAACCTCAGTTTATATGTAATGAATTAAAGAAGTCAGCAACTTTAGAATGAACAAACAGAGTATTTACATTCACTTAGCTAAATCACCTTCAGTGTGAAACAATAACCTGAAGTAGAAAACTTAAATATACCTATATAAACTAACTTCAAGCGACTCGAAATTATACATTGGTAAGGAATAAAAATAGTGAAACAGGAAGAATTAACTAAATTACTAGCCAATCATAAGTTATGGCTTGAAACCGAAGGTATGGAAGGTCAGCAAGCCAATTTCGACAATAATATAATTGATCAAAACTATAATCATGAATCACAAAGCATGAGCGTTAGGTTCCACAAAGGTGGAGGACTAGAGGCTGTCGGTGGAACAGCATACATAAACGAAAAAAAAAGCACTGAACATAGGCATTCTCATTTCACTAACTTAGATTTCTACAAGGCGGATTTACGTGGTGCAATATTTAGCAACTCCCTGTTTTATAAGTGTGACATGTCAGAAGTAAATTTTAGTGGATGTAACCTTTCTCAATCTAAATTTGCCGAGGTTAATTTATCACGATCAAAATTTGGAGGCTTCTTTGAACCAATGTCTCAACTTAGTGGAGTTACTTTTATTCGGTGCAACTTAACTCATAATTTTTTACAGCAACATGATTTATCAGGAAGTGAATTATCTGGTACGGACTTTAGCGATAGCAACATGATAAGTACAAACTTTTCGCAGTCGACGGCCAATGGTTCAGTCTTTAAATCTGTGGGATTATCAGGATCAAACTTCTCATGTTGTAATTTATCAAATTCAAAGTTTATTGATTCTGATATGTCTAGTGCTGACTTATCCCTCGCCAATCTAAAGCTTTCTACCTTTGAAAATACAAACATCTCTGGTGTTAGAAGCAAGTTCAAGGGTTTTTTTCATCGAGTCAAAGAAGCCTTTGGAATGCAACCTAAGCCTTATTATGTAGGTTGTCGCATGGATTCTGCGTACGGTAATGAGAGCCTTAAAAAGGAAATCAGAGAAGAGGCTTACGTGGAAGAATTTGCTAAGGGTAGACCAAGTTGGTACAAACTTTGGTTGCTATCTTCCGATTGCGGACGTTCAATGAGACTATGGTCAATATGGTCAACCGTAATTGCTCTGACTTTCGCTTTAATATTTTATAAAATTGGTATTGATGGTTTTTTATTTAATAGCCCAATTAAAGCGTTAGTAGATCAAGGTGACTTCTTTCCTTTTGTTTATTACTCTGTTGTCACCTTCACCACATTAGGATTTGGGGATATAACACCAGTGACTTCTTTTGCTATGACGATGGTTATAATTGAAGTCATTATCGGCTTTGTATCGCTAGGTTTGCTGATCTCAATATTAGCTAACAAAGTAGCTAGTAGAGGATAACAATTAAGGACTTTATGCTCCCAAATAAATTGGTGAAATTTATCTAACCATTAATATAGGAAGCATTAGAAAATATATCGCAAATATTTTGAAGTTAACTTCCGCTTAGCGCACTTCAATGTCATTAACTTAAGGATTTAACACATACGTTTATAATTCATTGGGTACTTATTTGTCTTGTTTCTACGGTCTTGTCGAA
>SPKZ01018835.1_pt1 | contig 12489 bp, 13 predicted proteins | sample 2456571 | NCBI WGS metagenome assembly SPKZ01 (sample SAMN11192286, study PRJNA482655) | marine metagenome | biome: ENVO:00000447; feature: ENVO:00000244|ENVO:00000211|ENVO:00000569|ENVO:00002023; material: ENVO:00002151; isolation source: ocean water from marine abyssalpelagic zone ...
AAGGCATGCCTTGACTCTTGGATGCTGAGATTCTGGCACAAATTGTAATGCTAACTTTTCAAATTCTTTAGGAATATTTTCAGGTGATTTTTCTAAATACTTGTATTGTTTGAATCCCATATCGGCAATCCCCTCTGTATCAACTAATTTCTTCAAAGTCTTATCAAAAGCACCGTTATCAAACATGATTAGATTCTTGTCAGTTTCTGGCATATCATCTGCCAATCCTACAAGTTTGAATAATACATCTTTGAACTCATAAGATGTCATTACAGTGTACTCATGCTGGAGTTCACTATGTAGAGAATGATTAATTAATTCAAGAAAACCTTTTTTGTTTTCATAAATTTCATCATCTTCTTTGTCTGAATATATCTCTCTTTGTTGTATAATTTTTAGAGCAGTTTCATGTGCAAAGTCGGATTCATCTTTTTTTGGTCTTCCCTTTTCTATTACTTTATTATTCTCATATACTTCCTCTATCTTCCTCTCGATATTATTCCAAGGCCTCTGACTGTAGTATCTGCTGTCACACCATTTATCATAAATTATTCTAATTTTTTCAGTAGCATTAGGTATTGATAACCCATCAGTGTTACATTGAACAGCTGCCTGCAAAAAGTAATCATTTGACTGACCACTTGTTGGTATTTTACCTACCTTGAATCTATTCCTCAAGTATAGGTAACCTGATCTATTGGATTTTTTTGAAGGTGTTACTTTAAGACGCTTGCAGATAAAATCAATAAAATCATGAAAGTCCTTACCCTTTGCATCCCATATTTTATCCCCTCCCTTATTCTCATAACTTACAATTTTGTCTAATTTTTCATGGTGTATAACACTGCCAACTCCAACAGCGTAATGGTTAGGGCCTTGAAATTCTATTATCTTATCCTCTTGGATTTTGTAATCATACAGTTCAATTTTTGTAATATTTCCAGATAATCCTTTAACTGGAATATGCCACCCCCTACCTGTTTCAATTACCATGTAACCATTAGCAATATTCTCCTCTGCAAACTTTCTATCTCTTTCTTTATCATCTAAATCAAGTAATCCAGTACCTTTACCATCTATTGCTATTATGCCATAATTTTCTTCAAAAGTTATCTTTTGATTAGGATCAGTCTTTGATGCTTTATATCTATAATCAGCTACTTTGCTTAATTTTGGAATTGGAAAACAGATAAATCCATTTTTTTTAAAAAATTCAATATGATAGTTTTTTGTATTAACTTCTTTATCTGCGACACCATCATTGTTTTTCAATGTATTATTTTCATCAGTCATTTTCTTATCTCCTCATTCTGCCATCTTTGTTTTAGAGCCTCGATTCTTTGTTTTCCCAAAAGTTTAGTCTGAAATTTCAATAAAGTGTGAATTGGTTTTATCTTATCAATCATATTTTATCAACTCCAAAAATATCATATTTATCAAACCCCACACCCATCTTTACAAGAAATAGAACTTTCATTTTCTCTATCAATCTGATCCATTATTATTTGGATTTTTTCCCAATCATCTTTGGTTATGATGTGCAAGCTGTACTTGGTGAAGAGAATTATAAAATTACCAATTCTCCAATTCGTATCATTATGATCAAAATCTATCCCTGTCACCTTATCATCCAGCACACCCTTTGCAAACTTTTCAATATCACATTTATTCAAAGATTTAATGTGGTGTATGTTACAAAGATTTACACCATTAATAGTTGTAATTTTAATCTCCACTAAAAAAACACCCCTGAATTATTAATGTAATATATTATAGTAGATATTATCGTGGATATCTCAACATTTTGGAACTTGTGCCCCTTACTGTTTTTAATATGGTTCATTACCCCATACCGATATCCACGATAATCATAATGACTAATCATTCTAATTCTCTCTCCATTTTCAAAATCTCATCAATGGTTATACTCTCAAATTGTTTCACTGGCAGTTTGCTATGCCCTACATAAAATGGCGTTACATCTACTTTTTCAATTTCTTTTAGTGCATCTCTAAAAAATTCAATATCTCTGCTTACTATACTAATTGACGGTTTTGATGTTTTTACTTTGAAAAATATTCCGTATTGTTTTTCTTCATAATCTAATTGATGAAATTTATTCTCATCTTTTATTTCCCATATTTTAACAACTGATAATCTACAAAATACATCAACGAATCCTAATCTTTGAGAAAACCAATTACTGCCTCTCTTTACAACAACATGGCCAATTTTTGAATTAATTATATCTAGTTTTGATTTACGATATATTGTTGGAGTTTTTAATGTGTCCTTAATTGTATAACTACTTGAAACATAACCATTATTGCTTATTCTATAAAAATAACCATCATCATAAGAATTAGTTAATTTTAAAATATCAAATTTCGTAGTATAAACATCATCTTTTAATTCCTCTTTGTAGATTTTATCTAAAAATATTTTTTTTAATATTTTTTCATCAATTAATTTTAGACAAATATCATCATGCTCTGGTTCTTGGATATCCGTATCTTTTATTCCCATATAATCAGTGAGAGTTTTAGGTGGATTCTCCTGGTATTTCATCAATTTAAAACCTCCTTGTTTATAGAATCAGAAAGATTTTGTAATTTTTCTATACAATCAGTTTTTGTAGGAAGTTCAAAACGGTCACTTCCACTATTGGGGAAAGTCCCCTTTCCAAGAATTGTTAAATTAAAATCAGTCATGCTACTATATCAGATTCCTTTTTTTTTGAAAAATTCTTCAGGGCTAAATCCTTGAAGTGTCTTTAGGCTAATTATTTTTATTAGATCAATTTGAAATGACTGTGAGTTAATATCTTCATCATTGAGTAAATAACTATTTCCAGTATTATAAACTGCTAACCACTTTAAAGGGCCAGTCTTTGACTTTGAAAAATCCATTATTTTAAACTCCTTTTTTGGATTTCGTTAGAAATAACTTGGAGTTCTGCGATACAATCCTCTAACATAGGAATAGATAATTTATCGCCTCTTGAATGCACTATAACATAATGATGAAATAATGCACGGGAGTTGAAGAATTTTTTAGATTTTCTGATTTACATTTTTTACATGGTATTCCTTCTTTAACATGGATACGATTTTGTGAACAATGTAAAATTTGATATTTATTAGTAACGAGGTCCTTACTTAACATAACTTAAAATCTCCTACATGGAAGTTTTGAGAGATGTCTCGGGTGTGGGTTGTGTCTTGTAGAAAAGATACCCATTACCTTTTTAATTAAATTAGTAAAATCAAACATTTCATTTTTTCTCCTGTAAAATATCAAAGGCCATATTGATCATCTTATCGCCACCGTGCAGTAATTTTTTCCCTGTAATCTGCTCAATGCGTGTTATTGTCTTATCTTGTAAGGTAATTGTCGCCATTATGCCATGATAACGGCATATTTACATATAGGAAGTATAATTTAGTAGGTAGTAAATATGGGTAGTAAATACAGGCGTGTAAAATGTCCAAGATGTTCAAAAATAGGGGTTTTTCGGCCTAAAGATAAGAGACTAAACAAGCTATACATTTACCATTATGATCCTATCAAATACAAAAGGACTGGAAATGGTGACAGATGGCATTATCTTGGTGATTATCATAAACAAAATCAAAGATTTCTAGTAAAATTACTTTATGAAAATATAGACGATCCAATAAACACTAAAATCAATTTTTCAAGGATCAGAGAGATATTACCAAGTGACGAAGGAGGAAAACTTGAGTTTTTGGGACAGATGGATAATCTAAGAAAAAAGACCAAAGGTTTAGAGTCAAATAATATTTCACTAGACTTGGAATTATTTGCAGCATTCATCAATGAGTTAAGAAAGATACGACTTGGATTAGAAAGGCAGACTAAAATGAGATATGAAGAATCAACATGGTCTAATATTAAATGCCCAACTGTAAGATAAAATTAAAATTTACCACTAAATACAAAACAATAGAAGGTAGTGAAGGCAGATCTGCCAAACTATACCCATTAAAATAATATCAAAAAAATGAATTTATCAGCACATACAAGGAATTACATATTTTAATTAGATTTAGAATTACTTAGAGTAAGATACCATGAGGCAGTGTTTACTGAAAAACATAATGAAGTAAAAATATTGCTGTAGAGTTTATGGAAGTTCAAGGCATATCCGCAGATAACTTTATTGAAAATTCTGAAAAGGAATTGAAATAATGACTGAATTTCATAGATTAAAATTAATTAAATTTTAATTAGTATTCTCAAAGACTTTCTTTTTAGATATCTCATCACTGATTAATTTCTTTAATTGTGGAATTGTCAATGACCATTCTTTTAGATCCTTATCAGATAGGGGGATGGTTTTCTCATCTCTATTATTTGCAGCTAGTGTATTTTTTTCTTCTATTTCTCTTTGGTTTTTCTCTTGTAGTTCTTTGATTTGTTGTTCCATGCTGGAGATTTTATCTAATCCTGTGGTTAGTTGTTGTTTTTGTTCATCAATAATTTCTTCTTTTTCTTCAAGTTCTGTAATTCTCTCCTGCTTTTTCTGAATCTCTATTTTTTGACGTTCAGCAGGATCTACTGTAAGTTGTGAAATTGCTTTTTTGAACTCTATAAAACACTGATCTCTTGTTGGTTCAAGATATACTCCGTCAAGTCCTTTTTTATGGGCCATTAATTTTTCTGCAATATTACTATTAACCTCATTTTTCATTTTTAATATTCCGTTGAATCGTTTACGAAACATATAGACAATAGCCTTATCATATCTATGTTTATTCACTTTGGTTCTTTTAATCCCCGCCATTGAAATTAAAAGTCCAATTATGTATCGTAGATTTTTTTCTGTAAGATTATTTCCTTTAGCACTTCTTTTATCAATAATGGCAAATATCGGAGAATCATCATCAAGTTTTTCATTTTTTGATTTTCTCCATTGAAAATAATCATCAAGTGAATTAGTTGCTTCTGGAGTTAAAAACACCCAGTAACCCTCAATAGATTCATCATATACTTTGATAGCATAACAATCATCAAGTCTAACTAAATGTTTGATACAAAGTATAGGATCAACTAGTGCAGCTGGCCTTACTCCAGTAGAAGATAAAAAATGAACTATTGCTATGGTTCTAAGTGATTTTGTGCATTTTAACATCTTGATTAGTTCTTCTGTTGTTATTGGAATTTTACCGCCAATAGCTTCTGTATCCTTTTTTACGCTATGTCTAATCCTTTTTTCATGCCAGATACAATCATTCATAACAAAAAACCTCTCAATTCCTGCCATATTGGTCCTAACTGTTCTGCCTTTGTTTCCCTTAGAATCTAAATAATCAATATAATCTTCAAGATATTCATCTATTGCTTCTGTTTTTAATTGTGCAGTCTTATCATAATCATCTAATTTACAAAATTCCATAAAATTTTTCATAAACTTTGCATATGTTTCTTTGGTTGATTCACTACTAATGCCCCTAAGGAATCTTCTATATGATCTGTATTTTTCAGAATTTTCTTTGATGTGATCTTTGATATGATGGTTCTTCCTGGATTTTTTCTTTAATTGTTGCACTTGTTCCAACAGTTATGTTCCTAACTAATAACACTTAAGCCTTACTTTTACCATCATTAATTATCTTTTTTTCAAGTCTATCTTCAAGTGGAATCTCAATAAGATCACCCATTCTGAGATTTTTTAATCCTGCTGCAACTGCCTTTGCACCCTCTTCGTCTTTTTCAAGACCTAGCAGTGACATTAGATATGCAGCACCTGTTTTTCCTGCCAATTCACCAAATACTATTCTTCTTCTATTTCCAACTGCTCTTGGTGGAATTGGCTCATAGGCTGCAGGGTTTTTGAGAATTGCTGCAAGGTGTGTTCCTGCTTTGTGTTTGTATGCTGATGTACCTACAATTGGTTTTGAATCATATGGTTTGATTGATGTGTAGTCTTCAATTAATCTGGATAAATCTAGTAACATATCTAATCTGAAATCATTTGGTGATTTGTATAGATACGTAAGTGCTACTGCAATTTCTGCAAGTGGAGGTATGCCTGTTCTTTCTCCAATTCCATCAATAGTTGTATGAATTTGATCAACCCCTGCATCACATGCTGAAAATGCATTAGCTACTGCAAATCCTATATCGTTGTGAACATGTGCATCTAATGGAACATCTACAACTTCTCTTACTTTTTTAACAAAATTATACATTCCAATAGGACGTAAAATTCCAACTGTATCTGGAAGACTAATCCTATCAACGCCTGCTTTCTCAATTTCTTTACAAACTTTAAGTAAAAATTCTGGTTCTGTTCTACTTCCATCTTCTACAGTAAATCTAATTTTAAGACCATGAGATTTTGCATACTCTACAGTACTTACTGCTCTCTCTAACGCCACTTCTCTTGTAATACGTAGTTTATCTTTTAGATGTATGTCTGAAATTCCTAAATATGCTGCACACCATTTTGCATCACAATCTAATGAAATGTCAATATCACTTTTGAGTGCACGTCCATGAGACACAATATCTGCCTTTAACCCTTGTTTGATTATTGTTTTAGTTGCTTCTTTATGATCATTGGATACAATGGGTGAGATTTCAATTTGATCTACTCCAAAATAATCTAACATCCATGCAATCTGAATTCTTTGTTTGTTTGTAAATGAAACACCTGGATGTTGTTCTCCTTCTCTTAGGGTACTATCCAATATTCTAATCTTCTTTGGATTTTTGTCATATGCATTGTAGATGTTAGCATAGTGATTCGGATCTTTCATTACTAAAATCGTTGATCTAAATTGAGAATATAAACATATTCGTACTAGGTTCGTTGGAAATAACTAGTAATGATCCTAATTTAGTTTTGAATTGAAATTATTATACGAAAGTCGTTTTAGACTACTTTTTTCAAAATAATTACAGTATTTGTATCAACAACACCGGGAATTTTTCTCAAAGCATCTATGGTGCTATTAATTTCTGCAATATTTGATGCGCTGATGATAACTGTAATATCGTATTGACCTGTTATTTCATAAACTGTTTTCACACCTTCTAATTTAACAAGCCTTAGTGAAACTTTGGATGTGTCAGTTGTAGAATCTACTGAAATCAAAACAATTGCACTAGTTACATTTTCTTCACCAAGCTCAACTGTGAATTTCTTAATTGTTCCACTATCTACTAAATTTTTTACACGTCTTCTTACTGCTGATTCAGAAAGTTTTAGTTTTTTACCAATATCCCCAAAAGATTCTCTAGAGTATTCTTTTAGATACCCGATAATATTTTCATCTGTTTTATCCTTGTACACTTTGTTTTTGCTCCTCTTCAGATAGTATTGAATCTAGAGCATGTAAAACCTTTGTTATGTCTTCTTCAGTTATGACGAGTGGTGCAAGAATTCTTAGTATATTTCTTCCAGAATATAACATTAAAACACCTTTTTTTATTAATCCCATTAGAATATCTTTAACTTCAAATTTCATTTCTATTCCTATCATTAGTCCCTTTCCACGAATTTCTCTAATCATGGTGTGTTTTTCTTTAAGTTTTTCTAATCCTTCTCTGAATATTTTTCCCATTTTTTCAGAATTTTCAATTAATCCATCTTCTGTAATTGCTTTAAGCGCTGCAGTTCCTGCTGCACACGCTAATGGATTACCACCAAATGTTGAAGAGTGCTCTCCCTTATTCATTGCTGCAAGAATGTCTGGTCTAACAAGAGTTGCACCCATTGGAACTCCTCCTGCAATCCCTTTTGCCAAACACAAAATGTCTGGTGAAGTATTCCAATGTTCACATGCCCATAATCGTCCAGTTCTACCTAAACCAGCTTGTATTTCGTCAAAAATTAACAGAATTCCTTTCTCATCACAAAGTTTTCTTACTTCTTGCAAAAACCCTTCTGGTGCAACAATAATGCCACTTTCCCCTTGAATTGGTTCTAAAATAATAAATGCTGTATCATCATCTATTACTGAACGAAGTGATTCCATATCCCCAAAAGATGCAAAAGAAACTTTCTCAACAAGTGGCTGAAATGCTTTTCTATATTTTGGATTAAATGTTAATGATAAAGCTCCAAAAGATTTCCCATGGTATGATCCTTTCATTGCAACCATCCCTTTTTTACCTGTAAACTTTCTTGCAAATTTCATTGCAGCTTCTATAGCTTCTGCTCCACTATTATTCAGATGAACTTGTGTGAGTCCTTTTGGGGCTAATCCAATAAGTGTTTTCAAAAACTCTTCTCTTGTTTTATTGTATAATGAACTATGAACTGTGATAATTTTATCAAGTTGTTCTTTTATTGCATTGTTAACTCTTTGATTTTGATGACCTACTAGTGCTACACCATACCCGCCCATACAATCGATGTATTCTTTTCCATCAATATCCCATACGTGAGCTCCAATCCCTTTTTCAATTGTAATTGGAAACCTTTGATAGAGATTCCCCATAAATTGATCTTCACTCATGTTCAATCACCGTACAATTTTCATGTGCAATTGCTGAAGATATTGGATTTTCTTTTTGACCATTTGCAATAATGGCTTCTTTAACACCCATGTCTAATGCTTCAGTGGATGCTAAAATTTTCTTTTCCATTCCAGGTCCAATTTTTGGTCTAATTTCTTTTGCTTCTGCTAATGTTAGTTTTGGAACAAGTTTGTCATCCATTAATAGTCCATCCACATTTGTGATGAATAATACTTTATCACAACCTACTTTTCCAGCTACATATGCTGCAGCCCTGTCTCCATCAATGTTGAGAAATTCTGATTCCTCACTAATTGCAATAGGTGAAATGACTGGTGTGAGCCCTTGTTTTAAGAGTAATTTGATAAATTCAGAGTTTACTTCTCTAATTTTTCCAGTATATCCGCCATCTATTGCCTGTTTTCGACCTTTTTCATTAACTATTAGTAATCTCTTCTTTCTGTCAGCTTGTATAATTTTAGCATCAACTCCTGAAAGACCAATTGCATTGATACCGTTTTTCTGAAGCATCTGAACAATTGCTTTGTTGATTCTACCTGACATTACCATTGTAAAAATTTCTACAGTTTCTTTATCGGTGTATCTACTTTTGATTCCACTTGGAGATGTTACAAATTTTGGCTCTTTACCAAGTTGTTTACAAACTTTAGTAACTTCTTTCCCTCCACCATGAACTATAATTACTCCTTCTGATTCTACAATTTTTTTAATATCTGTAATTGTACTTGGATGTAGATTATCTACCACACTCCCGCCAATTTTGATTGTGATCATTTCTAAACCGGAGTTAGTGGGGTGTATCTTAGTCCGCTCATTTCATCAAAACCACACATGATATTCATGTTTTGAATGGCAGAACCTGCTGCACCTTTCATCAAGTTATCTGATGCAGACAATGCAATTAATCTATTGTTATCTTCATCAATATCAAATCCAATATCACAAAAGTTTGAACCAACTAAGAATTTTGGATCTGGGAATTTGTACAACCCCTTCTTGTCTCTAATTAGTCTAATGAATTTTTCTTCTCCATAAGCTTGACGATATAATTTCCACAATTCTTTTTCGTCAATATCTTTTTTCATAAATGTATGATTTGTACATAAAATTCCACGGACTACATCAACAGCATGTGGACTCATTGAAACACGAATTTTCTTTCCTGCAATTTGACTGAGTTCTTGTTCAATTTCACCTGTGTGTCTATGTTTTGCTGGTTTGTATGGTCTGATAACTCCTGCTCTCATTGCATGTGCAGTTCCTGAACCAGAACCTGCCCCAGAAGAACCAATCTTAGAATCAACTATGATGTGTTCTGTATCAATAATGTCATTTCTGATTAATGGTGCTAGTGCCAAAATTGAAGTTACTGCCATACATCCTGGGCAGGAAACAAGTTGTGCTTTTTTAATTTCTTCTCTGTGTAATTCAGGAATTCCAAAAACTGATTTTTCTAAATAATCTGGATGTGGATGTTCCCATCCATACCATTTGTCATATGCTGCTTTATCATGTAATCTGTAATCTGCACTCAAATCAATTACTTTCATTCCTCTATCGTATAGTGCTTTTACAATTTCAGTTGCAGTGCCATGAGGAACTGCAGTGAACACTAGATCACACTTGTCAGTTAATTTATCATAATCCATCTCTGAGAAAGTAAGATCGGTAAATCCTTTCAAACTTGGTTGTACTCTATGGAGGTATTCCCCAACATGCTGTCTTGATGTAACCATAGCAATTTCAATATCTGGATGGTTAACAAGAAGACGAAGTGTTTCTCCCCCTACGTAACCTGAAGCTCCAACTACTCCTACTCTCATGATAAACCTCCTCGTAATGGAGTATAATTTATTTCCTAACGAAATTTAGAGCGAATTTTACCATTTCTTTTGGAATATTTCGTTTTGCAACTCTAGCCAATCCTTTGAATTCGACTGTATTGTTAACTTCGTGTACAACTAGACCGTTTTGTTCATCCTCCATCATGTCAATTCCCAAAATTCCACCACCCATGGCTTTTGATGCTTTTACTGCCAGATCCTCCATCTCTTTTGTGATCTCACAAAGTTCTGGATCTGCTCCAAGCGCAATATTTGTCTTAAAACCTCCAGATGATTTTCTATACATGGCTGCAATAGGCTCATCACCTACTGTAATTACTCTAATGTCTCTTGGTGGTCTTTTGATTAATTCTTGTAAATAGTAAATTCGATCATGAGGACTATCTGTAATATCTCGAATTTCAAAAATTGCATCCATTGTATCTCTATCTTTAATTTGCATTACACCTCTTCCCCAACTTCCAATTAGTGGTTTGATTACTAGTGGATATCCAACTTTTTCTATATTTTCTGCTGCACTTTCACTTGAAAATGAAAAATATGTTTTTGGGGTCGGAATGTTATTTTTTTTTAAAAGCAAAGTCATGAACATTTTGTTTCCACAAATGTTTGCAACATCAAATTTGTTTAGTACTGGAACATTCATGAATTCTAGACTTGCAGTAAAATGAAGTCCTCTAAAATAACTAACACATCTTTCTAAAACAACATCCCCAAAATCATAGTCTTCTTTTTTACTATCAGTGTTAACTTGAGTGATTTTTGCATCTAACATCACTGCATCGTGCCCTAGTTCTGTTGCTTCTTTTTGAAGCATCTTTTCTTCCGTTCTTAAACGGTCAAACACAATGCATATTTTTGACATTACTCTCCCCAGTCTTCGCCAACACTTTCTGCTTGTTTTAGCTCAATATTTGATCCCTCTTTTTTTGAGATTTCATAATCAGCACCACAATCAGGACAGGAGACTATTTCTCCAACTGAGGCATCGTCTGGAATTTTTAATGTTGCATCACATTCTGGGCAGTTCATGTTTTTGTTGACCTTTTCTTTTGTAATTTATTAGCTTCTGTTGACTGCATTCCCCATAATTCTACAAATCCTTTGGCTAATCTTTGATCAAATGTTGATTCTGATCCATATGTGGCAATTGCATGACTGTACAATGAGTTCTTGGATTTTCTTCCAACAACTCTTAAACCTCCTTTGTACATTTTGAGTTTCACAGTTCCTGAAACTGGTTTCTGTGATGCCTCAATGAATGCATCCAGGTCTGTTTTGAGTGGGTCTTGCCAAAGTCCTGAATATACCAAGTATGCCCATTCATCATCTATTTGAGATTTGAATTTGTTTTCATGTTTAGTATGGACCATCTTTTCTAAATCTGCATGTGCTTCAATTAGACAGGTCGCTGCAGGAGTTTCATACACTTCTCGAGATTTAATTCCAACAACTCTATCCTCAATATGATCAATGATGCCTACACCTGCATTACCTGCTTTTTTACTAATGTATTCAATTAGTTTTTGAGATTCCATTATTTTTCCATCTACTTTTACTGGAACCCCTTTCACAAATTCTATTTCCAAATATGTTGGTTTGTCTGGTAAGTCTTTTGTTTTAACCCAAATGAATGCATCATCAGGTGGTTCATTGTATGGATCTTCTAATACCCCACCTTCTATTGCACGTCCCCACAAGTTTTGATCAATACTAAATCTTTTTGCTACAGAATCAATTTCAATTCCATGTTTTTTTGCAAATTTTAATTCGGTATCTCTATCCAAATTTTTGTCTCTAATTGGAGCTATGATTGGTAAGTCTGAACCTGAACGTAATGTAATATCAAATCGTACTTGATCATTTCCTTTACCTGAACATCCATGTGCAAGCGCTGATACTTTTTCCTTTTTTGAAATCTCTAAAATTTTTTCAGCAATTAATGGTCTTGCTAGTGCTGTTGCAAGACAATATTTTTTTTGATATAACGCATTGGCTTTAATTGCTGGAAAAATGTAATCTTTCACAAATTCTTTTCTTGCATCAATGTTGTAGTGTTTTTTCACACCAAGTTTTTTTGCTTTGGCTGCAATTTTTTTAATATCATCACATTGTCCAACATCAACTGTTACAG
>SPKZ01017445.1_pt1 | contig 12488 bp, 9 predicted proteins | sample 2456571 | NCBI WGS metagenome assembly SPKZ01 (sample SAMN11192286, study PRJNA482655) | marine metagenome | biome: ENVO:00000447; feature: ENVO:00000244|ENVO:00000211|ENVO:00000569|ENVO:00002023; material: ENVO:00002151; isolation source: ocean water from marine abyssalpelagic zone ...
GAGCATGAGCATGAGCATGAGCATGAGCATGAGAGTGTTACCGCTCCCACGCATCGATCATCGACTGCGCACAAGGGTCAAACACCCGCTCCTGCTCGCAGTGCGGTCAAGCCGGAACTCAAAGTGCGCAGTGGTGGCGTGCGCTCGAGCCTGGTTATAGCGCCGGAGAAAGCCGTTCTTTCATCCCGCTCGGCTGCTGGCGCGGCGAACACCTTTGCCCTGCGCCCTTTCAGAGCCAGCCCCAATGTAAAAGACCGCGGGACAAGAGCGCGGGCCAGTCAAACAAAGCTCACTGTGCTTGCCTCCTTCGCCGCCCTATTATTCGTCGTAACAGTGGTACTGACTTCACTATTGCCCAAAGATGTCATTCCCTCAGGACCTGACGCCGCTACTGCGCTTCCTGATGGAAGACTGCTGCTTTGGTTCGACGGCGGTCTTCTGGTACACGATCGCTCCGGGACCGTACAACAGCATAGCGACGCCGAGGCCCTCGGGCTGACAGTAAACCCCGTGACTGCGATGGCAAGTGACGGCGCCAGCGGATTCCTAATCACCCAAGTCGTCGATGGGCGCAATCTGACATCCCGCTGCGAACTATCGCCGCTCGCCTGTGCGCCATACATTGATGACGTGGAAGCACATGCCATCGTCAGGCATCCGCGCACGCGGGTGCAGTTCTACATTGATCTCGCTCGCAAGCAGCTTGTTCGCCTTGCACCAAATAATGAGCAGCCGCAGTCAGCCGCTATTGAGGTCTCAGACACCCCTATTCTGCTACTACAGGACGGTCTGCTGCTGCTGAACAGCGCGATTGCGCCGGCCATCAGCGTGCTACTGCCAGATACGAACGGTTTTGCGCGCCAGTTGGATGAATTTCTGCTTCTGCCTGCCACACCCAGCGGCGCTGAAATGACTCAGGTTGTCGATTTTACGCCCACCGACGCTGGCTGGTGGGTGTTAATGCAGTCTGAAGACGGTCAGCAAAAGGGCCTGTATCGCTTTGACCAGAAGTGGGGTTTTGTTGGCGAGATCGCGGTTGCTTCGGGTGCCATCGATATTGTTCGATGGGGACCGCGGCTGTTGGTTATCGATCCCGGCAGTCAGGACATACAGCGACTGAGTTTGAGCGGCGAGCCACATAAACCCTTGCAATCTCAGGCAATTACCGACGCCGTCGCTGGCGCGATTGCCGAGCAGCAGCAACGGGATGCACTGTCCGGGCTGTTTCGTTTCCTTACGGCTTCCGTCGCACTGCTTGGCGGTATCGCAGCGTGGCTTCAACACATGCGATTCCGGGTATTCAGCCATGCCAAGCCACGTGGAGCCGAACCGATCGATGACATTGCCGATCAGATCCAGTGGGTTATACCTAGCGCAGCGAGAAGTGGTCGGCTATTGGCAATCATGGTGACCTTAGCAGTCCTGTTGGGTCTTACGCTGATTGCGGCGGGGCTGGGTCTGGTGTCATTGCCTACAGCAACGGCAAGCACCCTACTTCTGGGCGGCAGTCTGGGAGCCGTCTACCTCTATCGACGCATGCCCACAGGCAACCTGGGGCACATCGGCGAACGCCTGGTACTCGTTGACCACGGCAATACCTATCATGTGGGCCAAGGTGCGCAGCTTCATTACCGTGGACCCTTTTTGATTATGGATGATGTCGCTGTGTTCACGGGCACCCGTCTCTTACCGGTGTTTGACGCAGCCCGCCTGCTAGCGCTGAAACCACTCATTGACGCTGGCATCAGAGTCGAGCGAAAGGTTGTTCTGGTGTACTTAATCCAATCAGCGCATCCCCTACTGCTGGCGGCGGTATTACCACTGGGTAGTTTATTCGTCGTGCTGGCGCATTTACTGGCCTAATCCCATAGCGCCTTCGCTATACTGGCACGACTGCACCACAGCCCCGGAGGGCGGCGAATGCCAGACCACGGCCCCGGCAGCAGCCATCTCACAGGCCAACCTCACGTTGCCCTTTTTGCGACCTGTCTAATTGATGTGTTCAGGCCCTCCGCCGGCTTTGCGGCGCTCGCTCTTCTGGAAGAAGCGGGTTGCCGCGTCACGGTGCCGGCAAGCCAAACCTGTTGTGGCCAACCGGCCTACAGCGGCGGTGACTACGCCGCAGCGCTGCCCACTGCGAAACAGAACATTGAGCTTTTGGAGCCCTTTGATTATGTCGTAATGCCATCGGGCTCTTGCGCCGCCATGCTGTGTCAGCATTACCCGAAACTGCTAAAAGGCACGTGGCGAGAACGGGCGCTTGATCTATCGCAGCGCTGCTATGAGTTGACGGACTTTCTCACAGAGGTGGTACAACTGCCGCCCAGAGCGCACACACCAGAGGCTTCCAATGTGGCCTACCACGACGGCTGCGCCGGTTTACGAGAACTGGGAATAGCCGAGCAACCACGCTCTCTACTAAAAACCCAAAACAACATCGAAGTTGTAGAGCTGCAGACACAGGGCGTTTGCTGCGGCTTTGGCGGCAGCTTTTGTGCGCGCATGCCAGAGATCTCTGCCCGAATGAGCGATGACAAGCTCGACGATATCTCTGCTAGCGGTGCCGCTACCGTCGTCGCCGGTGATATGGGTTGCCTGCTCGCGATGTCCGGTCGTGCCAGTAAGCGGGGGCTAGACCTTGAGTTTAGACATGTGGCTGAGTTGCTCGTAGCGGATTCAGACACAACCAACGAGTCCGGGAGCCGTGACTGATGCAGGTGCAGAGTGAAGATTTCATTGCTCGCGCCGCCGATGCCCTGTCCGATACCGCAGCCAGCGCCAATCGTCGTCGCCTGGGTCTGCAGCTACCCGCTCAGCGGGAAGCTGCCGTTGCGACATTTGGAGCGTTTCAGTCACTCAGGGACCACGTTGAGTCTGTTCGCAGGCATACGCTTCAGCATTTGGACACCTACCTTGATGAGTTCGAGCAGCAGGCACTGGAGAACGGTAATCAAGTGCACTTTGCGCGCAATGGCGAGGAGCTGAACCAGCGGGTACTGTCCATCATCCAGCGCCATTCCGCCAAGCGTGTGGCAAAGGGCAAATCCATGGTGACCGAAGAAACCGGGCTCAATGCCGCTTTAGAAGCTGCCGGATTGCGCGTGACCGAAACTGATCTCGGCGAGTACATTGTGCAGCAGGCGGGCGAGCAACCATCGCATATCGTAGCGCCCGCACTGCACAAACCTGAGGCGGATATCAGATCGCTGTTCTACGAGAAACATCCTCTGGGGGCGCGTGACCTGGATACAGCCGAGGACATGGTGGCAGAGGCACGTCGGGTGCTGCGCGAGGAGTTCCTGGCAGCAGATATCGGGATCATTGGCGCCAACGCCCTCGTCGCGGAATCAGGGTACTCAATGCTGGTGACTAACGAGGGTAATGGAGACCTTTGCGCCAACCTCCCTCCGGTGTTGGTGATCTGCACAACCGTGGATCGGCTGCTACCGAGGCTTTCGGATGCCATAAGCATGTTGCGGCTACTGGTGCGATCCACAACGGGCCAACCCATCACCAGCTATACCAGTTTTTACTCAGGACCCGCGCGAGACGGCGACATCGACGGACCGCGGGAAACGCACATAGTGCTGCTGGACAATGGGCGTAGCGACATCCTCGCCAGCGATTACCGTCCCATGTTGCAGTGCATTCGTTGTGGGGCCTGCTTAAACCACTGCCCCGTATACGTAGCGGCCGGCGGCCATGCCTATGGCTCTGTCTATCCCGGCCCCATGGGTTCAGTACTAACGCCATTACTCACCTCGTTGGAGGAAAGCCATACGCTACCCAATGCCTGCACCAGCTGCGGCCGTTGCGAAGAGGTCTGTCCTGCCAATATCCCGCTGCCCCAGCTACTGCGCGACCTACGCCATGCTGAGAACGAGGCACAACTGTTGCCTACGCCAGTGCGACTGGGGTTAAAGGCACACGCCTGGCTGGTCCAGCGCCCGCAACTGTACAGATGGCTATCAGGCCTGTTCGCGCGATCTCTTTCGCGCCTCGGCAGAACACATTGGCTGGCTCGCCGCGTGCCGGGAATGACGGACTATCTGAATACACGCGACCTGCCCATGCCAGCCAAGGAGACCTTTTTGGCACAGTTGCAGAGGGAGGCAGAGAATGAATGATGCGCGTACCGAAATCTATGCACGGATTCGCGGCACCGCCACCGGCGCCTCGCGCCAAGACATCGACAGCGCATTGCATGGGCTGGGGAGTGGCCCAAGTGCACCGCTGCCGAGCATAGAGCCCTGCGCAGCCTTTCTCGCCAATGTGTTATTACAAGGCGGCAGTATCTCTACCGCGAGGTCGCGTAAAGCGACGGTGCAAGCGGTTGCAAAGTATCTGTTCGAGCGCCATCGCACCCACAAGATAGCCGCCGGTCATGATCAGCGACTGGCGGCGCTGCCATGGCGCGATGCCGGCCTGCTACCACGCTTTGGTGCTGCCGGCAGCAATGACGCCGTCTCAGTGAGTTTTGCCGCGGCGGCTGTCGTCGAGACCGGCAGCGTGATACTCCTAACAGGCAAAGCCAATCCTGCGGCCAATCACCTGCTTGTAGAGGATCATATCGTGCTGGTTGATTGCGAAGCGCTGCTGTCGACTCTGGATGATGCAACCGAATGGGTCGGAAATCTGCGCCACCGTCCGCGGGGGATACAACTCATCTCAGGCCCATCGAGCACTGCTGATATCGGCATGACACTGGTCAGCGGTGCACATGGCCCAAAACGCTGGCACATCATTCTCACTGGAGAGATACCAGCGGAGGCAGAGGAAGAGGCCCGCGAACTGGCGGGCCTTACTTGAGTGCCCAGCAGTTAGCCGGGCCTTGAACTACAGAGGTGTATAGCTGAATTTCTGACCGCCAATAGCCGCCTCGTACATCAGGCCACCCCGTGCGATCGTAAATATAGCCATGCCCTTGCGGTAACCGCCGTGCACGGTTGAAGCATCGTTGCGACCTCCACTGGCGCCCGCTGTTGCGCCACCGCCGGTGTTCGCCTCCGCCGATACACCCGCGGTCAACGCTACCGCTGTGGCTTGGGCGGAAAACTCGAAGTTACCGGAGGTGAATTCTTTGAATGCGCGTTCGTCTTCAAAGAAAATCATTTGGCTGAAGGCTTGTCCGCCTAACTGAAACCCTAGCGTCACTTGCGCCATATCTGTATTGCCGACATGTGCGCCGCGAACAAAGACACGACCCTTACCGTAAGCGCCGCCAATGCCAATACCGCCTTTACCGATTGTAGGGAACACAGCGTAACCATATGCGCTATTGAAGAACGCTGACGTCTCCCCTGCCTCTTTAAAGGCACTGAGCGTGTCACCGTAGTCATCGGCGACACTCAGTTGACTGAGACTGATCAGCATCAAGCTGGCGATCACGGCGTAAAAGCGTTTAATCATTGGGGGAAACTCCAAAATGGACTGAGCAAATAGGCAACGGGTGGTGCCCTCACAGGGGCACGTTTAGCTGCGCCCAGTGTAACAAGTGCCGCTGTATCACAACAATCTCAGAGTCGGCGAATACCGATGAACACCAAGACAGCAATATGACTAACCGGTATTGCGCATGCCGGCAGCCACCCCGGCAATGGTTACCATGATGGCACGTTCCAGCACCTCGCGCGGGTTCTCACGGTTACGCTTTAGTAGTTCAGCTTGCAGCACGTTCAGCGGGTCGGTGTAGACATTGCGCAGCGCGATTGACTCTGCGATCCAGGGTTGGTCAGCCAGCAGCGTATCGCTCGCTGACAGCGACAGCACAGCGCGGGTGTCAGCTGCCAGCGCGGCTCGCAAATCAACCCCCAGCCGCTGCAGCTCAGGGTCTACCAGTGCTTCATCGTAGTATTTGGAGAGCTCGGCATCGGCTTTGGCAAACACCATTTCCAGCATCGAGATCCGGGCTGCGAAAAATGGCCATTGCGCCATCATTTCCTGCAACAAACCGCTCTCACCACGATCCAGAGCGGCTTGCAGGGCTCCGCCGGCACCCAGCCAAGCGGGTAGCATAAGGCGGTTCTGCGACCAGGCAAATATCCAGGGGATAGCCCGCAAGCTTTCTATACCGCCCCCACCTGCCCGTCGCGCAGGCCTGGAGCCCAGGGGCAGCTTGGCCAGCTCCTGCTCAGGCGTGGCGCTGCGAAAATAGGGGACAAAGTCTGGTTCACCGCGCACTACTGCTCTGTAGGCAGAACAGGAATCCTCGGACAGCTTCGCCATCAACTCGCGCCACTGTGGACGCGGTTGTGGCGGCGTGCGCAAATTCGCACGACAAATGGCCGTGGTGTAAAGCGCCAGCGTTTTCACGGCCAGCGACGTCCAGCCCAACTTCGCACGAATCATTTCGCCCTGCTCGGTGACCCTCAACCCATTGCGCAATGATCCCGGCGGTTGCGACAACAGTGCATCGCGAGCCGGTGCGCCACCACGCCCAATGGTTCCCCCGCGCCCGTGGAACAGGCTGAGTTCTACACCGTGTCGTTGACACACCGAAAGCAGACTCTCCTGCGCACTGTACTGTGCCCAGGAAGCCGCCATCACTCCCGCGTCCTTGGCAGAGTCCGAGTAACCAATCATGACCATCTGCCTGTGACCGCAGTGGTTGCGATACCAGTCGGTGGATAGCAGTGTTTCCATCACGGATTCCGACCTTGCCAGGTCGTCAAGAGTCTCGAACAGTGGCGCAACCGGGATCGCCCACTGGGCACCGCACTCGCGGAGAAGCAGCACAACAGCCAAAACATCCGACGGCTGGCGCGCCATGGAAATCACATAAGCACCCAGAGCATCTTGAGGCTGCCGGGCGGCGACTTCGCAGGTTGCGAGCACTTCCGCAGTATCAGCGCTGGGCTGCCAGTACCTGGGTAGCAACGGGCGCGGGCTGGCCAACACATCCAACAGGTGTTGCTGGCGCTGATTCTCATTCATCGCCGCGTAGTCGCCCATTGCCAACACCGAAAAAATTTCAGCGAGGGCACTGGTGTGTCGGGCACTGTCCTGACGGATGTCGTGCCTGACCAAATGTACGCCGAAACAGCGAATTTTCCTTAACAAATCCAATAGCTGTGAATTCGCTACCGACGCCATGCCGCACTCACGCAGCGAGTGATAGCAACATTCCAGCGGCTCCAGAAGCTGATCGACAGCAACCAGCGTGGTCACCTCCGGCGCAGGCTCACCGTCGAGTTCAGCCTCAAGTGCGCCCAAGGTGTCTTGCAACAAGCTACGCAGCCGGCGCAGCACCTCTCGGTAGGGCTCATGGGCATCCCCGGCATACATACGCAGTGCATCTGTACAACGCGTCATCGACAGCTCATCCAACAGGCCTGCAATATCTCGCTGATAAAGATCGGCTGCCTGCCAGCGGCTCAACAGCAACACTTCCCGGGTGACTGTGGCCGTCACGTTCGGGTTGCCATCCCGGTCACCACCCATCCATGAGGTGAAAGCCAACGGCGCCGCATCTATCGCCAGGCCTTGCCCGCAGCTGATCTCAAGGGCGCGATCAAGACGTCGCAAAAATTCGGGAACGGCTTGCCACAGTGAATCTTCAACCACAGCGAAGCCCCACTTAGCTTCGTCTACAGGTGTAGGGCGCTGGCGCCGGAAGTCATCACCAAACCAAATCTGGGTAATCAACTCGCGCAAGCGCGCATGGAGCTCGCGTCGTTCCCTGTCGGTTAAGCCCTTTAGCTCAAGCTGTGACAGGCAACGGCCGATTTCCGACTGCTTGTGGATCAGGGTACGACGCACAATCTCGGTGGGATGGGCGGTGAGCACCAGATCGATGTGCAGTTCTTGCACCGCCGAGCGCACGTCCTGTTGACTACAACCCTCTGCAAGAAGGGATTCAAATTCCTTCAGCAGGGATTGCGACGCCGAATTCAGAGGGTCCATCTCGCGAGAGATGGTGTGTTGCTGGTCTGCAATATTGGCAAGATTCAGGAACTGGCTGAAGGCACGAGCGACTGGCACGAGTTGATCGTCTTGCAGATTTCGCAACGTGTGCAACAGGGTTTGACCAGCGGTGGAATCGCCCTCACGGGCTGCCCGCGACAGCAGGCGTATGTTCTCCACCGCAGCCAGCACCGCTTCACCTTCCGCGCTGGTAATCACTTCACCGAGCAGAGCGCCCAGCATGCTGACATTGTTTCGCAGGCTGCTGTAATCCGGCTCAGTTGTGTGCTCTGTCATGGATTAGCTTTCCCAGTCATTCATCAGCGAAAGAAGGTCGCAAACCCGACTGGAGTAGCCCCATTCGTTGTCATACCAGTTCAGCACCCGCAGGTATCGCCCACCGGTGACCGCCGTGAAGGCACTGTCGTAAATCGATGAATGGGGATTACCGATAATGTCAGTGGAGACTATCGGGTCGTCTCGATACTCCAGAATGCCTCGCAATTGGTCTGATGCTGCGGCTTGCCGCACCGCCGCATTAACAGTATCAATATCAACCGTTTTCTGCAGGGTGACGAAAAGGTCAACGACCGAACCGTCGGGCACAGGAACACGGGCCGCAATACCGTGCAAGCGGCCATTCAAATCAGGCAGTACAGCACCCACGGCTTTGGCGGCCCCGGTAGATGTGGGAATGATATTCTCGGCAGCAGCGCGACTGCGGCGCCAGTCAGAGTGCGGCACATCCGCCAGGCGCTGATCATTAGTGTAGGCATGCACTGTATTAATCACACCTTCCGAAATCCCAAAAGCCGAGTGCAACACACTGGCCATGGGCGCCAAACAGTTAGTGGTACAACTGGCATTCGAGATGATCCGATGCTGAGGGTTCATACCCTGCTCATTCACGCCAAGCACAACGGTGTAGTCGATTTCATCTTTGGCGGGTACGGTGAGAAGCACCCGGTTCGCACCGGCGCTGATGTGCTGCAAGAGCGCTTCGCGAGTCCGAAAAACCCCAGTGGCTTCGATTACCACCTCCACACCCAAATCACCCCAGGGTAGATCCGCGGGGCTGCGCTCACTGAGTAACCTCACCCTGCCCTTGTCAGTGACGAACTCGTCTCCCTCCAGCGCCAGTGCTTTGCCAAAAGAACCCATCACGGTGTCGTAATCCAGCAGGTATCTCAGCGCGGCTTTATCAAACAGATCATTGATAGCAACGACCTCAATGTCGTCTCGTGCCTCGAGAATACGAAATACGGCACGTCCGATACGCCCAAAGCCATTGATAGCAACTCTCATTACGCGACCTCCCCTGCGCTGCGCGCATCGAGATCAGCGTACAACCTTGCGACATCCAGCAGGCGTGCGGCATGACCCCGGGATTCGTACCAGCCGAGTATCTTGATGGTGTTCTGGCCCGCCTTGATGGTGCCCTGACTGTCGTACAGCAAGGTGTGAGTACTGCCGATAACGTCAGATGACACGATGGGATCATCGGCGACACCCAGTATGTCCGGCCGTCGGGCAGCGGCCTCGCGCAGGATCTTGTCAATGTCAGCAACGTCCACACTCGGTTCATCAATCACGATATTGGTGTCCAGCAGACACCCCTCATGGACCGGCACATTCAACGCTGAACTTGTTACCTTTCCAGCCATGTTCGGCAAAATAGTAGGTATCCATTCAGCCGCCTCATGCCCATTGGGAATAATGTTCTTTGCCGCGGAGCGGCTGCGACGCAGATCACCGGAGGCATAATCCTGTAGCATCTGGTCTGAGGTGTAGGCGTGAATGCTGGTGGCGCTGGCACACGCTATGCCCAGCTTTTCGTCCAGCACACTCAGCAATACCGCGAGCGCGGAGGTCGTCGCCGAACCAGCCGATACCTTACGGTCACTGCACTGGACGCTGGCCTCGTTCACGCCCGGCACCACCAGGCGGTCGATGGCATCGCCGGGTAAAGTGCGTAATAGAACGCGCGGCGCGCCATTGGCCAGATGGTCTTGCAAGTAACTGGATTTCCGATGCTGCCCCGTGGCATCGATCACCAGATCAACATCGAATACATCCCACGGCATTTCGATGGGGCGATCAATCTGCATCAAGCGGGCACGACTGGACTCATTCACCAGAAAGTTACCCTCGAGGCGGTGCCGCTGTGGGTCAGCACATTCAGCGCGTAACAGGTAATGCAGTACGTCCGCCTGACCAAAGTCGGCGATCGCTACGACCTGTATGTCCTCCGTCTGTGAGGCGAGATCAAACACCTGTCGGCCAATTTGGCCAAACCCCATAATGCCAAGTCTTACCACGCGCCGATGCGCCATGTGTGTCTCCCTTGTGGAATGCCCTGTTGTGGGGGCCTGCTCAAGCTAATCGCCCCGCGCTCAAGAGACCAGCCTCGCTGTGAATGCGCGATGCCTACATTAAGATTAGCTCAACTCTCGCGCCCTGCGCGCCAATTGCACCGACGTGTTTCGGGATTGCGCCCGCCTCGCGGCACAGGCAAGCTTGCGCTCTGATTCGAGAGACCCCGCACTATGCCAGACACAAACACTGCCTTTTTTGAGCTCGATGGTGATCGCTACGTCGGTAATGACGGCGCCAGGGGCCCTTGGACCCATAATGGGTGTCATGGCGGCCCAGCTGCGGGCGCCGTCGCGCGAAGTGCCGAAAAAGCCGTACCTGACAAGCAGCTGGTCAGGCTGACCCTGGACCTATTCCGTCCTGTTCCGGTATCGGGTTTTACCGTACAAACTACGGTGGGCCGCAATGGGCGCACTATTGCCACAGTTGCTCTGACAGTTATCGATGACACAGGAAGAGCCTGCGCCTCGGCCACGGCACTGCTCATGGCCCAACAAGACATTGGCGAAGTCACTACGGCAGCTTTTGAGTTGCCAGACCGCGCGGCCGCGCGCCCCACCCCTTTTCGCCGGATTCGCGGCGGACACGAGCTGCGAACCTTTGCCGACGTCGTGGAGGTCATGACACCCGGCGGGGTCCCGCTGGCTATGGGGCCCAATACGGCATGGATGCGCACGCCCAGACTGGTCTCCGGCGAACAGGACAGCGCGTTCGTCAGCGTTTGCGCCCTAGCTGACTGCGGCAATGGCTTTTCGCGCAATCAGGATGCCGATGAGGTCACCTTTATTAACCCGGATCTGTCGATTAACCTGCATCGAGCGCCCTCGGGAGAGTGGATAGGCGCACAGTTCACCTCGCGTTGGGAATCCAACGGCACCGGGTTATCGAACGCCATACTGTTCGATGACCACGGCCCCATCGGATCTGCGCAACAATGCCTGCTGCTGCAACGCCCGGACAAAGCCTAGACAAAACCGTCTCAGGGGAAAAACGGCAATCCGCGCTGGATTTACACCCGTAGCAAGATTAGACAAACAAGGAGCTCGAACATGGAACCCATGCTCGCTGAACAACGACTGCCGCTACCCTCCTCGGTTTCACCCGAGGCAGAAATCGTACGGACTGCGCTGCTAGAGCGTGGCCTTGAAACGCCACTGGTGCCTACCGGCCTCAGTCGCGACGAAAAGTACGAGCGTATCCGTCAATCTTTTACCGACATCACCCGCACTCTGGGTCTGGATCTTCGCGATGACAGCCTGTGCGAAACACCGCACCGCATTGCCAAGATGTATGTCGATGAAATTTTTTCCGGTCTCGACTATACGCAGTTCCCGAAGATCTCGGTCATCGACAATAAGATGAACGTTGAGGAAATGGTCCGTATCGATGATATCGATCTGGTAAGCACCTGTGAGCACCACTTTGTCACCATCGATGGCGCCGCGCGCGTGGCCTATATTCCCAGTGACAAGATTATCGGTCTGAGCAAAATCAACCGTATCGTGCGGTTCTTTGCCCAACGCCCGCAGGTTCAGGAACGCCTCACACAGCAGATTCTTGTCGCACTGCAGGCATTGCTTGAGACAGACGATGTGGCGGTCACCATTAACGCCGTGCACTACTGCGTTAAATCGCGCGGCGTCATGGACAGCAACTCTCGCACCCGCACGACCGCGTTGGGCGGCGCGTTCAAGGCAGACTCCCGCACACGGGCAGAATTCCTCGATTAATACCTTTCCGGGGTACCTCAGGGTGCCCCGCACTTCGGTGCATTTTATTGTGCGCACACATCCCGTGCACTGCACTGCGTGCTGATACAATACCGCGCTTCATAAAAACATCACCAAAGCCGTTGGAGGCCATTTTGATGATCAAGCCGCTACTGCGCCTGACGAGCGCTGCGCTTGCATTCTGCTGCACCCTATCGCACGCGCAACCGTTCCCATCTACTTATCAGCCCTTGCCATCCCAGCCGACGCTTATCAGCAACGCGACCATTCTTACAGGTGATGGTCAGCGACTTAACGGTGCCAGTCTGCTGATGCGCGATGGCAAGATTGTCTGGGTTGGCAGCGGCGAGACGCCAGCCGGCACTGCGGTTATCAACGCCGAAGGCCGCTGGGTAACGCCGGGCATTATCGATGTACATTCACATCTGGGCGTTTACCCCAGCCCCGGTGTCAAAGCACATGATGACGGCAACGAGATGACCC
>SPKZ01001710.1_pt1 | contig 12465 bp, 14 predicted proteins | sample 2456571 | NCBI WGS metagenome assembly SPKZ01 (sample SAMN11192286, study PRJNA482655) | marine metagenome | biome: ENVO:00000447; feature: ENVO:00000244|ENVO:00000211|ENVO:00000569|ENVO:00002023; material: ENVO:00002151; isolation source: ocean water from marine abyssalpelagic zone ...
CGCAAAGTATGTCGCCTGTGGAATTTCCCTGTTGGCGATGGCTTGTCAAGCACCCGCTGAGGACCACAGTCCAGGCGGCGAAGAACTTTATCAGCTCTGCTCTAATTGCCATGGCGAGACCGGAGCCGGCAGACCTGTGCTCAACGCGCCGGCCATTGCTGGTCTGGGCTCTTGGTACATCGAGGCACAGCTAAAGAAATTTAGATCTGGTGAGCGCGGTACCCACCCAGAAGATCTGCCGGGTATGGGCATGCGCCCGATGGCCATGAGTCTGCAAAACGATGCGCAGATCGCAGACATTGCAGCCCATGTGGCGGCGATGCCCGCTACCAGGCCGAAGCCGATTCTAGATGGCGACGCGGCTAAGGGCGCTGGCATCTACGCTACCTGTTCGACCTGCCACGGCAAGTCAGGCGAGGGGGAGCAGGAAAAGTCAGCACCCGCGCTCAACAAGACCCATGACTGGTACCTGGTGCGGCAGCTACAAAACTTCAAGAGCCGCGTACGTGGCGGCAACCCGGCGGACGCTACCGGCGCCCAGATGTTGCCGTGGGTAGCAATGCTCGCCGACGAACAAGCGATGAAAGACGTCGTCGCTCACATCCAGACCCTCAAGTAGGTAGATATGGCTGGCAAAATCGATCCAGATAAGATGGCCGAGGGCGCGTTCCTGATCACAATGATCGGCGCCTTTCTCTACATTCTCGTAACGTTCTTCTTCGTCATCCACCCGGACTTGGGCGAAGGCGAAGCGCAACCTGTGGAGGTCGGCAGCGATGGTTGAGCACTACCTAACGGCAGCGTCGAGTTACGCCACCGACATCGATAATCTCATTTGGCTCGTCACGATCATCGTGATGCCTTGGTTCTTCCTGGTTCAAGGGATCCTCTTCTACTTCCTTTTCAAGTTTAAGAAGAAAGACGGTCAGAAGGCTCAGTACATCACGGGCGAAGAAGCCCACCAGATGCGCTGGGTGAGTGTCCCTCACATCCTTGTGCTGCTCTGCGACATCGTGCTCATCTTCGGCGCCATCCGCGTTTGGGTGGACATCAAGCAGGACATGCCGACGCCGGACGCCACTGTTCGAATTATCGCGCAGCAGTGGGCGTGGACCTTCGTTCACCCGGGACCGGACAATAAGATCGACACGGACGACGATATCTGGACGGTCGACGAGCTGCATCTCGAGAACGGTCAGACTTACCAGTACAAGCTGGAGTCTCGAGACGTGATGCACAGCTTCAGTGTTCCGGTGTTCCGCCTCAAGCAGGACGCATTGCCGGGTCGCGTAATCAGCGGTTGGTTCAAGCCCATCAAAGAGGGTAACTGGTCAATTCAGTGCGCTGAGATGTGCGGAATCGGACACGGTCTGATGCCCGCTCGCGTCATCATCGAATCAGCTGCCGCCCACGCTGCGTGGATTTCGGCACACGGCCCCGGCAAGCTTGCCGCAGCCACGCCCGCGGCCTCTGCGCCCGCACCGCAAACCGCGCCCGCACCGCAAGCCCCCTAGATTTTAAGAGAACGGCACCGAGGAACACTCATGGCACAACCCGAGACGCCTGAAACCGAGCCCCACAGTGAGCACACTGGGGATGACCACGGCCACGACGACCATCACGAGCAAAGCTTCGTAAGCAAGTACATCCTGTCTACCGATCACAAGATGATCGCGATGCAGTACATGTTTACCGGTATGATTATGGCCCTCATCGGGGGCTTCATGGTCTACGCGTTCCGTACGCAGCTGGCCTACCCGGGCATTTCTGTCCCGGGTTACGGCACCGTATCGGCTGGCGAATACAACGCGCTGGTCACCAACCACGGCACGATCATGATCTTCTGGGTCGCGATGCCCGTGCTGATTGCCGCCTTCGGAAACTACCTGATTCCGCTCATGCTGGGCTGCGACGATATGGTGTTCCCGCGGCTCAATCGCTTGAGCTACCAAATCTTCCTACTTAGCGCGATCGTGCTGGTGGTTTCCTTCTTCGTTCCCGGCGGCGGCTTCGGCGGCGCCTGGACGGCTTACCCGCCGTTGTCGGCCAAGGCGGAATATAGCCTGACGCCCCTCGGTTCGACCCTCTGGTTGGTCGCGGTGGCTCTAGAATTTGTTGCCTTCCTTATCGGCGGCATCAATTTCGTTACCACAGCCATGAACTCGCGTGCCCCCGGCATGAAGATGTTCGACATGCCCATCGTGATCTGGATGATCGTTATCGCGAGCATCCTCTTCATGGCCTCCGTCGGCCCGCTCATCGCCGGCGCCGTCATGCTGTTCTTCGACCAGAACGTCGGCACGGCCTTCTTCGACCCGGATCGGGGTGGGGATCCCATGCTGTGGCAGCACTTGTTCTGGTTCTTCGGGCACCCCGAGGTGTACGTCGTGCTCTTGCCGGCCTGTGGCATCACAGCCGAGATCCTCACGGTCTTCTCCCGCAAGAAGATGTTCGCCTACAAGACGGTCATCAATACCGCTCTCGGAACCGGCATCCTCAGCTTCTTCGTCTGGGCGCATCACCAGTTCATTTCGGGCATCGACCCCCGCATGGCGAACGTGTTCACGATCACGACCGTGATCATCTCGATTCCTATCGCCGAGATGATGTTCGTCTATGTAGCGACTCTCTATGGGGGCTCGATCACGTTCTCCACTCCCATGCTCTGGGCGCTTTCCTTCGTGGTGGAGTTCCTGCTGGGCGGCGTCACCGGGCTGTTCCTCGGAGCGAGCGGCGCGGACATCTACTTCCACGACACGTACTTCGTGCTCGCTCACTTCCACTACACCTTCGTACCCATCGCGATTCTCGGCACATTTGCAGGAATTACCTTCTGGTTCCCGAAGATGTTCGGTCGGATGATGAGTGACAAGTGGGGCAAGATCCACTTCTGGGGAACCGTGATCCCCTTCAACCTGATCTTCATCCCGCTGTTCATGCTGGGCGCAGCTGGGCAGCATCGCCGCATCTACAGCTACGAGAACTTCCCGGAGCTGGCGGTTCCGGCGCTGCAAGATCTCCGTATCCTGGCGACTAACTCCCTCTACGTGATGCTGGCCTTCCAGGTCATCTTCCTGATCAACTTCTTCTACAGCGCATTCAAGGGCAAGAAGGCCTCCAAGAACCCGTGGGACTCCAACACTCTGGAGTGGACCGCAGCTTCACCGCCTCCCCATGGCAACTTCCCGGGCGCCATGCCGAACGTGTATCGCGGCCCCTACGAGTACAGCCATCCGGATCGCGAAGACGACTTCTGGCCCCAGGACGAGCCGGCCTGAGCCGCCTTTAAGGTATCACTATGAAACCGATTGCAACGACTCGAAGCGCCACCGGCATCCCCACCGGAAAGCTCGCCGTCTGGTGGCTGATCGCCTCAGAAATCGTCATCTTCGGCGGTCTGTTGGGCTCCTACATCATGCACCGTCTCGGTCACCCGGAGTTCGGTGGCTACGCCTCTCACACCAACACTGTCGCGGGCGCCATCAACACCTTCGTGCTGCTGACCTCCAGTCTGACAGCGGTCTTGGCCCATCACGCTGCCGAGCAAAAAGACGGCGAAAAAGCCTTCAAGTACCTCTGGTTCACCATCGCGGGGGCTGCGACCTTCGTCATCGTCAAGAGCTTCGAGTGGCACCACGAGATCGAGCAGGGCTACACGGTTACGGCCAATATGTTTTGGTCCTTCTACTACTGCGCGGCTGGTCTTCATGGCCTCCACGTGATCGCCGGCGCGATCATGATGGCTATTGTGAGCTTCCGGGCCCGGGCAGGCAAAGAGCTTCAGCAGGTCGAATTGGTCGGGCTGTACTGGCACTTTGTCGACCTGGTTTGGATCTTCCTGTTTCCGCTTCTCTACATTGCGAAGTAAGGGCCTGAGGTAAAATCATGAGCGAAGCTGCTGCAGACCATGGCCACCACACACCGGCCTTCTACGTTAAAATTTGGGTCATCCTCCTGATGCTCCTCGGGGTCAGCCTGGCCGGTCCCGAAATCGGCATTCAGTGGGTCACCCTGCTCACCGCCTTCGGAATCGCGGTGGTCAAGGCCTACTTGGTCGCCAAGAACTTCATGCACCTCAACCTGGAGAGGCGCTACGTCGTGTACTTGCTGCTCACGGCGGTGGCCTTCATGTTCCTGTTCTACGCCGGCACTTCGCCGGACATCATGAACCATGTGGGCCGCAACTGGACTAACGTGGCGGCCCAAGCTGAGGTCGAGCGGGCCACTGAGGCTCTCAACCATGAGGTCCCGCACGGTGCTGATCACGGTGCCGAACCTGCATCTGCTGAGGGAGCCGAGCATCACTGACGCTCGGTCGAAACCGGTGGCGTCCAACATAGTCTCCCTGAGCGGCCGCTTGCCGCTGCGCCGGAACCCGGTTGGGCCCAACGGCGTCGTTGGCATGGTGATCTTCATTTTCATGGAGACGATGCTGTTCGCGGGCTTCATCAGCGCCTTCACTATCGTCAAGACGACTGCTCTGGTCGCCTGGCCCCCGCCGAATCAAGTACGGCTACCTATCGAGGCGACCGCCGCGAACACTACTGTGCTGTTTCTGAGTGGAGTGCTGTTCTATCTCGCCGGCAAACACTTCAAGCGCGAAGACGGTGCGGGCCCGCTGGTCAAGACGAAGAAAATGCTCGTCGGGGCCATCGCCGCGGGTTCGGTATTCGTGCTGGTCCAGGGCGCCGAATGGGTCGCCTTGATCAGCCAGGGGTTGACGCTGACCTCTAGTACCCACGCCGGGTTCTTCTACTTGATCGTCGGCTGCCACGCGCTTCACGCTGTCGCGGCCCTCGGGGCCATGTTCTACGTCTACAAACAGCTGATCGCCGAGAAACTTGAGTACGTGCAACTCGCCACAGCCCAGCTCTTCTGGCTGTTCGTCGTTGGCATTTGGCCCATCTTGTACATGCGGGTGTACCTATGAGGGCCGTGTCGATATCACGATGGCATCGGCGCGCCGGCTGGCTCACTGTGGCCTTGCTTGTTGTCGTCACTCCCGCACTGGCGTGGGCATGTCCTGCATGTTTCGCCGGAAAAAACGAAGAGAACCGCATCGCGTTTATTATCACCACGTCGTTTATGACATTCGTGCCGGTTCTGATGCTCGGCAGCCTAGCCTGGTGGGTAAAGAAGCGATTGACCGCCCAGCCCCTCGCTGTGCCCCCGGTCACAGAAAAAACAGACTTAGCTCTAGTTGGGCCCGCCGCGGCCGCACAGGGCACGACCACTCAGGAGTAAACACTCGATGAAGCTTTCCAAAACTTTCGCTCTGGCCCTTGGTCTCTCCCTGCTCGCAGGCTGCACCAAAGATCTCGACAGCCCGTATCCGCCAGGATTCGATCCGGCCAAGCCCAAGAGTGCGGCCACCCCTAAAGGCGGCCCCGCACTCACCCCTGAGGCCGAGGCGGCCAAGTTGTATTCAGGCCGATGCGCGGTCTGTCATGGCGCGTCCGGCAAGGGTGACGGCGCTGGCGCGGCTCCCCTCAAGGTCAAGCCCCGGGATTACACGGACGCGACCTGGCAGGCGTCAGTCAGTGATGAGGACATCTCGAAGATCATCGTCGGCGGTGGCGCGGCCGTAGGCAAAGATCCCGGCATGGCGGCGAACCCCGACTTGGCAGACAAGCCCGAGGTGCTGAAGGCTCTGGTGAAGAAGGTTCGTAGCTTCGTGTCTGCGGAAGCCTTCAAAGCGGCGGGCGGCACTACCGCCGAAGAGAAGCCGGCTGAAGGAGACAAGCCAGCCGAAGGCGAGAAGGCGGCAGTGAAGCCCGCAGCCGAGAAGGCCCCCGCGGCCAAGCCGGCAGAACAAAAGTAGCAGGCATCGAGCAGCGACGAGCTATCTCGACAAGAAGGGCGCGGACATTCCGCGCCCTCTTTGCATTTCGGCTAGGTGGTTCGCGGGGCGGCCACTGTTGGCGGCGGTGAGGGGTGGCGCCAGAGCTCTGCGTTCGGTCAGTGTTCGCCCTACCGAGGTTGCGGACTCAGGCGGAAAAATCGCGTAGGCTGCCGCCCATCGGTCCTGTGCCTGCCCCTTCCTCGGAGATTTGCCCCATGTCCCGCCCGTCCCGCCTGAGTCGCCTGAGTCGCCTTTTCGTTCTCGTCCTGCTTGCCACACTTCCGGCATGTTCCAAGTCCGAAAAGAAGGAGGCCCCTATTGCCGCCGAGAAGAAACCGGTGGTTAAAAAGGATTTGAGCCCCGCTGAAGAGGCGGTCAAAGTTTTTAACGGGCGTTGTGCGGTCTGTCACGGTCAGTCCGGCACCGGCGACGGTCCGGGAGCGGCGGCCCTCAAGGTCAAGCCACGGAATTACACTTCGGTGGAGTGGCAGGCATCCGTGGAGGATGATTACCTGAAGAAGATCATCGTCGGCGGCGGTGCTTCGGTGGGGAAGGATCCCGGGATGGCAGCCAACCCTGATCTCGCGGACAAGCCCGAAGTGCTCGCTGAAGTCGTGAAGAAGGTGCGTAGCTTCGTGGATGCGGCTGAGCTCGAGAAGGCGCGAGCCGCAGCCAAAGGTGGCGAGGCCGGAGCCAAAGCTGACGGTGAGAAAGCAGCGGAGCCCGAGAAGTAATAGGGGCGGCCGGCGTCGGATGTGCTTGGCGGCACTTCGAGAGCGTTATTCGGTTGTGGCGGAACCCGATGGCGTGTCGCTTGCCGCGCCATCGGGTTGGCTGGCTTCGTTGGCGGCTCGTGCTTGAGCCGCTTGGCGCTGGAATTCCGCGCGATCGTCTTGTTCGCGGACCACCTCGTCGGTGAGGCGCATGACCGCGAAGAATATCGCCGTCAGAATGAAGCAGAGAATGCCCAGCTCCACACCGAAGGCGCCTTCGGGGACGATGTCTTTCGCGAACCACTCTACCGTCAGGATGATGACGAAATAGAGCCCCAGCATCTTCGGTTTGCCGGTGCCAAATCGAAACGCGAACAGCGAGCACAAAAGTGACGCGATGCCGAGGGAGTTGAACAGTGCGAGCATGGTGCACGCAGTTAATCACCGTGACGGCACGCCGGCAACGGGCTCTGTCGGAGGGAAGGCTGCCGGAGACTCGGCCGCGGACTATCTTGTCTGGTCTTCGGATACCGAGCTTGGTTCCCCGGCGGTCGTCAGCGGGGGCCGGGCGGCCTCGACGGCTCGATCGGCGAGACTGCCGGAGTCTGCTCCGTTGTTCTCTAGGAGCGTCAGAGACGTGCTGACGACGAACGAGAGCAAAGGGATCATGGCGAGTTTTCGGTACATGAGCGTTTTGACTTAGTACGCAACACCCGCCTTTTTGGTTCCTCTATCCTCACGCTATTTCTGAGATCTTATTTGGACTCAATGGCGGGGATGAGTCAGCCCTCGGTATCCCAGGCACTGCGTCGGGCGTCCTGATCCTCGGCAGCTTGGAGTAGAGCCGCGTAATATTCGTGTTCCCCCAGGGTTGCGCTGTCGCCGATTACCACTAGGAATCGTTTGGCTCGGGTCAGTGCGACGTTGGTTCTGCGAACGTCTTGCAGGAAGCCGATGTCGCGCTCTGCGTTGCTTCGAACGAGGTCCACGACGATGGCTTCCTTTTCTCGGCCTTGAAAGGCATCGACGCTGCCGATTTCGAGCCCGTCGGATACCTCCTTGGCGAGCAACTGCCGCAATTGTTTGGCGTGTGCGGCGTAGGGAGTGATCGCGGCTATCTCTTGGGGTGAGAGACCTCGGGCGATGATGCGTCGAACCTCGCTCGCCGTAAATTCCGCCTGTTCGGGGTTGTAGGTACTCATAGACCGAGCGTGTTGCTGCTCCTTCCATCCCTTGCCAGCGGTGTCGATGAAGACCCAATGGGGCGGGCGCTCCGGATCGTCACTGACCCCTGGAAGGTCGCTAAGGACTCGTTGGGCGATGCTATCGGCGGCTTCGAGTTTGCCTCCGTAGTGTTGCTCGCTGGGGAAGCTCATTAACGCGGTGTGCATTCGATACTGAGTCGTCAACATGCGGGTGAGCGAGTTTCCGGGCTCGGAACTCAGTCGTTCGAAAAATGTGCTCGCGAGTCCTTGGCGATGGTTGTCCCGCGAGATCACTGTGGGCGGCAATTGCTCAGGATCTCCTGCGAGAATGAGTTTGGCTCCCCGGGCAAAGGCGACCAAGGCCATCGGATCCGGCGCCTGGGTGGCTTCGTCGAGTACGACGGTGTCGAAGGCGTGGTTTCCGAGCATGCGCGGGTCGATGCCGCCGGCCGTGCTGAGGATCACGCGAAAGCGACGCAGTACCTTTCCTCGAGCAGTCCCAAACATTCGTCGAGCATCGCGGGTGAGGGCGTTTGCTTCGTCCAATAGCGTTCTGCTGGCCGAGCCGCGTCCACCGCGTGCTTTACGCTTTTCGTGACGGGCGCGTTTATCGCTCGCCTCGCTCATCCACTTCTTTGCCTGTTGGTGTTCGGTGGTTTCCTCGATGAGTTTTTCTAGGCTGCGGGCCTCGACGGCGTCCGAGATGCGTTCCGGGCGACCGACGCGTACAGGCTTTACTCCGGCGGCCATGAGTCGTTCGCCCAGGTTGTCCAAGGCTGTGTTGCTCGCAGCGGTGACCAACACGCTGTCGCCTCGCCGTATGAGCTGACGGATCACCTCTACCAACGTGTGAGTCTTTCCAGTGCCGGGGGGGCCGAAGATGAGCGCGATGGGATCGGTCGCGAGTGCGAAGCGTACCGCCTCCTTCTGGCTGTCGTTGAGATGCTCGTTGCGAAACTCGATGTCTTCGGTTGGTGCAGCAGCGGTGGCGGGGGCCTCGCCGTACAGCACGGCGCGCAGATCCTTCAGACGGTCTTCTTTGAGGAATTGGGTGATCCCGCTGTGACCACGCTCAAATGTGGCTTCCGGCGCTTCGGCGTCGAGATGCACCGGACCGTCGCCGAGGAAGGCCGGGTAGTTTCCGTCGACGACTACACCGAGCCGATTACTGCTTCGTTTCGCTAGAGTCCCCATCACTCGGCGGTCGGAGTCGTCCTGTCCCCAGAGCGAAACCGGCGCGCCCGGTCTCAGTGCCAAGGCCTCGAGCGCGGCTTTTTTTTGTGCTTTGAACCAGAGGGTGCAGCGCCCGCCGGGCCTGCCCTCGACGTCATCGAGGCGAAGGTTTTTTGCCGATTTTCCGTCGGCGATCCGCTGCTTCCAGGGCGTTTGCTCCGTCTCCGTGCGATGCCGTTCGCGGACGGCTTCGAGCTCTAGGTTCCAAAGTTGGCGTAGGGCGCGGAGTTGCTGCTCGGCGTTGGGACCGTGACTCGGCATGCCGGCACGCTCCCACACGACACGGCTCCCGTCGAGCGGCTCGGCGGGCGGGCTGACGATTAGCGAAAGCGGCGGGGTGGCGGCCGAGTCTAGGCGTGAGTGAAGCGCGGCAGAGTGATTCGATGACCCGAGCGGCTTCCGACGCGCTGCCGAGGCACCGAAGGGTTTCGCTGAGCGCGGCTGCCCGATCCCGATGGGACGAACCGCGTAACAGTTTATCGGCTGCTTCCCGCAGGCCTACCGAGGAAATGTCGTCCGGGCTCAGACTCGCGCCGGCCCCCAGCTCCGCCACTCGGCGTGGGTTGCTCGGTTGATCGCCAAAGAACGGGGTGCTCAGTTGCGGGACGCCAAAGTAGAGCCCTTCGTGCACGCTGTTGGCGCGGCTGTGGGTGATGAACAAGTCCGTGTGCTGGAGCAATTCCAGCTGGGGCACGACGGATCGAACCAGCACATTTTCGGGTGCATCGGCGAACCGGGTGATGTCTTCTCGGCTACCGATGGAGAGCATTAACTCGTAGGCGTCGTAGGCCCCGAAGGCGTCGATGAATATTTGGAATATTCCCTCTGGAGCCGGGACGGCGCTTCCGACGATCGTTCCCAAAGAGACGTACACCCGCCTGCGCTGGGACTTGGCGTCGCGGTCCAGCGGAAAGCTTTCGTCCCGGGAGCGACCCTCAATCATCGGACCGACGAAGTCATATCGACTAGCCTTGGCTGAGACGTGAGCGTTGAGAGCGCGGGAGGAATAGACAAGGTTTCGTTCTGCGAAGAACCCAGCCTCAATGGCTTGGTGACCTGAATATTGTTGTTGGTCGTTCTCTTGGATCGTTTCGACGGCAGCACGACTGGTACGGTCGAGCGGGGGCGCCTCAGACACCGCGTCGGAATCGATGGCGGCTACATCTGGTACCAGGGTGCTGATCGAACAAATGTGGGGGGGGTAACCCAGGTGTCGCGCCAGAATCAGCCCCCAAGGGGCGAAGTTGTTGTAGACGACGCGGTGTCCAGACTGGACGAGCTTTTCGGCTAGAGGCAGCGTCGGGTTTACGTGGCCGGAGCCCTTGATATTGAAGAAGAGGATGTTCATGAAAGCGCCGGACCTCAGGCAAGGCCCGTGTTCGGGCTGTCGCGCACTCCGGCAGGCAGATCGAGATAGCCCCAGCAAATTTCCGGAGCCGGCCACCAGAAGCACGGAGTGGCGGTCGCCTGTCTGACCGAGACCGGGCGAAATCTCGAAGCATTCAGCTCCGGCGGCTTCAGGGCCCTTCCTGTGTCGCACGAAGCAGTCTAAAATCTGCCCATGGACATCAAGGAACTAGCCGCCCGTGAAGAGATTCGAGAGCTGGTCGCGAGCTACAATCACTTCGGTGACACGGGCATCATGGACAGCTTGTTGGAACTGTTCGCCGACGACGCTGCCATCCATGTTGCGGATCGCACCATCACGGGTCAAGCGGAGCTGAGGAAATTTTTCTCGTCAGTGGCCGGTCCTGATAGTGGGCGGCCCAAAATAAAAAGTTTACAGCACCACACCAGCTTACTTTCCATCGAAGTGCTCGATGCCAAACACGCTCGCGGGCGCTGTTACTTTTCTGTGTTCACCGACCTGGGCTTGGACCATTGGGGACGTTACCGTGACGAGTACGTTTTCGTGGACGGCGTGTGGAAGTTTTCGTTGCGCAACGCCAAGGTGGCGGGGCGACAGGGCACCTGGGGCAAGACGCCTGACACTAAGGGTGACTGAGCGACGGCGGAGTTCTTTGAGCTGGCGCGGTCTGGTGCGCTAGGCTACGGGCGCGATATGGAAAAGCTTTTGTTTACTCTCAGTGGTGTATTTGGCTTCAGTGCGGTGGCGCTGGGTGCCTTTGGGGCTCATGGCCTCAAAACGCTTTTTAAGGACACCGCCGACGTAGAGCAGCGCTTGGCCTGGTGGCAAACGGCGGCTCACTATCACCTGATACATGCTTTGGCGATCGCTCTGGCCGCCCACCTAGCCTCGAAAACCGGAGCCACCAGCGCCAGCGTGGCCGGGTATTGTTTCGCAGGTGGCATTCTGCTGTTCAGCGGTAGCCTGTACGCTATGACCCTGAGCGGCATTCGCGTACTCGGTGCGGTAACGCCACTCGGCGGATTGAGTCTGCTCGCAGGATGGATGGCGCTCATCGCCACCGCTCGAAATCTGCCGTGAGTCGCCCGCCCGATAGCGTTGAAAGTGCTGGGGCGCGCGAGTCCGCACTAGACCAACAGCTCGAGGCTGTGTGCGACGAACAGGGCCTGTTGCGCAGCGACTATCCGCAGGTAGAACTGCTACTGGCCATGCCACCAGAGCGATGGCCTGAGTGCTGCGATACGGGGTGCCACCCCTGTGTGAAGGACCATCAACGCGTGGCCAAGCTGTTGCTCCGCCTTCGTGGCGCCCCCAGGCGCTCCGACTGAAACCGGCCGTGCAGCGGCGGGTGGCTGACGAGCTGGCGGGTCTGATATAGTCTCGCCGTGCCTAAATATATTGCCCTAATGCGAGGCATCAACGTCGCCGGTCACAAGTCCGTTCGAATGGCGGAACTGCGGGGGTGGGTCGAAGCGTTGGGCTACGAAGAGGTGACGACTTATATGCAGAGTGGTAACCTGGTTTTCCGGTCGGGCCAGAGTGCTACCAAAGTCCGCGACGCCCTACGTCGAGCCGTACTGGCGGAGTCGGGCTTCGATATACCGGTGGTGGTGCGGACGGCTAGTCAGCTGGGGGCAGTCATCGACAATAATCCCTTCGCTAAGGAGGCCGCTGACGAACCGAAGTTCGTCCATGTGGCGTTCCTCTCGGGATCGCCGTCCGCGTCGAAGCTGAACGTGCTGCTTGGGATCGATTCTGGGGCGGACCGGTGTGAGCTTTCGGGACGCGAGCTGTACCTGCATTTCGCCGACGGGGCCGGGAAGACCAAGTGGCTGAACACTGTGATTGAGAAGACACTCGGCGTCGACTCAACATCCCGCAACTGGAACAGCGTGCTCAAGCTAGCGGGGATGTTGAAAAACAGCTGAGAGGGCGGAGCCGGTTGTCGGCGATTCAAGATCACTAATGATATTTGATGATTAGGGTACACATTTACTGTGCTGCCCAGGCGGAGTGCCGGCGGGACAGTGCAGCGCGAAGCTATCCCCATGCGCGTGCCGATTGTCGCCCCTTCGTATTCGCCGAAAGTGCGGACCCGTGGGC
>SPKZ01020638.1_pt1 | contig 12465 bp, 10 predicted proteins | sample 2456571 | NCBI WGS metagenome assembly SPKZ01 (sample SAMN11192286, study PRJNA482655) | marine metagenome | biome: ENVO:00000447; feature: ENVO:00000244|ENVO:00000211|ENVO:00000569|ENVO:00002023; material: ENVO:00002151; isolation source: ocean water from marine abyssalpelagic zone ...
CACACGATCTACACGAGCTCCTAACGCTGGTCCACTAGAGCGATTAGGCTTTCGTTTTGGCTTTGCACTAGTTGCTTTCGTTTTGACAACAACCTTATTATCTACATCACTAGTCACCTTAGCCTTATAGTTGGTGGCTTTGCTTTGTGTAAATGTAGTTTTGTCTTTACGAATATCAGGCTGCTTAGGGTTCTTGGTCGCAAAACGTTTGCTGCCGTGACGACTTGAATCACGAGTACGTTGACTAGCTGCTACCCGTTCTTCTTCAAACTCACTTGGCACTAAACAATGGCTCTTGATACCTATTAAATACTTCATGCCCATGCGTGTTAGCGCCTGACGAATCATTGGCCAGTTTGCTGGATCGTGATAACGCAAAAATGCTTTGTGTAAACGACGTTGACGCTCGCCTTTAGCGACAAATAATTCTTCGCCTTTTTTCTTATACTTAACACGCTTTAACGGATTGGTTTCAGAGTGATACATCGCCGTTGCATTACACATTGGTGACGGATAGAAGTTCTGCACCTGATCACACTTAAAGTCGTTTTCTTTTAACCACAGCGCCAATTTAAGCATATCTTCATCGGTACTTCCTGGATGAGCGGCAATAAAATATGGGATCAAGTACTGTTTTTTACCCGCTTGCTCGCTAAACTGATAGAACATTTCTTTAAATTTGTCGTAAGAGCTCATGTCTGGCTTCATCATCAGGTCTAAGGTGCCTTTAGCTGTATGCTCTGGCGCAATCTTTAAATAACCACCCACATGATGTGTTACTAACTCTTTGACGTATTCAGGTGAAGTAACCGCCAAATCATAACGTACACCTGAGGCAATCAAAACTTTATTGATGCCCGGTACCTTACGCGCCTCCTTATATAAATCGATGGTGTGTTTGTGATCGGTGTTCAATTTACTACATATTTTTGGAAACACACAAGAAGGGTGACGACAATTTATTTCGGCTTTAGGATCAGAACACCCTAGACGATACATGTTGGCTGTTGGGCCGCCTAAATCAGATATGGTGCCAGTAAAGCCAGGAACCTTGTCTCTTATCTCACCTAGTTCACGCAAAATAGATTCTTTAGAACGACTTTGGATAATACGGCCTTCGTGCTCGGTGATCGAGCAGAACGAACAACCACCGAAACAACCACGCATAATATTAACCGAGGTTTTTATCATTTCGTATGCGGGGATTTTAGCGTTGCCATACGACGGGTGCGGTACACGCGCGTAGGTTAAATCAAACACATAATCCATTTCCTCGGTGGTCAAAGGAATTGGCGGGCTATTGACCCACAGTTCTCTGTCACCGTGTTTTTGAATCAAGGCACGAGCCGAATATGGATTGGTTTCTAAATGCATCACCCTTGCCGCATGGGCATACAATACCCTGTCACTTTTTAGTTTTTCAAACGACGGTAAACGCACCACTGTATTTTTTGCGTCATGACGAGATGGTCGAACGGTAATGACTTGCGCCGTGGCCGCTGCTTTTAGTTCAACTTTTTCGCTATCGTTTTTACAGCTGGTATCCGTTTCATACGGATTAAGCATTTTAGGCACCATGGCCTTGTTTGGCTTTTCAATACGTGTAGAGTCAACCTCACGATAACCTTCAGGGATCTCCTTGATGATTACAGCTGTGCCAGCAATGTCGGTAATTTGTTCAATAGGTTCGCCATTAGCCACACGGTAAGCGAATTCTATTAATGCGCGTTCGGCGTTGCCAAACAGCAGTATATCGGCCTTCGCGTCAAATAATACCGAACGGCGAATCTTATCTGACCAATAGTCATAATGGGCTAAACGGCGTAAACTAGCTTCTATGCCGCCAATAATAATAGGGGTGTCTTTATAGGCTTCTTTACAACGCTGTGAATATATTAATACCGCGCGGTCAGGGCGTTTACCACCCTCATTGTTTGGTGTATATGCATCATCGTGACGTAATTTTCTGTCGGCGGTATAACGATTAATCATCGAGTCCATGTTGCCAGCAGTAATACCGAAAAATAAATTGGGCTGACCCAAGGTCATGAAGGCTTCTTTGTCATCCCATTTAGGTTGCGCAATAATGCCGACTCTATATCCTTGAGCTTCTAATACGCGACCAATAACCGCCATACCAAAGCTTGGATGATCAACATAAGCATCACCCGATACAATAATAATGTCGCAACTGTCCCAACCTAATGCATCCATTTCTTGACGAGTTGTTGGTAAAAAGGGTGCCGTACCAAAACATTCAGCCCAATACATTGGGTATTTATTGATGGGTTTTGCGGTGGGTTTTATTACTGCTCTAGACATAAAAAAGGGTCTGCATAAAAAATGAGCGCAAATTATAACCAATTGTAAAAATGATAGCTAGCGTTGCACCACTAATACTCCATGACTTTGTGAGCAAGATTGTGCTTTATAGAACTAAATATTAGAGCCAGCTAAAGATCATATATTAAGTTAGCCAAGTATTAATAATGCGAACTCAACTAATAACGCGATTATTGTATTGATATATTGTTGTAAGAAATAATAGATACATCATTTTAGGTGGCATTAGCGATTGTGAGTGATTACTAACTAGTTTGTGTTTTCTCGAACTTTATTGCGATAAATAGTCTTTAACTAGATCACTAAAATCCGGAGGTTAAACAAAATATAAGTAAGCAATTACTAATCATTATTATCTTAAAATAGAATCGAGACAGACTATTTATTTAACAAAATAGCCTTTCCATAAACGTGCTAATGCCGTTTTAGCAATAGAAGTGAATGTAAGCTCCGGTTGTTTAGATTTATGTTGCCATAAACCGAGTATCAAGGCGTGGCTATCGGTTAAAAGATTCAGTGCTTGTTGTTCAGACAATATTGGAAACTGCTGATGCATAGATTGAGCAATCAGCTGCAATTGCTGATTAAACCATTGTTGATATTGCAGGTTGAATGCTTTATCGGTAGCGGGTTCAAGTATTGAGCAAGACAAGCTCGCCAGATTAAAAAATACTTCTTCTTGTTCGGGGTACAACAACAAGCTATTGATAATGTCCGCCAAGCTGTGACTGGACTTTAGGGTGGACAATATTTGCTGGAACCAAAAGCGATAGTGCTGTTGCAACAAATTCAAATAGATAGTTTCCTTGCTAGAGAAATACAAATAGACTGTGCCTTTGGCTTGACCACTGCTTTTGGCAATAGTGGCGACCGTTGGCAAGCATTGCTGTTGCTTAAATAATGTCGCTGCAGCATCGATAATAGCTTGGTGTTTCTGTAATTTATCTTCTTTGCTGTTGGCTCTAGCTAATGTCATGTTTTAACTTCCATTTCAGTGTTATTAAATACTGCATCTTATTGCCACTGCAATCAACTTATCTTTAGCGTGTAAATAATTGCTGTCATTGGCGAGAGAATGCTTCAAACTATACCTCGATATATCGTGGGGTGGTTATGACAGATAATATAAAGAAATTTTTGGCCGACTCAGACCTATTGCTAAATGCGGTTGGCGAAGGTATTTACGGTTTTGATCAAACAGGTGATGCTGTATTTATTAATCCCGCGGCTGAAAAAATGACCGGTTGGCAATCGAGTGAATTGTTGGGTAAAAATATTCATCAATATCATCACCATAGTCATGAAGATGGCTCTTGTTATCCGGTTGAAGAGTGCAAAATATACGGCACCTTACACGATGGTCTTTCTCGACGAGTAAGTGGCGAGGTATTTTGGCGTAAAGATGGCAGTAGCTTTCCGGTGGAGTACACCACAACAGCAGTCACTAAAAATGGCGAAATTATTGGTGCGGTTGCCATTTTTAGAGATGTTAGTGAGCAACATGCCGCAAACAAAGCACTGAGACAGGCATTAATAGAGGTACAGCGACTAACCCAGCAGTTGCAAACCGAAAATACTTATCTTATTGGCGAACTAGATCAACAGTGGTCTAGCGCTGGGTTGGTTGGACATAATCGGCAGTTTTCTCAGATGTTACAACAGCTGGAATTGGTTGCTCAAACCCAAAGTACGGTGCTAATTTTTGGTGAAAATGGTACTGGTAAGGAGTTAGTTGCGCATAATATTCATCGATTAAGCGCGCGGAGGCAGCGGCCATTGGTTAAAGTGAACTGTGCAGCGTTTGCCGATAATTTACTCGAGTCTGAATTGTTCGGTCATACTAAAGGGGCATTTACCGGCGCCATAAACGATCGTAAAGGACGTTTTGAAATTGCGGATAATGGCACCTTATTTTTAGATGAAATTGGCGAATTATCGCTTAGCGCGCAAAGTAAACTGCTGCGCGTATTGCAAGAGCAAGAGTTCGAGCGGGTGGGCAGCAATAAAACCATTAAAGTCGACATTCGAATTATTGCCGCAACCAATCGTGATTTACATAAAATGGTCAGCGACGGCACATTCCGGATGGATTTGTTCTATCGTTTAAATGTATTTCCACTGCACATACCGCCGCTGCGAGAGCGTTTAGAAGACATGGCTAATTTGTGTCAGGTGATCATCGAGAAGCTGAACAATAAGCTGGGCAAGAACATTACTGCCATTAGCAATAAGAGCCTGCTTAAGCTGCAGCAATATCACTGGCCTGGTAATATTCGTGAATTACAAAATGTGTTAGAACACGAAGCTATTTTATCAGCTAGTGACATATTAGAGATTAAACATAATCTATTACAGCAACATAGTATTAAGTCGCCTATTAATGATTCACTAGCGAGTGCAGAAAAGAAACATATTATTAATGTACTAACGCAGTGCCACTGGCGCATTGGTGGCATACATGGCGCGGCAAGTGCGCTAGACTTGCCTGAAAGCACCCTAAGATCTAAAATGAAAAAGCTTGCAATAGAGCGTCCAAAAAGTGAAATAAACATGTTTAAAAAGAGTGGAATATGAACGGTACTAATCGCGCAGATATCAAGGTAGGTCTTACGGTTGCCATCGTTTTAAAACAAGATCAACGCAGTGGTAAATTAACCCAGGGCACGGTGCAGAAATTACTGACCAATTCACCAAACCATCCTCATGGGATCAAGGTTAGGCTAACCGATGGTGCGGTCGGCCGCGTTAAGGAGATATTAGAATAATGAGTCATTTATGTATTTACCATAAAAATTGTGCCGACGGTTTTGGCGCAGCATTAGCCGTGGAAGTGTATTGTAAAGAACATAATATTAGTTGCGAATACTTAGCTGCACAATATGGCGATGAAATACCAGACGTTAGCGGTAAAGAGGTATTTATAGTTGATTTCTCTTATGATCGTGACAGTTTAATCGCGCTAAAAGAGCAAGCTAATTCATTAATGGTCATCGATCATCACAAGAGCGCGATGGAAGCATTAGCCGGATTAGATTATTGTGTATTTGACATGACTCGTTCAGGTGCTGTGTTGACGTGGCAAACATTAATGGCCGACAAGCCCTTGCCATTATTACTGGCTTATATCCAAGATCGCGATTTATGGCAATGGCAACTACCAGACTCAAAGGCCGTATCCGCGGCACTATTGACAATGGAAAAGAGTTTTGAATGTTGGCAGCCTTATTTGGATGATCACAATATTAGTGAGCTAATTAGCAAGGGCAATGCCATTGTTGACTATCAACAGCAACAACTCGCTAAAACGCCAAAAGGCGATTCCGTACCAATGGCAACCATTGCGGGTTATAAAGTGCCGTGTGTGAATTCAACGCATCTAATTAGCGAAATGGGTGCAATATTAGCGCAAGGGCACCCGTTTGCGGCGCTTTATTTTGACAAGAGTGACAAACGTATTTATTCACTTCGTTCAGCCAAAGACGGTATTGACGTGGCTGAAGTTGCTCAGCAATATGGCGGTGGTGGTCACTTCCATGCGGCGGGTTTTGCGGTTGATAAACCGTCGATAGATGTAGAGTAAAAACATAAAGCCACGATATATCGTGCATTAAGCGTTATGTCGTGGTTTTATATATTGTCTTAAATATAAAACCACTGAATATCAGTTAGATACAGCAACAAAAAACTGGCTCACTCTTTGCTAAATACAAGTTACGATAATTTGTAAGAAAGTAATTGAAATGGCAGTCCAGATAAACCCTAAAGATTTAATACTCGCCCCTAAAAGCTCATTAGACAACAAAATATATGTTCGGCAACAGCCGGGTAAATATCAAAAGATCCGACGCTATATCGGCATCTTTTTGATGAGCCTATTTGTTTTTTTGCCATGGTTTGATGTAGGTAGCGCACCTGCCATCTTATTTGACTTAGCCAAACAACAATTTCACGTCTTTGGTACTACCTTATATCCGCAAGATTTAACCGTGTTTGCGGCTTTATTAATGATCTCGGCATTCTTACTATTTTTTATAACCACGTGGTTGGGACGAGTTTGGTGTGGTTTCTTGTGTCCACAGACCCATTGGTTATTTATGTTCTTGTGGGTAGAAGAGAAAATAGAAGGTACCAGAAATCAGCGTAAGCTACTTGATCGCAAACCATGGTCACTAAATAAAGTCAGTAAAAAAGGTGCCAAGCATATCATCTGGCTCAGTTTGGCATTTTTTACAGCGACTACCTTTGTTAGCTATTTCGTGCCAGTGCAAACGCTTTATAGCGACTTATGGCAATTATCTTGGGGAATATTAACCATATTCTGGGTATTCTTTTTCATGGCCTGTACTTATGCCAATGCGGGTTGGTTACGCGAAAAAATGTGCTTGCATATGTGCCCTTACGCTAGGTTTCAATCGGCGATGTTTGATAACGATACATTACTGATTGCTTACAATAGCGAACGCGGTGAATCTCGTGGTCCTCGTAAGCGCAAAGACGACGCCAAAGCGATGAACCTAGGTGATTGTGTCGATTGCAATCTATGTGTCGACGTATGTCCAGTAGGCATTGATATTCGCGATGGTTTGCAATATGAATGCATAAATTGCGGCGCCTGCGTAGACGCTTGTGATGCAACCATGAGCAAGTTTAATTATAAAAAGGGGCTCATTAGCATGACCAGCGAAGCGGCATTAGCTGGTGGCGTCACACAGCTCTTTAGAGCCAAAGTTATCGCCTACGGCATGATAAGTATATTGATCTTGCTTGCCATGGCACTTTATTGGTTTAACCGAGCGCCATTAGAGTTTTCAGTAACACGTGATCGCAATGTGTTATATCGCATCACCAATGACGACATGGTCGAGAACGTTTATCGTATTAAACTTTTTAATAAATCTAATGAACTGCAAACGTACAGCATCCTTATCGGCGGTATCGATTACCTTGATCATGGCACGCCTTTAACAATGACCGTATTACCAGGTGTATTTAGCACTAAGGTAGTCACTATCACCGCCGATCCTACGACGATAGATAAACGTAAAACACGAATTACTTTAGATGTGTTCTTAGAGCAAGATGGTCAGTTGTTAACGACTGAGAAGTCTACATTTTATAGCGAGTAAACTTTTAAAAGGAATGGAATGGACAAGGCAAGCGTTAAAAGCGCAAGCTTTGTTCTATACCCGTGACCATTGATTATGGGTAAATATTGCTACGACTGAGGTTATGCCAATGCTAGCGCCTGCTCCTAGGGGTCTGCTACACTAACGCAGCACACATTAAATGAAGACTTTTCCTATGCAACGCCCGCCACTTCGACAAGCCAAGAAAATCGATAACGTATTCAATAGTGCTTATTGGCATTTAAGCCAACAAAATTATACGATTAGCGAGATCCGTCGCAAGCTAGAACGTAAAACAGAAAATGTTGAGTGGATAGATAAGGTTATTGCACAACTTATCGAACAGGGTTATCTAAAGAGTGACCTTGAATTTACGATACTTTATTGCGAGTCGGCATTTAGCAATGAAATAGGAAAAGGAGCCATCCAACGAAAGTTAAAAATGCGTGGCGTTTCTTCTAGTGATATTGCAACGGCAATTGAGCAAGTCGTTGAACAACAAGAAATTGATTTCGATGAAATGGCGAGCAGTCGACTACTGTCTCGCTACATAACATTCGAAGGCATTAGTAAAGAAAAACTGTACGCTCAAATGACTACTAGAGGCTTTTCTCGCCCACAAATAGATCAGGCGTTATCACAACACCCAGCACAAGAATCGCTACGCAGTAAACTGGCCATCAAAGCTGAAAAAGCGGAGCTAGCCACAGAAATCATTAAGTTATACCGAAAGGGAAAAGGTCAAACGCTTATTCTTAATGAGTTAAAACAGCGTCTTATTGACGTGAGTGAATTTGAAGAAACCTTATATCAACTCGAACTTGCTGGTGATATCGACTTTTATCAGAGCTGCAAAGATCAATTCGCCAAAAAAAGCTACGACTTATCTGACTATAAAGAGAAATCAAAGGCCTATGCTTACTTGGCACGAAAAGGCTTCACCAGTGATGAAATCAAAGAAACAATGTCACCCGATCAAAATTAGCGATGTCACCGCCTAAAGCAATAAAAGTCAGCGGTAATTATTCAATTCGCGATACTATTTTTATGCGAGTCCCATCCTTGATAACACTTATAGACGCAGTGCATATAGCCCAGACTAATTGTATAATGCGATACCACTCAGACATCACAATCAAAGCTTTCTTTAATGCCAATCACTAATTCAAACAGTTTAAAAGAGCTCGCTGCGTCAAGCCAAAATCATCAGCACTTCAAAATATTTAAGCCACATGGTTATTTAAGTCAGTTTGTCCCAGAATCACGAAAGAAGAAGCATCTATTAGGCGAGATATTTAACTTTCCTGATAAAACGATGGCAATAGGTCGATTAGATCACGACTCCGAAGGCTTATTGTTACTGACAACTGACGGGTTGATGAGCCACAAAGTTAGAAGCAAAGGGATAGAAAAAGAATACTACGTACAAGTCGATGGCGCGATTACTGACGAAGCCATGTCACAGCTTCAAAATGGTGTTGAGATTGGTATCAATGGGATTAAATATTTAACCCTGCCTTGTAAAGCATTCAAGCTAGAAAATGAGCCACAACTTCCCGATCGTGGTCGTAAAATACGCGATCCAAGACATGGTCCTACTAGATGGATCTCTATCACTCTGTGTGAAGGTAAAAACCGTCAGATAAGAAAGATGACGGCTGCTGTGGGCTTTGCCACATTAAGACTGGTAAGAGTTCGGATAGGCAACATCCATATCGATAGCATGCTTGCTGGGGATGTTGTTTCCCTAGCTAATTTTGACGCCGCGTTTAATAGCTAATGCCTGAAACATTAAACCCTTTGTGCATAAGAGAACAAACTCGCAAACATCCTCAAACCGAGATTAACATGCTGCACTATATTTAATTTTCATCTACCCTAATTATCATAGCTAGTAATCTTGTTTAAAAAGGCACGGACAAAGTATGCACTAACGCCGCCAGCTTTGTTCAAAATGGCTGTGGCTTCGATCATATCAATGCTAGCGTCGGTCGCTGAAAAAAATATCCTACGGGAATTAACATAATCCCTTTGGTATCACTTGGTGAGCATTGGACAATAAAGTTTACCCGATTTCATAATCGCCCATATTTACTACTTCTATTACCTCATGGTATGGTCATTTTTAATATAACAAATGGAATGGTTAACAAATTGAAAATTATATAATTAATATTACTTTTAGCCTTACTTGTACAAGGCAATGTTTATGCAGCTGACGATATAAATATCGCTCAAAGCATAGAGATAAAATCTAAAATATTACAACAAACAAGGACTATCTTAGTTTCGCTTCCCAAAGGGTACGAAGCAAACAAAGCACGCTATCCAGTGATATATATGTTAGGCTTGCTAGCTATTAACCACGCGGTTGGTACTAGAGATGTTCTAGTTCATAGCGCTAGCATACCTCCGACAATCATTGTTGGAATAAAAAGCGAAGATAGGATGATGGACTTTACACCATCAAACACTGAGCATTTTAAAAGTAGTGGTGGAGCGGACAAGTTTCTTAATTTCATGAAGTTAGAATTAATTCCTTTCATAAATTCTAAATTTAAAACTAATGCGTTTAAAGTGCTAGAAGGACACTCAATGGCTGGCCTCTTTACTGCGCATGCATTAATCAATTCGCCAGAACTCTTTGACGCATATATTATTACCAGTCCTGAACTAGGCTGGAATAAGGATGAAATTAAATAACCATCACATAGTTTGATTTTTATCTGACGCGCCTTGCCCACATTAAAACAGACGCCTAAACCAACATTGGCGCAATAAATTCGGTCTCGCTTTGTACTTCTTTACACCATAGAAAATAGATTGAACTTAGCCTGTTACTGGGCGCTCAAGACTGAAGCAATAAAAGGCCGCTGATTAGCGGCCTTATTCATAATAGATAACAAATTAGCGATTTTTACATTTATCGATTAGCTGTTGTTTCTCGCTGTTAGATAAATAGGCTTGCTTAAGACCGTTTACTTGCAATGTTTGCAGTTGCATCGCGCTAAGGCCAATGGCTTTGGCTGCTTCATTATATTCATAAGCAATTTCAATATCACTGACCCCTGGATCATCGGTATTTAGTGAGACTAAAATATCGCGATCAAGGAAATCTTTAATTGGGTGAGCCGCATAACTCGCTACGGTGCTGGTGTGGATGTTGCTGGTGGGACAAGACTCAATGCCTATTTGCTCTTTGGCTAAAAAATCCATTAATCTTGGATCTTCAATCGCCTTAACACCGTGACCTATACGTCGCGCACCTAGCTTTTCAATGGCGTACCATATCGCTTCACTACCCGCAGCTTCACCGGCATGTACGGTGATATTTAGGTCGCTATCACGTGCTTGCTTAAACTGTTTTAAAAACATATTGCTCGGAAAACCTAATTCGTCGCCGGCTAAATCAATGGCCACTAACTGATCGCGCTGACTCAGTAATGCATCTAATTCTACTTGGCAAGCGTCAACACCAAAGGTGCGCGACAAAATACCAATCAAATTAACCTTAACGTCATATTTAGCCTGCCCTTGCTTAATGCCTTCAATAACAGCTTCTACTACACCTTGTGCTGGTAATTTATGACTCATCGCCATATAACCAGGGCTAAAACGTAATTCGGCATAATCAATGCCAGCGTTAAAAGCGTCTTCTACATTTTCAAAAGCCACGCGGCGTACACTGTCTAAATCACCAAGCACGCCAACCATCCAATCTAACTTAGACAGGAATGCCATTAGAGAAGGTTCTTTTTCTACGACCTGTACATAGGGTTTTAAACCAATGATATTGTCGCTGGGCAACGGACAATTAAACTGACGGCCTAAATCTAATATAGTTTGCAAACGAATATTACCGTCGAGATGACGATGGATATCGGTTAGAGGAATATTTCTATTGATCATAGTTAGTGGCCACCATTTAATTGTTATTTTTACGTATCATAGCAACAATCTTACGCCCTTGTTTAAGGTAGGCAATAAACATTTGCGCTAGCTCACAGGGTAAATTATCAAGGGCAATTAGCTCAAAGTTTAATTGCTGATAAAAAGGTTGCAGGTGTTGCAATGAAAAAGTATAAATGAATTGTGGTTCATCACATGTGCTTTGCAGTAAATCTCGCGCTACGCCTTGCTTTCTATACTCTGGCGCTACAAATACACCGGTCAATAAACGATAGTGTGGTAATACCAAAGACAAGCGAGCCGCCGCAATAATGTGGCCACTATCACGGCTTACCCAAACAATATCACTGCCGCTTACTTTTCCCTTTTTATGCAGCTTATAAAACTTACTGGCTAAGGGAAAAGCAATGGGCGGCAGTTGATGGTTAGTTAAGATTATTGTCCTGATCCTGTGGTTGGCTTTGTTCACTGCATTGTTCAATGAGATCTTGATTAAGTGCTGCCGCCGCTTCTTGGTACGCGTTAAGCGCATGCTTTTGTTGTTCGGCGCTAAGCCCGCCACTGCTCGACAGTAAATGCAGTGTATTAAGCATTTCAACATCAATCTGCTTGTTAGTACGCAGCGCACTGCTTAGCGGCTTAAACAACTCTCGCAATTGCTCACCAATGCTATCAAGTGCATTAGCCAACTCCCCATGGCCACTAGCACCAGAATCATTGGCCGGATTATTTGGCGTGACATTAACTTCAAGCTTAAGCGCTTTTATGCTGTCATTAAGATTATTTAGCGCTTCACCGGTGTCTGATTTACAGTTATCTTGATTGAGCGCGCCAGCAATTTTTCCAATGCCTGATTGCAACATGGATATTTGGTTGGCGATGCTCAACATAGGATTGTCGTCATTGCCCAAACTTTGATGACGTACATAATCTTGCTTGATTTGTTGCCATCTAAGCGCTTGTTGTTCATCAAGCGTTTGACGTATTTCGCCCAACTTAAGCAGGTTTTCTTCAGCCCCTTTGGTGAGTGTTTGCGCTTCGCCGCGATAATGATCAGCAATGAGTTGTTCTAACTCATTATCGGTCA
>SPKZ01012581.1_pt1 | contig 12463 bp, 8 predicted proteins | sample 2456571 | NCBI WGS metagenome assembly SPKZ01 (sample SAMN11192286, study PRJNA482655) | marine metagenome | biome: ENVO:00000447; feature: ENVO:00000244|ENVO:00000211|ENVO:00000569|ENVO:00002023; material: ENVO:00002151; isolation source: ocean water from marine abyssalpelagic zone ...
CCAGCATTGCCAAACAACCACCAACCACATGGTTATGACAACACTGAGTATTGTGAACATAATGACCATAGGTGTCGGCGGGGTTATTGAATCACCAATAAATAATAAGGATATAAAAACTGCAATTAATCCCATCACCACCATCAATATAAAGAGGAAGAGTCCTTTTATTGGCTGCTTAAACTTAGTTAGCCATTTAGGGTAACTGGAATCCCATACTAGGGCTAATATGATTTGGGAAGGAATCATTGCAGTTACAATAAAGGCTACCCAACTGTTAAAGTTCTGGATTGAAAATTGTGCACAAATAGTGAGTGCAATGATGATGCAAATAATGGTGCTGGTGATACCAAGAATAGGTTGGCGTAAATTCAAGTGTTTACCTTTATTTTTATAATGAATAGACGAATGACATTAATAGATTAGCTTTAATAAAACCATCCTCAAAATAGATGATATTACCTCCTTTTTATTATCATACTTTAACATGAACAGTGCTTGATCAGGCTTGAGTACCTTGTAATATATAGCTTTTTGTTTTTTATTCTACAGTAAAAAAAACACATGCTCAGCCAAAACACGAGAACAAATGATGGCTGATTACGAAAATAAGCTTATTTATAATATAAGAGTTTAGCTATTTTTTTTATTATGATATTGTTGATAAATTAACCTTTGGATATTGTAAATATGAGTATTTCTGCAAGAAATTATAAGCAACTTCTTGATGTCACCGAATGTTTGAGCTACGGGCTAGATTCAGCAAAGGTAAGATTAGACCTTGGAGAAGCCTTGCTTAAATTATTAGATGCTGATTACTTTGCTTCTTACGTTTGGAATTCTGAAGATAGAAAGTTTGGAGAAGGCGTCTCTATTAATATGGATGAAAAAAATCTCATGGAATATGAGCAATACTATCAATTTCACGATCCTATTACTCATGAACTTAAAAAACGTAAACGTGCCACCTGCGTAAACGAAGTTATCGAGCAAAAAGATTTAGAGAAAACAGAATTTTACAATGACTTTCTATGTCATGACGGCCTACATTGGGGGCTTAATCTTTATGCCTATGATGGCAGAAATAATATAGGCGATATCAGAATATGGCGGAATAAAAAACGTCAAACGTTTGATTCCTCATCCGCTCAATTATTACAAATGATACGCCCTCATTTTATCAATTCATTACGAAACATTAATCACCATAACAGTGAAAAACTTACTGAGGATATTCATCAGAATACACCCATTATTACAGCTTCTTGGGACTCTGCATTGATTGCAAAGCTATTCTCTTTTACTGCTCGTGAATCCGAAATTGTTAGAGAGCTACTGAGGGGTAAAAAAGATGAAGAGATAGCTAAAGAGTTGTACATAGCTTGCTCTACCTTGCGAACACATATACGACATATTTATGCAAAAACAGAGGTTCATAATCGCACATCACTCTGCCATAAAGTTCTAAATAAACTGACTGGATTCGCTTAGTCTACTCTTCTTTTAATAAGGTTTACGTTTCTACAAAAATATTTTATCTTACCCAAACGAAAATACCGAACATTGAACTGTTCGGTATTTTATTATTGCAGAGACACTATAAAATATATTATCAAATATTAAACAAGTCTCGTGCTTTCAATAAATTAATACTTAAAATCTATAGTTTACAGATAAGCCAAAAGTACGAGGGTCTCCATACACTGCGACAACACTAGAAGCGATAGTATAAACATGCGAGATGTATTCTTCATCGGTCAAATTTCTACCCCAAAGAGATACATCAAATGTGTCATCACTATTAGTCCACGTTACTCGAGCATCTAATAAATTAAACTTGGGTTGTATTGCCCATGGTTCAAGTTCCCCACGTTGGTCGTCAGTAAAGCGATAATTTAAATTAGTGCTAATTTCTGCACCACTATCCATAGGAATAAAGTAATCAAGATCAATATTATATTTAACTTCAGGTGTACGTATCAAATTGTTCCCATCTTGGTTTGGAAAAGCGGTTCCAGGTATATCAGTTTCTTCGAACTCACTATCTTGATAAGCATAAAAACCTGATAAGGTTAGGTTCTCAGTGATAAGCCAAGTCGCTTCTAATTCAATGCCCGCTATATTTGCATCACCAGCATTGAATGTTTGAAAAGTCCCAAATGCGGCACCGGGAGCTAATGGACCGAATGTTTGAATTTGCAATCCCTCGTACTCGGTATAAAATAGCGCTCCATTCAATCGGAAACTGTCACTTAAATCAGATTTTAAGCCAAATTCAAAGTTTGTAGATTCTTCTTGATCTATTGGGTTAGTAAATTCTATACCTTGTGGGGCTGCGGCAAACCCGCCACTTTTAAATCCTTCTGCATAAGTAAAATACACATTAGTATCTTCTGATACCTGATAACCGAGTGAAGATTTTAAAGTGAATGTACTCCAATCTTCTTCTACAGAATTACTGAACGTTTGATTGATAATAACAAAGTCACCTGCTATGGCTTCATTATCAATTTCTTTTTTATCATAACTATAACGACCCCCTAAAGTGAATGTCCACTTTTCGTCAAGTTCCCAATCAAGCTGACCAAATGCGGCATAAGATGTGGTTTTGTTATCTTGTCGGTACCAATCAGTTAAACCATCATCTCCATCAGCTATACATGTTGGACCGCTGGTTGGTACTGGATCGTTGTCAAAACACTCCGTTCGATCTGTTCTCTCGGTTGAGAACCATAAACCGGATACGTAGTGAATATCGTCATTAATTGAAGAAACCCAACGCAACTCTTGAGTAAACTGTTCAGTAACATCAAATATTTGATCGTTGACTTGACCGAACAAAAAGGATGGTAGTGGCGATGCCGGCGTCCCTGTAGAGTCCATACTCCAATCATTTTCACTTTCGCGATACGCTGTGATTGAAGTGAGCTCTCCAGAGTCAAAATCCCATACTAATTTTGCACTTACACCCCAAGCCTCTTTTTTGACATAACCGTCAACGGGTCCAGCGGAACATTCAGGTCCTCTCCCTTCACACAGTTCAGCATAACTACCTGGAACATTAGCAGCCCAAAATGCAGGATCATCAGGGTGACCGGTATTGATTGGAATTCGTGCGGTGTCTTCTACATCTAGCTGATCATAATCAGCTGAGAAAAGAGCAGTAAAGATATCGTCACTATATTGTAATTGTCCTCGGACTACTTGAGCGTTATCATCCTTTTGTTTTTTATTAAGAAAAACATTATCTACCCATCCATCGCGCGTTCTTGTATTGAATGAAATTTTACCTGCCCAATTCTCTGATAAAGGTCCAGTTATCAATCCTCCAATTTCTTGTAGACCAAAGTTGCCGAGTGTTGCCTTAACTTTACCCTCAAACTCATCTGAATTTGGTGTTTTGGAGACAATATTAATCGCTCCACCAATAGTGTTTTTACCGAATAAAGTCCCTTGCGGTCCTCTCAACACCTCAATTCGTTCGAGGTCAAAAAGTTCAGGGTTAACGTTCGAAACACGTCCCATATATACGTCATCGACAAAAACAGCTACAGAGCTATCCGTTCCAGCGCCATCATCATTAGAAGAAGCTCCTCGTAATGCTAATATATTTTGGCCCGGTGAAAATGCTGAAAATGTTAACCCTGGAACTCTAGTAGCCACATCAGTCATATCGTGGATCCCAGATTTTTCAATGCTTTCTGAACTCAATGCAGTAACCGCTAGCGGTACTTCTTGTAAGTTTTGTGAACGACGTTGAGCAGTGATGATAATTTTTTCCAATGACTTATCCATCACACCTACTATGGCTTCTTGAGCTAGTAAGGGCTGCGAAAGTGAAATGATAGCTGTTGCTATACACCCCACTAAATATTTTTGTTTTCTCATAATATGTTACTCCCAGTTTGTTATGTTTTGTTTTTTGAAATGTTGATTATTTTTAAACTAATGACATCTATTACTTGTTATTCCTCGCATGGTTGTTTGCTCCAATCATCCAACAGTGTTTGAATTTATTAATTTCTCTATTTCTAAACCAATTGCAAGAAGTCGCTGATCACTGCCAACAGGTCCGTCAATTTCAATTCCAAAAGGAAGTCCATTATCAGTGACACTTAATGGAATGCTTAAACCAGGAATACCTGCATTGCTTGATGGCTCAGTGTTGCGCATATAAGTAGGGAAAGTGGGGACTTGAGTTCCATTTAGTTCAACAGTTTTCTCGCTTCCTATAATAGGTCTGGCAGAGAGAGGTGTGGTTGGAAAAATTATCGCATCTACATTTTGTTGAGAAAAATAGCTACAGTAGAGTTGCTGAAGTTGAGGTCTAATTCTGTTTATGACATCCTCGTATATTTCTTTAGTAATACTTCCCTTTAGCACCATATCAATCGCATCTTTGACACCAGGATCAGAAATTTGTAATGATAAACTGAGTAAAGTTTCGCTGGGGATATTACTGTCAATATAAGCACTAAGTAGCTCTTTCGTTTCATATAAAACAACCGGAAACCCTATTTTTTCGTTAAGCTCACCAATGTCTTCTAAATCAGCATTAATAAGTTCTACACCCGCCTGCTTGAGTTGGTCTAGTAAAATGTCAGTTTTTTCTGCGATTGAAGGCTCTAAATTATCGTAAAAATATTCACGGGGAACCCCAATTCGCAAATTAGAGAGCGTTACCTCTTCGTGTTTATCAGTTTCGCCACTTAAAATACCATCAAGTAATTGAGCATCTTCGATTGAAGAGACGATAGGGCCTACAGTATCGCGAGTATGAGAAATGCCCGTAAGTCCTTCAGAAGGATATCGATTGATAGAAGGTCTAAATCCAACCAAACCGTTTAAAGACGCAGGGATTCTGACTGAACCTCCAGTATCTGTTCCTAGCCCAATAGTTGCCATGTTTAGTGCAACAGCAGTAGCAGTGCCACCACTACTTCCGCCAGCTATGAATGTGCCTGAAATAGCATTACCAACAGAACCGAAAGTTTTGTTATCACTGGTTATTCCATATGCCAATTCGTGCATATTAGTTTTTCCAATAATGATTGCACCAGCTTCCTTTAATCGTCTTATTACTGTTGCATCTTTATCAGGAATAAAGTCTTTTAGAGCTAGAGTACCAGCAGTGTTTGGAAGGCCTGCGACATGAATATTGTCCTTTACAGCTACAATTATGCCGTGTAACGGACCAATTGTATCGCCATTCGCCCTAAGCTGATCGTAGTGTTTAGCCTGAGCTAAGGCACCTTCACGATCTATAGTGATAAAAGCATGGCGGTCGTTATTTTGATCGATACGATTCAACGCTTCTATAACCAAGTTTTCACTGGTTAGTAGCCCCATAGACATTTGATGCTGAATTTCTGTAACAGTAAGGTTATTTATTGACATTATTAATCTTCCATTAAATGTATTGAATGATTCCATGTGAATCACCAATTTCTTTTTATAAAATATAGAAGAATTGTTTTTAAGATAGAATCATCAGAATTGATGATATTTTGACAAAATGACAAAATGACAAAATGACAAAATGACAAAATTATTATGGATTAGTTATTCGTAGATATTGCGTGTAAATAGGAACCTCAGTTGACACGATGATTGGCTAATTCATGTCACAAAGCTATCTCGCTTTGCCCTACGTACCATAGAAAATTAAATTTGTAAGACCTAAAAAAGAATATTAGCGAATGTCCGCTTTACGGTATTTCAATCAATTTTGAGTCTTTGCTTTCAAGTTTCAATATGAAAATTTAAAACTATTTCATGATCTAATGTGGGGCAGCTCTGTGTCGGAACTTTTGACATTAGCATTACAATAGTTAACTATATTCGTATCAAACTGACGGCTTCAGAGGTTGGTGTTGACAAGCAGTTTTTGACCGCTTAGTGCTCAATCCGACCTAATCATCTTTGTCGTTTTATCCGACAATATAGTCTTTTAAACCTGATATACCATACTTAATTGATTCAGGTTAGTCCTATCAGACTACGAATAATTCCGACATAACATTAATCATTTTTTCAATACTTAGAACGAGGGGCAGTAGTTAAGAGTGAAACTTTTAGGTGACTTATCTCAAAAGCGTCTCGCGTTTTTGTAGGTTGTAATACTTTCCTAAAGTTCTTCTTTTACGGCCAAATTTTCTATAAAGGCTATTTAATGGCCTCAGGACTTCCTGCTTATGACTTGAAATTATGGATTGCTACCGCAATGCTATCGATTACCTTTCCATTGTTAATTATTTTTGAAGAGTTTTTTGCGTTTAAACCGTTAGGTGCAAAAGTAGACAATATTTAACACACATAGAGTTTATCAAAATCTTTGAGTTACGTGGTTATCTGTAAACTTTACATCATTCATATTTGAGTGATGTATTAAGTTTTGTTATAGGTTTTTTGCATCTTACAAACGCTCTTAGACAATCCTAATCCATTTGATTACTAGTCTTTTAATAGCTGTCTGAAGTATCGCCTTTAGGAAGTAGTTCCAAAGTAGAGAGGCTTCCTATCGTCTGCTATAATTACTTTATGACCATTTTCAATAAATGGAGATTAGATAGTGTTAAGGAAACTACTTTGCTTTTCGTTAATTTTTATTTCAGTAACAGCTAATAGCACAAGTATCGGCAGTTATTATATTCCTGGGCTGGTGATAGATAAGGATAATGGCTTATTTATAAAGATGCACCTTGAAATCATGCGAAGGTCAGGAATTGATGCCGAATTAATTATTCAGCCTACTAAACGTACACAAAAAGCATTTATGTATGATAAAATAGACGCCTACTTTCCTGAATTATTTGAAAACCTTCCGAAAGAAGAGCTGATTGTATCTAAATCATTTTGGTTAAAAAAAATAATTTTATTTTCCCTAATAGACTCTAAAATTCGAGACCTGTCTGATCTTCAAGGTAAAATTGTTGGCGCAGTAAGGGGCTACAGTTATGGAGAAAAAATTGTTAACAATCCGAATTTTTCACTATCTTATGCCAAGGATGATAATGCCAATATTAAACGTTTGATGATGGGTTATATAGATGCCGTTATAGGAGATGATGCCTCTACGCTTACAGCGATAGAAGATAGCCAATACACTAACCTAATTCACTATGAAGAAGATAAACCTTTTCAAGTTCTTGAAGTCTTTTATGTTTGTCACAACAGGCCTTCTGGTAGAGCGCTTTGTGAGTCAATTAATCAAGCTCTGACTGATATGAAAGAAGAAGGCATCATCAAGCTAAATCGAACTACGGGGGAGGCTCAAATACGACTATAAGGTTTCATTTTTTCTACCTCTCTATAGGTGTCACCTCCGTGTATTAACCCATTATTTAAATTACCAATAGTGGATATAAGCTATAGGGTTGGTTAGTAAAAATTCACTCCATTCATCTTCGCTAGATGTTTTTTAAATATTACTTTCTTCTTATGGTATTGTTATATTTCATTTCTTCTTCAATGGCTTAAATATTCTTTAGTTTAGTTATTTATCCCTTTAGCAGTTTATTAGAGTATTATCCGTTAGTTTTAGCTTAACGGAAAACTCTATTAAATTGATTCTGATTTTATGGGAGGGTACACCTTGATCTATTAACTTTAATAAATGGTCAATAACCTATCTATAGGGGGCGAAAGCGCCTTAGAGTATATATGCTAATGACAACTATCCTTGAAGATAGCGGACATAAAAGTGGGTGTAGTTAGGAGCGCTACTTCAACAAAAAGTTAGTAATTTAAATTAACGACACCATGTCGGCTAATGGCTAGCAGTTGACCTTAAAAGCAAGCAGTAGCTAATGTATTCAATGCGCATGAAGCTAGTATTAATTATTTAAAGATTCTATGACCGCTTTGGTGGCTGAGTTGCCAGTCATTGGAGAATTATTGGTTAGTATCATATTTATTATTGATATAAAGACAAAAAGGGCTGATAGATATCAGCCCTTTTTATTTTCATCGTTTTATTTTATTTACGATATTAATCAGATGTTTTATAACTAGCCAGCTCAGTAGATAAACTAACGCCTTGCAATTTAAGTTGATTAATACGCTGTAAATACGCCGCACCTTTTAGCATATGCAAAGCAACATCAACGGCACCACGACGGCTATAATTTTCTAAATAACTGCCTTTTACCCAGCTATTAAACGCGCCTAAACTTGGCCCTGCCCAAATTTGGTAATCCATTTCACGTCCCTTTTCACCGGTATTTGACCAACGAGAACTTAAGCCTAAATACCAACGAAAAATCAAAGCCATTTTACGCTTAGGGCTTGATTTCGCGCGGGCTAACATTTCTGGATCACGCTCTTGGAAAAAATCTTCGGTACCGGCCCAAACATCATCTAAGTTTGCACGGAAAATTTGCTTTTCAATTTTCACTCGCTCATCATTGGGAATAGCTTCAATTGAGTCATAAGTAATATACAAGTCATATAGTTTTTTGGCACGCATAGCGAACATTGAACCACGTTTCACCACTTGTAATTTAACACCCATTTCAAACATATCTGCCGCCGGTGCCATAGTGACATCAGCCATTTCAACACTGGCAAGTAATTTACGGGTATATTCAGAGGCGCCCGCTTCAACACAAGCTTGATTGACTGAACCCAGCACTATGTAAGCAGCGCCCATATTAAAGGCAGCAAGCGTTGCTTCTGGCGTACCGATACCACCACCGGCACCTACGCGCAGTACTGGGGAGAAGTTATATTGTGCTTGCACTTCATCACGAAGGGCAATAATCGTTGGTAATAAGGTTAAAAATGGACGGTTATCAGTATGACCACCTGAGTCCGCTTCTGCGGTAATATCATCGGCCATCGGCACCAGTTTTGACAACTCAGCTTGCTCTGGCGTGATCTTGCCTTGGGCAAGCAGCTTATCAATGAACTTTTGTGGCGCTGGCTCCATAAAACGGCGGCCCACTTCAGTGCGAGAAACTTTAGCAATCACTTTATGGCCAATGTTAACCGTGCCATCAGCATTTTTTGACAAACCGGCTAAACGATACCAAACAATATGTTCGGTTAAGCCTAAGTAAGCCGACGCTTCAACCGTTTTAACACCCAGTTTAATAAAACGTTCAACCGCACCGCGCTCTAACGCTTCTTCCGCTGGCGCATGAATTAAATTCACCGCATAAGGGCCATTAGGTAATTCAGCTTGAATGCGGCGAATAGCATCTTCTACCGCATCAGGCACTAAGCCTGCTGCGCCAAATGAGCATAAAAATCCCGCTTTACCAAGTGCAACGACTAACTCAACTGAAGCAATACCATTGGCCATAGCGCCACCATGATAAGCGTATTTAACGCCATGTTGTTTTTTATAAGCATCATCACCTAAATCTTCAGGATTTAGCTTTTGGGCAAAGGCTAACACATCACTAGCACCTGAGGTTGAGGTAGCATTTGCCAGACCTAACTCATTGCCCTTTTTGGCAAGATATACCGGGGCAGTTAAATCCATTAATGCGGTTTTAATCGCACCGCTATCGGTTTTTATAGTGTTATTATCAACTTGCCACGCCCAATCAATGGCGTTGTTATTATTAAAACTTAAATTTGACATATCTGTTCCTATTTGTTCTTTACAGTGCACTAGCTCATCATCCTCAAGAGAATAATTCAAGGCTAAAATTTATGCACAGAGGTATTGATTAAATTGTTTTAACGAAACATTTCCTCTAAGTCAGCTAACGAAAAATCTCCGTTGGTAAAAGGGTTAAAGCTATTTTTTTCATAACGTTCAGAGAGTATTTCTTTTAATGATTTTACTGTTTTCACCTCATGAATATAATAATTTAATCGCGTATGGCTGTCTTCAAGATCGGCAAGATGAATATCAATATTTTCTTGGGTTGCTTTTTTACTGCGCCCCGAAAGTTTTTGCCAAATCATGCTTGGTAAGCCGTTATTATATTTTTGATCTTTGTTTTCTTGGTCTAGCTCTCTAAGCTTTTCATTTAATAATTTAATAAGTGCTTGGGTTAACTCTTCATCGCTACCATCAAACAAAGTTAGTTCACTTTCAGGCATAAATTGATGAAACATAGAGATAATAGTATAAGCATCTTTGTTTTTCTTTGCTTTTACCAGTTGAGCCATTAATGCACTTTTTTCAACTTTTAAATGCTCATTTCTTTCTTTATCTGGATGCAAGCGATTAGCAAGTATTTTATATAGCTTATTTAATTTACTACTGTTAAATAGTGATTTTAACTTATCTTGCTGCTTGTTTTGCTTGCTCTCTTCTTGCTCTTGGTAATATTCATGATAATGATCATCTTCAGCATCATCACCAGAAAACGCCTCTTCAAATTCATCGGCCTCTTCGCTGTGTTTATTTACTAAAAACTCCTGAAAAGCTTGTTGAAAAATAGCGGGGTCTCGAATAAAGTCACTTAATTCTTCATCCGAAAAACTGGTGTTTCCTTCAAACATTTCTTCACAAAGCGCACGCATTTCAGCAATAACATCTTTATTAAGCGCTATATTTTCATCCACTTCTTTGGTGTTTAGCAATAAAGCATCGCTATATTCTTTACGTAAATTATTAGCAAGCTCCGCATTACCAAAAGGATGTTCCGATAAAGTCTCTAAATTAGACTCTATCCAGCCATGTAATTCTTCTTTTTGCCATTCAGTAAAAGATTTTCGCGATATAAAAGACATTAAGTGACGGGTTTCTTGGCCAAGCAATTCAATTAACTTATGCTCTTCTTGAAGAATATCATCCTGAAAAGTTTGATATAATTCTGTAATTTTACGTTTGAAATTAGCATTTCGTTTCTGTTTTTTTTCAATTTCCAACCATTTTTTGGTCAACGGATCGCTGTGTTCTGCAATTGAGCTTTGTTTGTTTTTTATATGGGCAAGCATAATTTCTCAATTATCATCTTTATTTGGTATAAGTACCGCCTACACTTACAGCGGTACTAAACTTGGTGGTTAAGCCTCAACAATACTTAGTACAATATCTTTCACTTCATATATGCGTAGGCCATCTTTCGATAAATTGGCATCACCCACTAAACGTACTTCGCCGTCTGAGCGAATGATATCGGTGATATGTACATCAAGTGACATTTGTTTATTTAATGGCGTAATTTGACCACGGTATTTCCATTTAACTAAAGTTGCTGGCGCGATAAACCTTGGGTTAGTAAAGCCTTTACCTAAATCTTTGTTAAGCGCATAGGTTTGCATTAATTCAATTATCGCTTCAACACCTAATGAGCCAGGCATTACTGGATCTTGATGGAAGTGATAACGGAAGAACCAATCTGTCGCATCAATGGTGCGTTCACCATGCACATAGGCAACACCAGCTTTACCGCCACCTTCAACAATAGAAACAGTATCAATAAAGTTCATTTGGCCGCCAGCAAGTTTATAATGCGGTTTATTTACTGGTGCTTGATATAAGGCTAAAGCTTTATCAGTTAAGTTAATCACTTCAATGTCAGCTTTCGGGGTATTGTTATCAACAAACCAAGGGTAAGTGACTTTACCGTTGTCTATGCCTAACTGGTTAGTTAATGCATCTCCGCCAAAATAACCAAATACTGCCGTGCCTTTATAGAATAAATCATGTTGTTCAAGCGCTTGAGCTGCTGCATTCTCATCTTTAACGTATAACTCAAAGGTAAAACTTTGAATAATCATACCGCCAGCCATAGTAGTGCTTAACAAGGCTGATTTATTAACGATAGTTTTACCGCGTAAATCAACTTGCTTAAGCAAGTCACCACTACCATCTAGGTTACGGAAAAATAAATCTTTTTCTGGATACACTAACGTGGTTCCCATGTAACCTGAAATAAAGCCGTTCGGTTGTAAGGCTATTTCCATGATTAATGAATAAGGCATCCAGTTATTAATGCTGTTTTTAGTAAAGTACCAGGCATCTTCTGGTACATAATACTCAGCAATACAGCTTGATGGTTTTTTCAAATCAAGACGTGTACCTTGTACTTCAACTACCTGAGTAACTACTTGTAAGTCACCACATGGCGTGCGTGGCGGAATTCTGCCTTTATATACATCAAAGTCAGGGCCAAAACATTTAGAGATATTACCAGTAGCAAATTCAAACATATGCCATGGAGTAAACGGTGCGGTATTAGGCACACGGTTTTGCCCGGCTACCATAGGCGCTTCAAAATGCAGAATAGGGGTTACGCCCTTTTCTTTTGGCGCGTTAAAATCAGACATTACTTTCATTAACGGCCGTTCAATATGTTTAAACGGGTTAATACCACGCTCGTCAAGTTCAGTAACAGCTGCCGCACTTTCAACTTTGCTTTCAACAGCATTTTTACTCACTAAAGTAACATTGTCAGGCAAGGTGACTGGGTAAGGAGAATTTTCATCTTGCTCGGTGATCATCATCGCCAAGTTTTTAAAATCAACCACCACTTTGCCATCTAAAAGAATATCTATA
>SPKZ01007237.1_pt1 | contig 12455 bp, 12 predicted proteins | sample 2456571 | NCBI WGS metagenome assembly SPKZ01 (sample SAMN11192286, study PRJNA482655) | marine metagenome | biome: ENVO:00000447; feature: ENVO:00000244|ENVO:00000211|ENVO:00000569|ENVO:00002023; material: ENVO:00002151; isolation source: ocean water from marine abyssalpelagic zone ...
CGCCGCCGAGTTTCGTGACCGGATCAAGGAACTCGAGGAGGGCGCGCTGCTCGCCGGGTACGAGGCGAAGCCCAAGCGCGCCGACCCCGCCCGGCGGCGTTCGCGGGCCCGGAGACGGCGGTGAGTGCGCGGGCGCGGGACGGCGACCCCGGTCTCGAAGAACAGGTGCGTGAACTTCCGACGGAGCCCGGCGTGTACCTGTTCAAGGGCGCGGACGACCGCGTGCTCTACGTCGGCAAGGCGCAGAGCCTGCGCGCGCGGGTTCGCTCCTACTTCGTCAAGGGCGGGGACGGTCGGCACCAGGTGCACTTCCTGGTACCGCGCATCCGCGATCTCGAGGTCGTGGTGACGTCCAGCGTGAAGGAAGCGCTGCTGCTCGAGAACCAGCTGATCAAGAAACACCGGCCGCGCTTCAACGTCCGGCTGCGGGACGACAAGAACTATCTCGCGCTTCGCCTCGATCCGACGGTTCCGTATCCGCGCTTTACGGAAACCCGCCGCTTTCAGCGAGACCGGGCCGTCTACTTCGGGCCCTATACCTCGAGCGGCGCGATGCGCGAGACCCTGAGCACGCTCCAGCGCATGTTTCCGCTGCGTACCTGCTCGGATGCGGGGCTCGAGAGCTACCGGCGTCGGGGACGGCCCTGCATCGAGCACTCCATTGGTCGCTGCGTCGCGCCCTGCTGCCGGCTGATCTCGGATCGTGACTACCGAAACCTCGTGGACGGTGCGGTGCTGTTTCTGCGCGGGCGTTCACGGGAACTGATCGGTTCGCTCAAGCGCGATATGGACGATTCCTCCGCGCGCGAGGACTTCGAGGTGGCGGCTCGGCTGCGCGATCGGATCGACGCGATCGAGCGGACCGTCGAGCAGCAGTCCATGGTGTCGCGGCACTTCGTGGATCGCGACGTCTTCGGTCTCGCGCGGGATGACACGCACGTCGAGGTGCAGGTGCTGTACGTCCGCCAGGGAACGCTCCTCGGCGGAGACCATCACGCGTTCAACAACGTGCGCATCTCGGACGAAGAGGTGCTCGCATCATTCCTGTTTCAGTTCTACTCCAGCGATCGTGAACTGCCGCGGGAGGTGCTGGTGCCGGAAGCGATCGAGGCCTGCGGGGCGCTGGCGGAACTCTGGTCGGAGCGTTCCGGTCGGGCGGTCCGGTTGATCCGCCCGCAGCGCGGTGAGCGGCGGCGACTGCTCGAGATGGCCGGCCGGAACGCGCGGCTCGCGCTGGCCGAGCGTATGCGCCGCGACCGCAGCTCGGAGGAGACCGCGCGGGAGCTCAGGCAATTGCTTCGCCTCGAGCGCCCGCCCCGCAGGATCGAGTGCTACGACATTTCGCACCTCTCGGGGACGCTCCACGTGGCCTCCCGCGTGGTGTTCCTGGATGGGAAGCCCGACAAGAACGCGTACCGGCGCTACAAGCTCCGCGAGTCTCCACCCGGGGACGACTATGCCGCGATGCGGGAGGTACTGGGCCGCCGGCTCGCGACGCTCGAGCGCGACCCGCCCCCCGACCTGATCCTGCTCGACGGGGGAAAGGGCCACCTGAGGGCCGTGGAAGCGTTGCTGGCGGACCTCGCGATCGAAGGAATCCCGCTCGCAGCGCTGGCCAAGGAGCGCGATGGAGCAGCGCCGAACCCGCGCGTGCTGCGGCACGCTGGATCCAAGCGCGAGAAGCTCTTCCTGCTCGGCGTCAAGGACCCCATCCTTCCAGATCCCGCCGGCGCGGCGATGCTGTTCCTGCAACGGCTGCGCGACGAGTCCCACCGGTTCGCGATCCGGTACCACCGCGAGCTGCGCCGGAAGGCGGGCCTGCGGTCGATTCTGGATGAGATTCCCGGAGTCGGCCCCAAGAAGCGGCGCGCTCTGTTGCGCGGGCTCGGAAGCCTCGAGGCGGTCAAGCGGGCCTCCGAGGACGAGTTGCGCGCGCTGGCCGGGATCTCGTCGGCGGACGCCGTCCGGATCCGGCGCTTTTTGGCTTCGCTCGCTGGCCTGGAGCTCGGCCCGGCGGCGCCCGAACCGGGTGGCACCCGCGGCTCTCACGACCCGGTTGAGTAGTCGGATCCCCTGAAGCGGAACTCCGCTTCCCGCGGATCGATCATCCGCGAGCGATCCGACCCGCGAGCGGGCCCTCTAACGCACGTTCCGCGTGTTTTACCCTGCAGCAACGCGCAGGGAGGCATGGCATCGGTCTTGCTCGAAAGACCGCCGTGTCTATCAAAGCGACGAGACTCGTGGCGAGTCTGATCGAGCGCTTCGGCGTGCCCGAAAGCTTCGCGCAGGGCCTCTCCCCGCTGCTCAATCACTGTGATCTGTCCGAACTCGATTCGGCCGGACGAGACCAACTGCTCGGCGCGCTCGCGGCCCTGTACCGCGGAGTGGAAGATTCCGGCCGGCCGACGGCCGAACTGGGCCAGGATGCGGTCGTGCTGGTCGACGAGCTTCGCTCCGAGCTGCGCAAGATGGACGAGTCCTTGAAAGTCCTCGGGGCCTTCGTTGCCAAGCTGCGCAAGCAGATCGAACCCCTGGAGAAGCAGCGCCTGATCCACTGATCCTGCGCGTCCGCTCGCCCCTGTGGTCCCGGGAGATGCGCTGCGCCCGCCCGACTCCCTCTGCTCCGCTTTCTGGCGCCCGTGGCGCTCGGGATCGCGTTCGAGGACCGCGGCCAGTGGGCGCCCGCGGTGCCGGCCGTCGCGGCCGGGCTCGCGGCGTTGCTGCGGCTCCTGGTACCGGCGCGTCTGCGTCTCGGGCCCGAGCTTGCGCTCGGAGTCGCGCTGGGAGCGCTGGCTCTGGCGCTTCCCCTGCATGCGCCGATCGCGTCTGTGGGGACCGGTCCGATCCCGGTTCGCCTGCTGGCGGCTCCCCAGCCCGGCGTCGGAGGCTGCCGGCTGCTGCTCTGGATTCACGGGGATGCCCGAGGTCGTGGGATCATCTCGGCCCCGGCGTCGACCTGTGACTGGCTTCCGGGCCAACTCGCGCTCGCGCGGCTTTCGCTGACGGAAATGCGCCCTCGGACCAATCCCGGGGGCCGGGATTGGGCCCGCCACTGGCGGCGCCGTGGTGTGCGCGTGTCCGGCCGGATCGAGCGAGGCCTGATCGAAGCGGTCGCGGGACCGCCAGCGAGGCCCGCAGCGCTGTTCGAGCGTACGAGGCGGCGTTTCGCGCGCGCGATCGATCCGGAGGAGTCCGGGTCGCGGGCCGGTGCAGTGCTGCGCGCGGTCGTGGCCGGGGACCGCAGCCGACTGAGTGAGCCCGTCCGTGCAGTGTTTCGCCGGTCCGGAACCGCGCACCTGCTGGCGGTCTCGGGCCTGCACGTGGGCTTCGTGTTCCTGTGGGCGCGGCTCGGGATCGGCATCGCGCTACGCGCGCTGCCGTTCCTGTGGTGGCTGCGTCGGGCGCGCCGGATTTCGGTCAGCGGCGGGATCCTGGCTGCCTGCGCCTACGCGGGCCTGACGGGTTTCGGGGTCCCGGCTCTGCGGGCGGCTGCGATGGCGTCGGCGGGCACACTCGCGGTGCTCGGGGGCCGGCCGGGGTCCGCCTGGAACGGGCTGCTGCTCGCGGGTCTCGCGGTGCTCGTCGTCGAACCCGCGAGCCTGTTCGAGCCCGCGCTCGGGCTCTCGTTCGCAGCGGTGGCCGGCATTCTCTGCTGGGCGCCGGGTCGTGGATTCTGGGCCTCGCTGCTGGGCGCTTCGGCAGCAGCCGGGCTCGCGACGGCGCCGCTCGCGGTGTTCCTCGGACTGCCGCTACCCGCCGGGACGCTGATAGCGAATGCGACCGCGATTCCCTGGTTCGCGGGCGTCGTGATTCCGGCTGGGCTCATCAGCGCGGTGCTCGGTGCGGCGCTTCCCGCCTCGAGCGACTGGACCGGTCCGGCGGTTCGCGGCGCTGCAGAACTCGGCATTCGGATGATCGAGGCCAGCGCAAGTCGCGACCTGCTCCAGCAGCTGCCGGGCGTGGATGCGACCGGGATCGCGGCGGCTTCCCTGTTCGCGTTCGGCTTGCGTGCGGTGTGGCTTCGCCGGCGAACGGTTGCCGCGCTGCTTGCCGCCGGGAGTCTCGGCGCGCTGGTTGCGGGGCTGCTGTCTGCGTCTCCGGCGTCCCCGCCCGAGATTCTGTTCCTGGACGTGGGGCACGGAGACGCGATTGCGATCCGGGGCCGGGAGGAAACCTGGCTGGTCGATGCGGGCTCTGCGGGCCGGGGCTTCGATGCCGGTCGTTTCCGGGTCGTACCCGCACTGCGCGCGTCCGGCATCCGGCGGCTCGGTGCGATCGTTTTGACCCACGTGGACCGGGATCACGCAGGCGGCATTCCGGCGGTGCTCGAGTCGCTTCCAGTGGGCGAGTTGTGGCTCTCGCGCGGCGCGCTCGATTCGCCAGCCTCGGGCCCCGTGCGCCGGGCCGCCGCGCGCGCGGGCGTCCCGCTGCGCGTGGTCGGGGAGGGTACCTCCGCCGTGGTGTATCCCTGGCGGATCACGGTGCGCTCGCCTCCGTCCGGGGACGACTCCCGGACGCCGAATCGGCGCTCGCTCGTGTTGAGGCTCGACGCGCCCTTCGGGTGCGTGATGCTTCCCGGAGACGTTCCCGCCGCCGTCGAGCGGCGGCTGGCTCCGCGAGCCGCTGCCTGCGCGGTGCTGAAACTCGCGCACCACGGAAGCGCCAGCTCGAGCGATCCCCGCTGGCTGGATGCGTTGCGTCCCGAAGTCGCGATTGCGAGCGCGGGGACCCGTACCCGCGGCATGCTCCCCGATTGCTCGGTCCGTGCGCGTCTGCGCGCGCGGCAGATCACGCTCTGGGAGACTCGCCGCTGGGGCGCGATTTCGGTGCGGCTCGGGCCGCAGGGGCCCCTGATCGCGGCGTTCCGGCCAGATCCGATCGAAGCGGCGCTAGACTCGCTCCCGGATGGCGAGGCGGCCGGCGGGTGTGGATCGCGATGAGTGGCTGCGGGAGCGCCGCGAGGTCTGGCGCCGGCGCAACCGGGTATTCAACATTCTGATGCTGCTGGCCGTGGCGGCGGTCCTGATCCGCTACCTGTGGTTCTGAGCCGGCCGACGGCTCAGACGCGCTCTCGGCGCAGGATGTGCAGCGCTGCGCCCCGGAGGTCGGCCTCCACGGGGATCGGTCCCTCGAGGTTGTGGCGCTGCGCCTCGCCGTGTCCTGTGAGCACGTAGACGCCGCGGCAGCCAGCCCGTGCGGCGAGCTCCATGTCGCTCGGCTTGTCTCCGATGACGAAGCTCTGCGTCAGGCTGGCGCCGAGTTCGCGAACGGCCCGTTCGAGCAGGCCCGGAGCGGGCTTGCGGCAGCTGCAGCCGTCTTCCGCGGTATGTGGACAGTGATAGCTGGCCTCGATCGAAGCGCCGCGTGCTTCGAAGTCGCGCCGCAGGTGGGCGTCGAAGGCCGCGTACTGGGCTTCCGAGAAGAAGCCGCGCCCGATGCCGGATTGATTCGTCACGATCGCGATTCGATAGCCCCCCTCGATCAGCAACCGCAGTGCATCGGCCGCGCCCGCTAACGGCGCGTAGTCTTCGATGCGGTGTACGAATCCCCGATCCTCGATCAGGGTGCCGTCCCGGTCGACGAATGCGAAGCGCTCAGCTGGCACCTGGTTCGGCTCCCTGTCCCTCCCGCTTTCGGCAGGGGCTCCGGCCCTCCCGCTCGCTGGAGATGAAGGCCGCGAGGTCGTTTCCGAGGCCCTCGAGTTCTCGCTCGAAGCACGGCAGGCGTTGCAGGTAGGTCCGGCGCGCGACCAGCCAGGCGTTATTGACTTGGGTGTCCGGGAAGCCTGAATAGCGTTCGGTCTGCCAGTCGAGAGCCGCGTAGCGCTGTTTCTGGTAGTCGGCGAGTAGACGCGCGCGTTTCGTCTCGAGATCGGGCGCTTCGCGTTCGGTGGCATAGAGCTGCTCGAGATCCAGCGACAGTTCCGCCAGCAGTCTCGCGAAGCGGCGCTGGTCCGCGAAGCTGCGGGCCGCTGCAGCGCGCGTATCCGCTTCGGGTACGAAGAACTCCAGGGTCGCGCGATGGGCCACGAAGCTTGCGAGCGACTCGTTGTACTCGACGTCGTCCGGAACGTAGATCGTCTCGTGAACCTGCTCGTGCAGTACCGTGTCGACGAGATCGTAGGGCTGTGTGGCGAGGAGCCTGCGGGGAATCGGGTCGTCGAACCAGCCGAGCGTGCTGTAGAGAAATGCCGGACGCAGATCCGTCTCGAAGCCTTGCGCGCGGAGCGAGGATGCAAAGGCTTCGGCCCGCGCCGGATCGAAGTAGCCGCGATAGGAAACACGGCCCACGATCGGGAACCACCAGGTCAGGGGCTCGAGACGGTCGGGTGGTGCCGCGACGACCACCGTGATGGTCGGATCTGCGCCCCGGTCGAGCAGGTGCCGGTAGCTCGTCGACCGCTTCAGTCCCAACTGTTCCCCGTGCGCGTGCGCGCGGGCGACCAGGTCGAGCCCGGCCCGTTCCGCTTCCGAGAGGGTTGCGATAAGGTCCGGGTCGATCGCTTCACGGTCGAGCAACAGCCGAACCTGGCCGACACCGAGGTGGGTCAGATAGCCCGGGGTGCCACAGCCCAGGCAGGTGAGGAGCGCCGAGGCCAGTGCCGCCGAACGAGACAGTCCTCTACCGGATCGAGGCTCCCGCCCAGACGCACGACCGGCTCGTGGCCGAACTCTCCGAGCTCGGGACGCTCGGGATCGAGGAGCGACCGGACGGGGAACTCCGGGCGTATTTTCGGATCGACGGGGCGTCATCGCGTCAGATTCTGGCACTCGGCGATCCCGCGCGCCGGATCCGCGTGGAGGGACCGCTGCGGGTGCCGGAGGTCGACTGGGAAGTCGCGTGGCGGGACGGTCTCGCGCCGCGACGGGTCGGTCCGCTCTGGATCCGGCCTTCCTGGTGTGCGTCTTTGGGCGAGCCCGAGATTCGGATCGATCCGCAGCGCGCCTTTGGGACCGGTGAACATCCGAGCACGCGGCTGGCTCTGGCCCGCCTGCTGGCCGAGCTGCGAGACGGCGACCGGGTGCTCGACGTGGGAACCGGAACCGGGATTCTGGCGATCGGTGCGCTGCGCATGGGGGCCGGGAGTGCGGTCGCGATCGATCCGGATCCCGACGCCTGCGAAAACGCCCGGGAGAATGTCCGCGAGAACGCCGGCGCTGCAGCCGGCTCGATCCGGCTGCTTCGAGGCACGCTGGCGGCCATCGACCCGGGGGCGCAGTTCGATCTGGCCGTGGCGAACCTGCTGTTCTCTCGACTCGAACCGTGGCTGGACCGCGTACTCGGGCACGCGCGGCGTGCCGCGGTGCTGTCCGGCTATCTGCGTTCGGAGGCGAGTCGGCTGGCGACGGCGGTCGCGCGCTCCGGTTGGCGGATTCGAGAGACCACGGAAGAAGTGTCTGCCTACGCTGCCGACGGAAGCGAGTACTGGTGCGCGTGCGTGGCGATCCCTGAGCTCTGATCCTGTGCTCACACGCGTGTTCTCCAGTCCTCGAGCAGATCCGTCAGGGTTTCTTCGAGTGAGAACCGCGTGCGCCAGCCGAGTGCCCGAATCCGCGCCGGGTCCGAGACGAGCGCCACCCGGTCGTCCTGGTGCGCGCGGTAGAGCGCCGGGTCGACCTCGATTGTGGGCGCGGCGCGGGAGTGTTTCAGCAGCAGGTCGAGGAGGGCGCGGAGTTCGGTGCCGATTCCGCTCGATACGTTGTACACGGCTCCGGGCTCTCCGTGCTCGATCAGGAGCGCGTACGCCTCGACCACGTCTCGCACGTCGCTGAAGTCTCTCACCGACGCTACGTTTCCGACCCGCAGGATGGGCTCCTGCAGTTTTCGCTCGATCCGGACCAGTTGGCGTGCGAAACCCGACTCGGCGTAGTCGCCGGGCCGGCCGGGACCCGTGTGGTTCATGGGCCGGGCCCGAATCACGGGGACGCCGTCGCGCTCGAACGCCAGCACCGCGCGCTGCTCTGCCGCGGCCTTGGTGGCCGAGTACGCGTTTCCAGGCGAAAGCGGCGCATCTTCCTTCCAGGGGTCGGCGTCGCGCCGCGTCAGAGCGTAGGCCTGGCCGGTACCGACCACCAATACGCGCGTGTCCGGCGCCCGCGCGGCGACCTCATCGAGCAGAATGTCGATGGCGCCGACGTTGACCTTGAGGGCCGCGAGCGGATCGCGAGCCACGTCGGGAGGATAGGCGAGGGCGGCCAGGTGCAGGATCTCGCCGGGCGATACGTCGCGCACCAGGGAGCGCACCTCGTCCGGCTGTTCGAGTTCTGCCTCGATCCAGTGCGATCCGAACTCGGGGCGAGGCAGCCCGGTCTTGTAGACGCCGACGACCCGGGCGCCGCGCGCCTCGAGCAGTGGCACCAGGTAAGACCCGACGAAGCCTCCCGCGCCCGTGACCAGCACGGTTCGGCCTTCGAGTCCGCTGCTAGGGATCCTGGCGTCCGTAGTCGTCCTCCAGCCGGACGACATCGTCGAGCTCGGGGGTCGAGACCTCGATGAGCTCGGTGTCGATGATCGCCTCGAAACGGTGGCGCCGACCCACCGAGATCCGGCGGGACTCTCCCGGTTCGAGTTCTTCCGTACGGAGTTCCCCTGAAGCGTCCTCGAGTTCGAGCCTGAGGCGGCCCGAAGCGACCCGGATGGACTCGTCCTTCTTGCGATGGAGCTGCAGTGACAGCCGGCAACCCTGCTTGATGAACAGGATCTTTCCGACGTAGCGTTCGGTCTCGGCCCAGATCTCTTCGTATCCCCAGGGCTTCTCGACTCGGCGCGCCATCTGGCGGGATCGTATCAGTCAAAGTGGTACCCTGCACGCCACGTCGCGCCACTGCGAGGGGGAAGCATGGCGGTCTGGATCGGGCTTGCGGGACTCAACGGAGCCGGAAAGGGAGAAGTCATCCGGCACCTGGAGAGGTGGAGTTTTCACTCCGTCTCCCTCTCGGACGTGATCCGACAGGACCTCGCGGAGGACGAGCTCGAGCCGACGCGAGCGCACATGATCGAACGCGGGCGAGCACTCCGGGAGCGCCTCGGGGCGGGGGCTCTCGCAGAGCGCGTGATCGGGGGTCTCGCCCCGAACTGCAATCACGTGATCGATTCGGTTCGAACGCCAGCAGAGGTCGAGACGCTGCGTGCAGCCGGCGATTTCCGTCTCTGGTGGATCGAAGCACCTGCGAAGATTCGTTTTGAGCGGATTCGCCAGCGGGCGCGGAGTGGGGATGCCGAGACCTTCGAGGCCTTCGAGGCACAGCAGGCCCGCGAACTCGAGAGCCGGGATCCGGCCGGACAGCAATTGCTTCGGGTACGCGACCTGGCCGACGAGCTGATTCCGAACAGTCGGGATCTCGAGGCCCTGCATCGGCGGCTGGATGATCTGCTCCGGAACAGCCTGTTCTTTCGGGAACGTCCCTCCTGGGACCAGTACTTCATGAGCCTGGCGCAGGTGGCATCGACGCGTTCGAACTGCATCAAGCGGAAGGTCGGGGCGGTGGTGGTGATCGACCGGCGGGTGGTGTCGACCGGGTACAACGGGACCCCGAGAGGCGTGCGCAACTGCAACGAGGGTGGCTGTCCGCGCTGCGCGGGCGGCGCGGAGTCCGGAACCCGGCTCGACGAGTGCCTGTGCAGCCACGCGGAAGAGAACGTGATTACCCAGGCCGCCTATCACGGCGTCTCGCTCCGGGGGTCGATGGTCTACACCACCCTTTTCCCGTGCCTGATCTGCGCGAAGCTCATAATCAACGCGGGTGTCAGCGAGGTCGTGTACGAGGCTCCGTTCCCGGTGATGGAGAGTTCTCAATCACTGCTCGTGGAAGCGGGTGTCAAGATCCGTACGACTCTGGAGTCGGGAGTCGCCTAGCGGTGCGCTAGTGGTTCTGGCGCGTGGCTTGTACGAAGCGGAAGCCGGCCGCGATGGCGCTTCCGAGCTCGCGTTCCACAAGCGGCAACTCGAGTCCGCGATTGCGGAGTGCCTGCTCTGAGCCGGGACTGAGTCCGGCCAGGATGACGTCGAGTTCTGCAGCCTCGAAACTGGCCAGGAGCCGCGCGATCCCGGCAGCCTCGACGCCCTCGGTGCTCGCGCCGGTCACGTCGAGAACGACGACCTCGATCTGGCCCGGCCCGAGGTCGGCCTCGATTTCCTCCAGCGCGATCTCACCATCTTCGGCGCCCGCGTACGGAAGCACCATCACCGGACCACAGAGGCGGATGACGGGCGACGCGGGGTCGCAGCTGGCTGCCGATTCCGGATCCTCGGTGTACTCGGGGAGTTCAGCGAGCGCGACCTCCTCCTGCGCCCAGCGCAGGATGGCGCCGACGTCCAGATGCGCCAGGATCTCGGTTGCCCACGTGCCCTGCGCCGCATCCGCCGCGCGGGGCTCGAAGCGGCAGGCCGGGTCACCCGCGCTCACGCACTGAGTTTCCTGGAGCACCACGGGCTGGTTCAGCCAGGCCGAGTACCAGCCGGACGAATAGCCGGCCGTCGCAAAGCAACTGGGACCCGGGGCGGGCCTCTCTTCCGGACCGAGCGCGAGCGACTCCGTCGAGCAACGGTTCCCGTGAAGGCGAAGGGCGCGCCTCCCCGGCACGGCCGCTTCCGGCACCAGGATCAGCGGCTGGAAACCGGCCGACCTGCCGGCGACCGGGAGGTCCATCCGGCTGAAGTCTCGGGCGTGCTTCAGTGCCTCGAGTGCGCCCTCCGCGAAGCCGCGGGCGTAGAGCATGCGAGCGGCTCCGACGGGGCCGAGCAGCGCGACGCATTCGCGCCGCAGGGTTTCAAGCGCGTCGGGATCTTCGAGGAAGCTGGGACTCATCGCCCGAATCTGTCTTCGGAAAGGAACTCTTCGAGATCGAAACGGCTCGCCCGCTCGATGAAGCGCTCGCCCTCGCGGTCGATGATCCGCAGGAATGCGTCGGCGATCGCGGGGTCGAACTGGGTCCCCCGGCAGTTCCGGACTTCTTCAGTCACGCGCCAGAGCGGAAGCCCGGCGCGGTAGGGTCGGCTCGAGCTCATTGCCTCGACAGTGTCGGCGACCAGGATAATGCGGCTCGGAAGCGGGATCTCGCTTTCCCGGAGGCGGGCGGGGTAGCCGCGGCTCGAGCCGTCGTACCACTCGTGGTGGTGTCGCACACAGGGCACCACGTCCTGCAGAAACGGTATCGGCGCCAGGATCCGTGCCCCGATCTCTGGGTGTTCCTGAACGCGCGCGTACTCTTCCGGGGTAAGCGGCCCGGGCTTGTTGATTACGGAGTCCGCAATCCCGATCTTTCCCACATCGTGGAGCAGGCCCGCGATGTAGATCCGCTCGATGAAGTCGGTCTCCGACTTGAGCTCACGCGCGATCTTCGAGGCATAGACGGCGACGCGCTCCGAGTGGCCCCGCGTGTAGGGGTCGTGGGCATCGACGGCCTCGGCCAGCGCGCGGAGGATTCCGAGCTGTGTTTGGCGGAGTTCACTCTGCTTTTCGGAGAGTTCCGCCCTGCGCCGACGGGTTTCGCCCCGGAGCTTCTGGTTCAACTCCAGGAGTTCGGAGTTCGTGATGCAGAGCGAGCGGCTCTGCGCTTCGCTTTCGCGGGCCAGCCGGGCCATTTCGGTCTGGAGCACATAGTAGTCGAGGGCCTGCTCGATCGTGGCGCGGAGTTCTTCGTTGTTCCAGGGCTTGGTTGCCAGTCGGTAGACTTCAGCCTGATTGACGGCCTCTACCGCCGCGTCGATTCCGGGCTCGCCGGTGAGCAGAATGCGAATCCGGTCGGGCCAGCGATCTCGAACCTGCCGGAGGAAGTTGCTGCCCGAGACCTCTGGCATCGCGAGATCCGAAACCACGACCTGGACCGGCTGCCGTTCTAGGATCTCGAGTCCGGCCGCAGCCCCGTGCGCCGTGTGGACCTCGATGGCGGAGCCGCGAAAGAGCCTGGCGAAGGCGCGCAGGATCTTTTCGTCATCGTCGACGAAGAGCAGGGTCGGGCGGAGCGGGGCCGGATCGAACGAAGTCATGTGGGGTTCGGGTATCAAGTCGCGTGCCAGGCTCCACGCAGAGCACTGCGAACCGGCGGATCTGGCGCTTTCACCGTCGGAACGCGGACCCCGGCGCGAAGTTGCACGAAAGCGTGCCGGCCGAGCGCGGCGCTTCGGAGTCCCACGGACGGGACGTGCCTGCACCCGTTTAGGTAGGTCGTTTGGCTTCCGTGCCAGCTGCGTTCCAGCGGGCTGCGCAGTTGCTGCGTGGGACCGAAGGCGCAGACGCAGGCAGCTGGCGCCCGAAGGCCCCGGCCCTGTTCGCGGGGTGGCGGGTGCCGACTTTGCGCGTCGGAGCGGGCGCATCCCGGCTGCGAGAATTCTCGGATCCGGGATGGGCACGGGTTCCGCTAAGGCCGCCGGGGTTCGGCCCTGCCTCTGGACCCGCAGCCCCGAGGGGACTTACGATACGCCGCGCCGCGCGTCGCGAGCCGGCAGGAGACCG
>SPKZ01011139.1_pt1 | contig 12451 bp, 18 predicted proteins | sample 2456571 | NCBI WGS metagenome assembly SPKZ01 (sample SAMN11192286, study PRJNA482655) | marine metagenome | biome: ENVO:00000447; feature: ENVO:00000244|ENVO:00000211|ENVO:00000569|ENVO:00002023; material: ENVO:00002151; isolation source: ocean water from marine abyssalpelagic zone ...
GAGCTTGATTCATCAAGAGTTCACATGGAATTCTCCACCGATAATAAGTTGACCTGGGATACAGTCTCAGGTAACTATACCGGCGTGTTGATGGGCGGAGCGCAGAACTCTGGCAGCGCTGTTATTAGAACAGGAAAGGATGAGTCAACGATCTCAAGAGGCCTCGGGCAAGAGTATGGTCTGACATTCTCAATAAGAATATCAAAACACGCAAACGCAGACGCCTATACTCAGTACATGATTGACGGATCTATGGTTGCTCCAAATGATATGTTAAGAATGAACAATGGTTGCGGAGTTCACAAAGTAGCTGGCGTTGTTACGCACGCCAGATTGATCTTTCATCAAGGCAATATAAGTGCAGTAAACTATATGGCAATTGGTGGACCAGCAGGAGCATTCCTGCCGTTCACAGAACCTGAAGTAACTTCCCTCAAAGATATCACCTCAGTGAAGATTCCATTCGATTCTAGTCCTGAGACTATTGTTGAGCCTAACCCGATGTATAATATATCTGGATTGGATATCAGGACAGCCACTGATGATGACTATGCTGAGATGTTTTTGACGACAGGGTCTGATCAGCTTATTAATAGTGGCTATACATATCACAATAATAAAAGTCATTCGGATAGTACATCCTATTCGAGCAATGCCCAGGGTGATGATCCCTCTATTGTCCTGCATGAACAGCTAGGGTCAGATTCATTATCCGCATACAGCCCTAATATATTAGTGCCAGGCCTGCACACTTATGGCGGAATTAAATATAAGGCGCTAATGGATAGTGGCATGAGCATAGATATGCTGAACGTTGATCCACGCATACACATGTCATATTCTGCTATGTCATTATTAAATATTGAACAGCCGAAATCTTTTTTCATTCAGTGTGGCTTAAGTTTTTTCACTGAAGGTAAAATAAACCTCAGAGAATTGGCGCTACATAAGACATCTGATGTAGGGAAAAGTCATGGCCCCTTCACTCTTGAAGGTCGATATGATATGGTTGATATGGTTGACCTGGAAATATCCCTGACCTCTTCCAAATTAAGGCACTACTTTGTCCTTATCGACATAGATGCTGATGTTGATAATGCTAGAGTGGATTATCAGCTAGAGCAGGACGGTGCATATGTTACAAATAATAAATATCATATTCATCGCTCGACAGGACTGGCAGGCGGCTATGTATCATCCAAGGCGTCATCTAGTACATACGCTCAGTTTCTAAGAGGTCTTTCAGTTGACAGTAGGGCTAGAGGTCACGCTATTCTTGAGCTGACAACAAATGGCGCTCTGTCAGGATATGCACATTCCAAGGCTGGTATATATAGCTCTGACGATACGGCCGGTATGAGCAATGGCTGTCTTAGGACAAACTCTGGCTCTGTAGTTACTGGTATTAAGTTCCTTGCATCGGCAGGTACTATACAGGGCATGCTATTACACTATACGATAGGATAAAATGGATTACTCAGAAACGATTGGCAGTGTATTTTTAGACTGCAAAAAAAGTATAGATTATGACAATGAATTTAGTACTGAAGATCGGGCCACGTTCGGCTTGATGGCTATTGCTATTACAGCAACAGCTAATACAGGACTTGATAACATTGAAATGCCTATAGCGGATACCGTCTTGGCTGTCATTGGAATGATCGCAGAAAAGTCAGAGAACGTGAGAGAACAGGTGGTGGATGCCATCACTTGTATCTTACATATTCTTATTAGAATTTGCGATAAAAATAATAATTGCGATTCGGTATTTTATCAGAACATTCATGGCTTGTTAGCTGAGCTTGAAATTAATTAATAAAGTCATACTTGATAGAGGAAATTATGAATAAAGATAAAAAAAAGAAGCTGTATGATTATCTCGTGAGAGAGGTCAGCATAGTGGACATGGGTGCCAACCTTGAAATATTCAGGACAAAGGCTCTGGAGTTTGATAAGGACCTCGATAATGAACAAATTGATGCAGTATTAAATCAGATTAAGGAAAAGTCTATGACTCCTGAAGAAATCGCAGAAATGCAAGAAAGAAACAAGGCGCTTGAAGCTGAGAATAATCAGTTCAAGAAGACCGCCGATGATGACGAAAAGGTAAAGGACAAAAAGAAGTCCGAAGATGCTGATAAAGAAGCAGCTGCCAAAAAGAAGACCGAAGAGGAACAGGCTGAAAAGACCAAGTCCCTCGAAGTCCAAATTGAAAAGACCAAGTCACTTGAGCAAGAAGTTGAAAGACTGAAAGGTCTTGAAACAGCTCGTGAAGATGCTGCTCTCACTGAACGCTTCAAATCCCTCGGCCCACTTGAGCTGGAAGATGTCGACCGCCTCAAAGCCCTCGCCAAAGCTGACTCCGTTTTATTTGAAGACGTATTCAAGCAACTCACTAAAGCTGTCAATGTTATCAAAAACAAAGGCATGCTCCAAACCGAAGGCACTGACACTTCCCTTGATGACGGCGATGCTGATAAAGTCAGTATCATCGAAACCGAAATCAATAAGTCCATGACTGCCAATCCTGGCATGACTGCCGGCGCCGCTGAGCGTTTGCTTATGTCCAGCCGCCCTGATCTTTACGAAGACTAATAAAGGCTAAATAACATGTCCGAAATTGATATTAAGAATTTTGTGGATGTTACCATCATTGCCAATACTCGACCGCTACAAATTGACAGATTCAATTCTTTCATTTTCATCGGTCATTCAAATAGATTTGAAGAGCGTGTAAGGCAGTACAGATCAACTTCAGCTATGATACAAGATGGATTCCGTGATACGGATCCTGAGTATATAGCTGCCGTCTCTGCGCTACAACAAACACCTTCTGTATCCAAGATATACATTGGACGCCGAGCAGCTACCGCAGTCACTTTGACAGCCGCTGCTGACGCTATTGCAGGAGATACTTACAGCTTTGCATTGACTATTGATGGAACATCCCTGGATGTCATCCCCAGTATTTCAGTTGATGATACTCCTACGGAAATCGTTGCCGCCGTCAAGACAGCTATCGCAGCCCTTGCAGCTCCCCACAGCGCTCTGACATTGACAGGCACAACTGATCTGACTATTTCTGGAACCTTTGCCATTGGCCAAGTTGATCCTAAATATACTCAGGTTAATACGAATTCAGAAACTTATGCCACAGCTGTCTCTGAAATCCGAAAAGAAAATGATGATTGGTACGGCCTGACCGTTGAGACCAAGGATACTGCCATTCAGTTGACAATTCCTGCAATCGCATCAGTCAATAATAAGTTCGCCGGTCTGTCAAGCTCTCATGCTGACAATAAGGCAGCCCTGGTTAATGGTACCACAGCGACCTCATCCGATGACCTTCTTGGTCAAGCGTTTGAGCAGAAGCTTGAAACCATAGCCATCTACAGCACGGATGAAGTTTATCCTGAATGTGGCGTTTTTTCAAAGATGCTCTCAAGCGAGAGATATATCTTTAATAACTGGGCATTCAAGTCATACGTTGGTATTGCTTCTGAGAATATTACTCAAACTGAGTATGATAATATCCTTAGCAAGTCCGGCAATGTGATCGTCCAAGTCAAGGGTGTTAACGTCTTTCAGAATGGTAAAGCATCATCTGGCGAGTGGGTTAATGTTCTGATCGGTATTCAGATTCTGGAGGCGAGAGTTCAAGAGGAGTTGTACAACTTACAGCTTACTAATGATATTCTTACATTCAGCAATGCTGACTTACAGCTCGTACAAGCGAGCATCGAATCTGTATTGACAAGATACACCCCAGTGTTTATCCTCGCAAGACGCGGAGTATTAGACAATGCTGGACAGACTCAATTTGAGCCTGGCTTTACAGTCAACGTGCCGAAGCGCTCACAGCTTTCCAGCGTTGACATCTCTAATCGCGAACTGAACGATGTGACCTTCACGGCATATCTCGCAGGCGCGATTAATTTTATCGGAATTCAAGGAACGGTACAATACTAAAATGAACGACCGCAATATTATCTCAATCAAGGCCGATGTCGCATTGGCTGCCACTGATCTTTATAAACCCGTAACAGCTGCTGGTGTAGTTGCTGCTGGAACTGACATCGTCGCCGGTGTTGTTAAAGAAATGTCATCTAACGGATCCACGCTCACCGTTGCAGCCATCGGCTCAATTATGAAAATGATCGCCTCCGCTTCCATCGCAAAAGGTGTCAAGGTATACTTGGCAACTGGTGGCAAGATCGGAACTACAGACACTAACACCTATGTCGGTATTACACTTGACTCTGTATCTGCGGATACTGAGCTGGTTGACGTACTGTTCAAAGGTTAATAGGAATAAACTATGCCTACACCACAATCAGTACATGCAGATGTCAGACTCACTAACTTTTCTGTCCGCGCTCTTCAGGATGACAAAGCATTTATCGCAATGCAAGTCGCACCTGTTTTCCCGGTTCAGAAGCAGTCTGATAAATACTCCGTCATCGAAACCGATGAATTCAATAAAACCGATATGCCGGAAGTTGCTCCTGGCACGGAAAATGAAGAGATCGAATGGTCCCTGTCAGATGAAACTTACTACTGTACTGTCCGCGGACTTGCCGGTAAGATCACTGACCAGCAGAAGAAAAATGCTGACAGCATCGTTCAACTCGAACAGAACACAATTGATATGCTCCTGCATCGCGCAAAAATGAATAAGGAAAGCCGTTTCGGTACTATCCTTACAGCGACAACTTGGGCTATCAAAGACACTCTGGCCAACCTCATTTCCGGCGCTGCCAAGTGGAATGCTTCTGGTTCTGAGCCCGTAAAGAATGTTCGTGCACTGCGCCGTTCTTTCCTCCTCAACGCAATGGTTGATGCCAATACTATGGTTATTGCTCGTGACGTTGTTGACACCCTCATGGATCACAGCAGCATTCTCGACAGAGTGAAGTACAGCGGTTCCACTGCTGACGTTGCCAGAATCACTAAGCGTGTACTCCAGGATGTTTTCGAAGTTGAAAACGTCTGGGTAATGAACGCTGTTCAGAACTCTGCCAAACTCGCAAGTCCTCGCAAGGCTAAGTCGCACAGCTTCCTGCTGACTGGTTCCATCTGGATGGGTTACGTTGCCAAAGGTACTATTGGTGAAAATGTCGTTACGGCATTCACTGACTTCCTCTGGTCCGGATTCATTGATGGCGCAAGCCAAGGTACCTCTATCCGTAAATTCTACCATGAGCGGAAAAGAACCACCTTTTATGACCTGGATACAGCTGATGACTTCAAAGCCATTAGCCTTACCCACGGCGCATTGATCACTGACCTGATCTAAGCATAGGCACGGTATAGTTATACTGTGCAACCTTCAAAACCCCAAGATTAATTTCTTGGGGTTTTTTTTGCATTGTAACTGGCGCATCTGAAATATGGCCCTAATCTATATCAACAGCAACTAACTAACAAGCGAGATACACGATGATTGATTACAACCACCTCAAGAAGCAGTCAGTACTAGAATTCAACGATGCCACTTCACTCCAGGACGCTCTCAACGCTCTCGACCGCAACGGGCATCTCCTAACCAGAGATCAAGTCCATCAGGTCGCCACTATCTTCGCAGCGATGGTAGGCTCAAACGTTGAAGGCACTAAGATCCTCGCTGAAGCCATGGTCAGCTTAGGTATATGATGATTCAAGCTTTAATTTTAATTTTAATCACAATAGAATCAGGAGGCGACAATGCAGCAATCGGAGATAATGGTCAGGCAGTTGGCTGCCTCCAGATCCATCCCATCATGGTCAGAGAGGTCAACCGAATTCTCGGAAGAAAAGTTTACACCCTTAAAGATAGGTACTCTCGCCGTAGATCAATCGAGATGGCAACCGTTTTCCTTACCAGGCAGAGAAACACTTATTTCAAAAGCTTCCAAAAATATCCCGATTACCAGACTCTTGGCTCGGGTTGGAATACGGGAAGCATTAGAAAACAAAATCAAAAATACCGATTAAAAATAAAAGTACAAAAAGCCATACTTGATAGATACAGTTGAGTCCTCGCATGCTTTAAACTTAGTCTTTTGCCCAGCCTACCATAGCTGGGCTTTTTTACTTTTAATGCTTAACGGAGGGAACATTATGTCATCCCCAGCATCAAATGACATCCAGCGGCTGAAGCTCGTTCTGGGTGACATGAATCCTGATAGGCCCTTTTATACTGACCCACAGTATCAGGAGTTTATTAATATGTCCGGCACATGGCGCAAAGCCGCTGTAGTAGCCGCTAATGCCATCGCAGCTAAATTCTCAATGGCCGTTGACGCTTCCACCGGATCCGTCTCAAAGTCGTATGGGGCCTTGGCAGAAAACTTCCGCGCTCTCGCAGCTCAGCTCAAGAAAGATCTTAAGAGACCGGCCGGCGGAACATCTGTGTTCGTGTCAGGCACCTCCAATGTAGCTTCATCTGATCCGTACGTGTACGGAGAGTCAGAGGCAGCGGGGCCATATGACGATGACCGTATTTGACGCCTTTCAGTTCGTCCATCCAGATGACATAGGTAGTAAGTTTGTCACTGATATGGAATTCCAGGTCAGGGGTTACTTAGGCGGCTCACGAATTAAAGGCCGCTGGGTCAATAATCCTGAAGCTGAACTTGTCACTATTATGGGACATATTCAGCCACTCAGTACGGAGTCGATGCAGAATCTTGAGATCAACCAGCGCAAGCATGGTGGTATCACAGTGTGGACGGATCTCATCAAACTGAATCACAGAGATGTAATTCTCTGGGAAGGCGAAGAATATGCCATTGACATACGCTCACCCTGGATAGTGAACTCAAGTCTTGATCACTATGAATTTATAGCTCTCATGGTAATCCAAGGAGAGGACCACTAGAGCTGATTAGATTGCCAGAGCCTTATAAGATACTATAAATTTAATATAAGCAGCTAGAACCGGCTTCAAATAGCCGAGATTAAGCTGTTAAGCTTTAAACAGAGTGAAGCTATTGCTAGTCTAAGAATAAGAGGGAAGAAAAAAATAATAAATAATTATTAAGACAAAAGGTCCAATGGAACCTAAATGTGTAGGTATACATTTAGCCTCCATAGAGAAAGGTTACCAATTATTTATTTATTATTAGGATTTCTTCTTTTTTCTTTCCGCAATAGCTTCAAAAGGAGCCAGATGTCGATCACAGATAAGCTTAAAAAGCTCTCAGCCAATATGAAGGCTTTAGATGATAAGGAAGTCATTGTCGGTATCTTCGGAGATCCTCGTTCTGCCAAGCTCGCCTTATGGCATGAATACGGAACAGTGAACCCTCCGAACATTCAGGCAAAGCGATTTATAAGGAATGGCAAGAAAGACTCTCAGCGGATGGTCAACCAGATGATAAGGAATGCCATCAAAGGAAAGACAACTCCTGATGAAGCTCTTAATGATATTGGCAACATTGTCGTCGGGTCCATACAGGGCACGATTGATGAGCTTGAGCCGTATACACTTCCATCTGGCTACCACAACCCTACACCAGCTTTTGAAACAGGCGTAATGAGAGGAGCCTTTGATTACTTAATTGAGGATAAATAATGAAATTTGAAGAAGTTGAGGATAAGATATATGATGTCATATCCGTACTAACATCGCTGCCGGTGTGCTGGGTTATGGATAATGGACCACGACCTGCCCAGCCATACATAGCATTAAGACTTGACTCTGATGAATCTATACTTGTGGAGACCCGTGCCACTCTCGGAAGTCTCACAGGAAAGACAGACCTGTACTGCTCTATGGCATTACTTCAGGTCAATCTAATTGGTAGCACAAAGGGCGCTCTTGAAGCGTTCGGTAAAAAGATAAACACGACAGCAGCGGCAGTACTTTTCGACGGCCAAGAGATTGGCGCGTTTGCCAATGCGAGAGCGCGTGACCTATCTGAGATACCATCAGATTCAACTAAGTGGGAAAGGCGTCACGTACTGGACTGTGACATTTCATTTTTGGAACACATAGATGACGTGACAACTCCACAAATAACTCAGATCAACTTTAAAGTATCGAATGGCAAATTTGACATTCTGTATACCGTCGAGGAGACTGAAACATTCAGAACGATTACATTTGACCAGCCACTTCAGACTGAAGATCATCATTTAGTGACCTGGCATAAGAATGGATTTAATATTACTCCTATCATCGGGACGGATGTCGTATTAACTAAATTCACAGCAACATTCAACGCATCTATATTTGACATTGACGATGTAGTTGGTTTCACTTATATATCAAACCCCGATTAATGAAAAAAAGGAAATACCATTATGAGTAAGCAGACAAGAACATACATCAAAGATCCGAAATCAGTTGTAGTTATCATTGGCAACCAGTCCATCGAAGGTTTCATGGCAGACCGTATTGCTGAAGTTACGACTAACAGTGATAACTTCACTTATGTATCCGGTGCCCAAGGTGACGTTATTTTTGAAAAGGACCCTGATAAGACTGGCCGTATTATCATCGACCTCCACGAAAAGTCTCCGTCAAATAAATACCTCCAGTCACTCGCTGACAGACAGGATGAAGGTAATCAGGGAGACATCCTTGATGTAATCGGAGCCTTTACTGGCGGCAATGGCGCTGGCTTCCTCGTTGACTGTTTCGTCAATGACGAGCAGGGTGAAGTAGTCATCTCCGGCCTGAAGTGCGTTGTATCAAAACTTCCGTCACTTGGTTTCGGAAGAAAGACTCAGGGCAGAACTTGGGAGCTTCTGGCTTCTGAAGTAACAGCTAAGTTTTAGTGCTCGCTGAGCTCTGTGCCGCTTCATATAGTGGCACACCTCGGCTTCCAGGTTTCGAATCATACGCAATTGAAATACTAGAAACCGAGGTTTATTTATTATGGAATGATTCTCAGTTAATCATCGTCTTCAGAGGATCATCTTCTTTGGTCGATTGGATTACTGATTTATCTATCCATATAGGTGTAGACGGCGTACACCATGGCTTCAAAGTAGCTCTTGATAGAGTGATATATAGAATTAATAAAGAGATGGACGAGAGAGGCCTTAAAAGCCATTCTATAATTCTCACGGGTCATTCACTGGGCGGCGCACTAGCGACTTTGGCCGCTGATAGCATTCATACGAATGTTCAGCGCGTTGTCACGTACGGTTCACCTAAGGTCGGTGATGCCAGATTCTTTATGAGATATAAACATCACGATATTACAGATAATTATATAAACGGCCTTGATCCTGTCCCTGTGGCACTGAAGGATCCGTTTGTTCCAGTCGGAAAACAAATCCGTGTTGGCAGAAGGTGGTGGCATCGATTCATGCCATCCATTATGCTCTCACATCACAAAATAGCGGGATATATTAATGAGACAGACAAAATCATTTAAGGGTATTATTCTGACGCAGTTATCTGCCTTAGAAGCCATTAAAATAAGGTACGGAATGCTATCGGCGATGAAGGCCGTCAACATGTCCAAATTCCAAAATAAGCTTAAGCCAGGAATGACGGATCAGCAAATCGGTGACATCTTCTTTGATGACTTCATCTCGCTGACTATCAATGGTCAACCGATCTTGGACGTGGCAAATAATGTAATGAAACAATCTGGGGTTCCTGTAGATCAGATTCCTGAGTCAGATTTCATGCCTTTCTTGATTACCTGTCTCAAGCTTAGTTGGCCGGATTTTTTCGCAAAGCTACCTGCAGTAAAAGTCGGTACGGAATTGACGTAGGGGCATACGACCCTAAAGATGATCCGGCCGCAGGTAGAAACGTGAGCAGAGTGTTTGAGTGTGCTGCTGAGGTTGATTTTCTTCCAATGATTTGGGAGTTAATTAGGCTTGGCTATTGCACATATATGGAACTCCAAGTTCACTGGAATCTTGCTGACTATGATGACGCTGTAGAGGCGTACAGATTTAATAATGACCTTAAAAGGGCCCAACACGATGATTCGGATAATGACAAATGAAAAACATCCTTCATAAGATTGTTACAGAAATGCTTAAGTCCGTATTTGTGTGCCTGCCCGCTGAAGTTGTAAAGTATGACCCAGACGCCGTGAATGCGACTATCAAACCTCTTCAGGATAACCTGCCTGAGAATTATGAAGTCCCTATATTATTCACTGGCGCTCAAAACTGTAGGATGACCTGGCCTCTAAAGGCTGGAGATAAGGGAATTTTGATATTCTCATCAAGAGACATCGATACCGTGACAGACGACTCAGAGGAGCCAGAATTCACGATGGAGAATTACAATGATGCTCTGTTCATACCTACTATTTTATTCAGTGAGAATGCAGCCGCTGACCCCGATACAATATCAATTGAATTCGGGGACACTAGCCTTAAGATGTGGCCTGATAAAATTGACATCAAGACAGGCACTGTAAACATCGAAGCTACTGAGACCAAGATCACAGGAAATCTTAATGTAGGCACAGGTGTCTCTGGTATAGCTGCGCCTACCTCTATAGTAACTTTTGTGAACGGCATAGCAACATCAATATTAAATTAATAGAGGAAGGGACATGAACCTAGAGTACTACGAAAATATAAAGACTACTATTGAAGAAATACCTGTGCCCGATGTAAAACAGCTAGTTGCTCTAGGTGAGGAAAAGATCGCCGAAGCAGCCGAGATATTGACAGACAGGTTAAAGGATCTCATACCTACGAGTAACAGTGCCCTCAAGGGAGTGACTCAAGGGATATGTGAAAAAATAGCATTACTCGAAGTCTTAATCAATCCGCCTACAGATATTGGAGAGGTGATTGAGTACTTGACTGCCCTAGTAACATTGTACCTAGGACCTCATGCGGCCATGGTAGCAGAGCTGGTAGAGTTGGCAGCTGTGTCCGTAGAGATAGTAGTGGCCTTTGAAGAAAAGGCTACAGAGATCATGGATGCATTCGAGGAAGCTAGGGCCTTAGTGCCTGATGAATTTCCAGCAGGTCCCGCCATATCTCCAGAGGGGATAATCGGTGCCATACTTCCTGTACTCGCATCATTATGTGACGACGACTAGGACGCTTTATAAATCAGCAGGTTACGCATTGATGCCTGGGTAAATAAAATGTATGCTTCTGATGTGGTTGGTTACCACACAGCGTGTGGCTCCACGTAACGGAGCCTTTTAATTTTAAATCAAAAAAGACATACTTGATAAAGATTACTTTTGAAGAATTGCCCGGCCCACCATAGCCGGGCTTTTAATGTTAGGCTTGCAGCAGTGTCTGGCAATATCTCTAACAATATCAACTACAAACCTAGAAGGCAAATTATGTCAACATATATTTATGACCCTAAGAAGGTCACTGTCACCGTCGGTCTTGATCTTGTCTCCGGATTTGCCAAAGACCAGATGGTTGAAGTATTTAGAAACAGGGAGTCCGCATATTCTATTGACGGAATTACCGGCTCATCAATTCACGTTCCAGTAAAGTCCCGAAGCGGAATGATAAGGATTCATCTTCATCATAATTCACCACTCAATAAGAAGTGGGAGTATTCACTATACAGGCAGGAGAATGAGCAGAGCTTTGAACGACTATTCATTAAGATTGGCGATAGATTAACAGCTGCCAAGTGTCTCATATCAAGACTCCCTAACCAAGGCTTTGGGAGAAAGACACCTATGATCACATGGGAGTTTTCCAGCCTGGAAATAAATAACGCAAGGTAATATTATGTCAGATGAAGATGATATCAAATTCAAAGTCACAGCAGAAGTTAAAGGTCAAAAGGAAGTTGATAAGCTCGCTGGATCAGTAGAGGATCTTGAGAGTAAAGGCGGTGATCAACGCGGGTCACTATTCTCATTCTTCAAGAGCTTCAGGAAGGAATCCGATGAGACCAAGAAAAGCTCAGAATCACTAGGCAAGGTAGTTGGCGATGAGCTGACATCTAAAACACAAAGCGCAGCTAGTGGCCTTGGCGGCATGGGCAGTATGATGTCCAAGATGGGCCCTTATGGCTTGATAGCGGCCGCTGGCATAGGTGCCTTTACAGGCGCCTTAGGTTTCGCGGTTAATAGAGTAATGAAGCTAAGGGCGGAACTTACTGAGCTGCAAGGAACTGATGTTACGCTCGGTGATGCCAGGGACGCCGGCAATGTTGAAACTATGCTTGGGATGCCAAAAGGTTCAGTAGAGAAATACATAAAAACCTTAAGCGCCGACCTTGAAAAACTCAGAGAGATAGGCGGCACTCAACTGGGCACCGCATTCAAGCTCAATGTTGATGACTCGGAGATGGAGGCTCTGGAAAAGATTATAGCGGGCATCAATGAGGCCGAGGGGCCGCAGCGAGCTGGTATGATTAAAATAGCCGAGATGTCCGGTCTTGATGGAATCCGGAAGCTGGCGAACACTGTCAAGGAATCCGGCAAGACTCTCAGAGAGGCTAATGCTGAATATAAGGAAAAGTTTTTCACAGTAAAGGATCTTGATAAGGTTGAAAAGCTCA
>SPKZ01004382.1_pt1 | contig 12449 bp, 13 predicted proteins | sample 2456571 | NCBI WGS metagenome assembly SPKZ01 (sample SAMN11192286, study PRJNA482655) | marine metagenome | biome: ENVO:00000447; feature: ENVO:00000244|ENVO:00000211|ENVO:00000569|ENVO:00002023; material: ENVO:00002151; isolation source: ocean water from marine abyssalpelagic zone ...
AATTCTGCTACAGTTTCCAACTACCTCAACTTGTATAGCCATACATACATGGAAAGCTTTATCAACTTTATAGACATTGCAGACTCTGTAATGCAAGACGCTCCTATATTTACTATTACAGCCGAGGATTTAGATGGAGACATTACCATACTTGATGCATTCCCTATTGTACAAAGAGATTACAGAGAAGAAGATCCGAAAGCAACTTACGTGGACGACGACAGAATGCACGCTCGTTTAACTAAAAACGGACGAACTGATTTTGTACTAATTCAATATTTTACATTCGATAACCTAACAGTGACCGCCGCTAAATTTTTAAGCGACCCTATTGTTGATAAATAATCTGAAACTTATCGGTTGAAATACTAAATTTGTTCCTTCTAACCATCCTTATTTTTATAGATGAAATTCATTGTATCAAGCACGTCTTTACTTAAACAGTTACAGGCAATTAATGGTGTTCTTAGCTCTAACAACACCCTTCCTATATTAGATAACTTTTTGTTCGAAATAGGAAAAAACTACCTTATTATCTCAGCTTCCGATTTAGAAACTACCATTTCTGCTAAAATTACCATCGAAGCTAAAGAAGATGGCAACATTGCGATTCCAGCAAGATTGCTTCTCGACACGTTAAAAACATTCCCTGAGCAGCCACTTACTTTCGATGTTAATTTAAAAACCAACAGCATCGAAATTTCTTCGGACTTTGGTAAATACAAATTAGCTGGCCACAATGCAGATGAATTCCCTAAATTACCAACTATTGAATCTCCTGCTTCTATAGTACTTAAGCCAGAAGTGTTAGTAGATGCTCTGACCAGTACTTTATTTGCTACAGGAAATGATGAATTGAGACCAGTTATGTCGGGCGTGCTTTGCGAAATCTCTCCAGATGATGTAACATTTGTGGCTACAGATGCTCACAAATTGGTTAAATACAGAAGAACAGATTCTAGTGCAGATGAGCTTACCTCGTTTATCTTGCCAAAAAAACCGTTGAACTTATTAAAGTCAATTTTAGGAAACATCGAAGGAGATGTAAAAATTGAATACAACAAATCGAACGCATTATTTTCATTCGGTCACGTTAATTTAATTTGCAGGTTGATTGATGGTAACTACCCAAATTATTCGGCGGTTATTCCAGATAAAAACCCAAACAAATTGGTTATCGACAGAGCTACTTTATTGGGATCAATAAAAAGAGTTTCTATTTTCTCAAACAAAACTACCCACCAAGTTAAGCTTAATATTAAAGGAAGTGAGCTAAGTATTTCGGCGGAAGATTTAGATTATTCTAACGAAGCCAACGAACGTTTAACATGCGAATACAAAGGTGAAGATCTTAAAATTGGTTTCAACGCTCGTTTTTTAATTGAAATGTTGAGCAACATGGATTCTGAAGCAATCGTGATCGAGCTTTCTACACCTAACAAAGCTGGTATTATTTTACCGCATAACGAGGATAAAGACAACAAAGGGAAAGAGGTATTGATGTTGATCATGCCTGTGATGCTCAATACTTGATAGCTTGAAGCAACTCGCGTTTCTAGTTCTCTTCGCGTTTATAGACTGGTACTTTTTCCAAGCCATTAAGTTAACAACCTATCGGTTGCCTACTAAATACATAAGCGCAATTACGTTTTGTTTTTTCGGTATTACCGTTATTGGCACTTTGGCCGTGCTCATTAATCTTTATTGTATTAGCTACCACCATTGGCCCTTGGCACTTAGAGTTTACGTTCCTGGTGTGGTTATGACCTTTGCATTGTGCAAGCTTTTCGGGCTGGTATTTGTAATTGCCGACGATTTAATTTTAGCAACCAAAACCATCATTAGGAAGCTTAAACCTGCGTCTAACAAAAACAAGGATGGAACAATCTCAAGAAAAGAATTCTTAAGCAAAGCAGCAATTGCAGCTATGGCTATCCCCTTCGCAGGCCTTATTTATGGTATGGTTAGAGGTGCGTTTAACTATGATATAAAAAAGGTAACGCTCAAATTAAAAAACCTGCCAACTGGTTTCGAAGGACTAAAGATTGTTCAATTCTCCGACATTCATGCTGGCAGTTTTATTTCTAACAACCCCGTTCAGGAAATTGTAGACCTTGTGAATGAACAAAATGCAGATGTGGTATTTTTTACTGGAGATTTGGTGAACGAAAAAGCCAGCGAAGCCGATCCGTACATTAAAACCTTGAGCAAGATAAAAGCATCGATGGGTGTGTTTTCCATTTTAGGCAATCACGATTATGGCGATTATTTTAAATGGGACAACGATACAGACAAAGCAAACAACCTGGCAAAAGTTAAGCAACATCACGCCGATATGGGTTGGAATTTACTTCTTAACGATTCAATAATGCTTAAAAAAGGTGCCGACGAAATTGCTTTGATAGGAATGGAAAACTGGGGCAAAGCCAAACGTTTTCAAAAACTTGGAGATTTAGATGTTTCGATGAAAGGAATTAAAAACGATTCGGTAAAACTCCTTTTAAGCCACGATCCTTCTTTTTGGGATTACCACATGCAGGGCAAACAAAAGGAAATAGATATTACTTTTTCTGGTCATACCCACGGCATGCAATTTGGCGTTGAAATTCCGTGGTTTAGATGGAGTCCTTCTAAATATTTTTACAAGCAATGGGCCGGTATGTATTCTGATGCCGACAACCAACAATTGTATGTAAACCGAGGAGTTGGCTTTATCGGCTATCCTGGCCGCTTAGGAATTTCTCCTGAAATAACGATGTTTACTTTGGAGAAGAGTTAATGTTGCTCTGGTGGAGCACCACCAGCCTTCATCTGCTCGAACTGACCAAACCAGTAGAAATAAGTATTGAGCGTACCCGAAGAAGTTCTATTATCAGAACCCAACGACCTAAACTCCTTTAGCATCAACAAAAGCAAAACAGGCTGCACATCAACCTTAGCCGCACCAGCACAATTAAACTTTATCCATTGAAGTTTGGCCGAATTCGGAAAATCTAAAATAGCCTGTTCCAACTCTGGGTCTCCATATTTAAGATTATCCGCTTTGCCAATAAGATATCTAATAGCCGACTTTTCATCCTTATACTCCTGCCACCCCTTCTTATCATTACTCTGCGACTTTGATCCTCTTGAATACGCCTCTAACTCCGAAATCAATTTGTTCAGTTTACCACTTTTTCCAGCATCGGCCAATGTATACAGTTCAGATCCCCTTGTTTTAAAGAAATAGCTTCCATCCATCACCCTGCTATAAAAAGTCACACTCAGCATATCCGATGCAATATCTGCACTCACTGGCAAGGGGTTTCCTCCAACAATTAAACTCATGTGATGTAAAAAAGCGCCAATTGTATCCTTGTGAGAACCCATTTCTCTTAAATGCTTCACGTAGTTGTACGCCCGTAGTTCTTGAGTAACTTGGCTACCTTCCCCAAACACCTCAGCTACTGTCACCAAGTCTTTTCTCAATAAAAAATCTTGCATATAAGTTTTCCACCAATTTGCCTCCCAATTCATATCCCTATGAATTAAATCGTAAGCACTGGCAGCGTCGCCATCCCACACTTTCTTAATTAATTCAGACCTAACTCTTAGCTGATCCGAATTACCATGAATGATATACAATGCGGCATCCATACCTTTTTGATTGTAAGAATTATCCGCATAAGCCCAATGATCCATAGCCATTTGAAAATTCCCCACATTCAAATAACACTCACTCAACCATGTGTGAATTCTAAAATCCATCGAATCCGAAAGCTGATAAATATTGTAATAAGAAATCGCATCGGCATGCTTTCCTCCTCTATGGAGTTCGATGGCATATTGAAGAATAAAAGATAACTCGTTTGGCTTTTCCTCTATAATTTCCGTAATCAATTTAAAGGATGCCACCGGGTCAATCTCGTAAAGAATCTGATTTAGAGCGAACATTTGATATTCATCATTCGCTTCATCCATCAAATCGTCAATGCAGTCCTCGATATTCTCATTTAAAATACAAACCTGAAGAAACTGATTAAGAACCGTATCCATCTCCAGCTTACCTTTCTGAATTAGATCCTTATTATCAACGAGCTCTTGTTTCTCAGCCTCGCAGCTACATATAAATACTACAAAAAGCAATAAAACTGCAATTCTATTCATTAAATGGATGATTTGTTCTGTTATGTTTCTAACAACTAAAATACAATCATTTACTCATGATATCTAGCCAGCCCATCAATTGGTTTTTGAACGATATTGCCCATCTTTAAATCCAATAGATCCATCGCCTTCTGCAATTCATCTTTAAAATAAAAAGCAACAGAACCAACATAATGAATGGGCACTTCGTGAGCTTCTTTGTAACACAGTACATGTCGTTTTAAAAAGTCATTAAACCCCCTTGCTATTAATTCCTGAACGTAATCAGTTTTATTGTTCTGATTAAGAAATGGCATAAACGACGCCAAATACACATTGGCATTAGGCTCAGTTAAAACTCTAGCTAAAATTGCTTTCTTGTCCAGTTTATATTGTTCTTGCAATTCACTAGCAAGGTTATTCGGCAAGTCTCTATAAAGAAAATCCTTTAGCAATTGCTTCCCAAAATAACTTCCGCTCCCCTCGTCTCCCATAATATAACCAAGAGCCGGAATTTCTTCTCGCGTGTCCTTACCATCAAAATAAATTGAATTTGAACCAGTTCCTAAAATGCAAGAAACGCATGGCTCACCTGTATAAGTTGCGAGTACCGATGACATTGCATCATGCCCCACAGTGATCTCTGCATTTTTAAAGAAACTCTGCAAGCCTACTTTTACAACACTTTTTAATTTATCGCTCGAACAACCAGCGCCATAAAAAAACACTTCCTTAATATCGGCACAATGCTTGCTTAGTTCAACATCACTCTTAACGGTATCATAAATTATGGATTCATCATGAAAAAATGGGTTAAGTCCCATTGTGCTCGTATCTACACGAACTTGCTCATTTACAATTGCCCAATCGCACTTTGTGGACCCCGAATCTGCTATTATTTTCATATCTTTATATTGAATCAAAATTATACAATAATTAACTTGTTCCGAATTAGAACAAACACATTATTCAACACACTAACATCGCCACACAATAAATCAACATGAAAATCATTTTAACATTATTAATAGTCTGCTTTTGCGCTTTCAAAAATTACGCACAACCACTTGCAGATCAATACACTGACAGTGCTACAGTTATTATTGTAGGAGCAGGAATAGCGGGCCTATCGGCTGCTAATTACTTGAAAGAAAAAGGTATCGATTGTATCATTTTAGAAGCCCAAGGTCGTATTGGTGGGAGAATTCATACTGACACTTCTCTCGGTTTTCCACTTGATTTGGGCGCAAGTTGGATTCATGGTCCAAAAGGAAATCCCATTACCCCACTTTTGGAGGCAGCAGGCGCAACAACTTATATTACCAACGACAACAATGTGGAGGTTTACGACATTGATGGAAAAAAGTACAAAGAAGCCTTGATGGACAGAAACGAAAAAGAATTTGAACAACTGCTTACATTAATAAAACGTTCGGGGACGTTTACCTCTAGTTTCGAATCTGTTTTCAATTCAAATTATGCAGATTATTCAACAGATCGATTTTGGAAATACATGCTCTCGGCCTATTTGGAATTCGATACTGGTGGCGACATTTCTCGACTTTCTTCAAAGTTTTTCTACGACGACAAAGATTACATCGGCAAAGATGTGATGATTACCAATGGCTATAGCCGACTAATAGATCATCTTAAGGACTCTATTGACATCAGAACAGATCAGCGGGTAAATACAATTGATTACTCTAGAGATTTCACCATTGTAGCATCTCAAAACATGTTTTACAAAAGCAAGTATGTTATCGTTACCATTCCGCTTGGTGTACTCAAAAAGAAAAACATTGCCTATAAACCGCCTTTGCCGCACGCAAAACAGGAAGGCATTGCTAAGTTAGATATGGGAACCGTTAATAAATTTGTGTTGGTGTGGGACACCGTATTTTGGAACATCGAATTAGATTACATTGGCTTTACCCCAGAAGAGAAAGGGAAATTCAATCTTTTCCTCAATTTAAAAAAGACCAATAATGTGAATGCTTTAATGACTTTTTCGTTCGGAAATTATTCTAAAGTAGCAGAATCGAAATCGGATTCCGTTATAATCAAGGAAATTATGAATCACCTTAAAATCATTTACGGCGAAAACATTCCTGCCCCAATTTCATTTAAAAGAACAAACTGGGGAAGCGATAAAAACCATTATGGATCCTACTCTCATGCAACCCGAGGCATTAAAACAAACGTTTTCGAATTGTTATCGGAAGAAGTAAACGACAAATTATTTTTTGCTGGCGAACATACTTCATGGGACTACAGAGGCACTGTGCATGGCGCTTACAAAACAGGAATTAGAGAAGCCAAAAAGATTATTCGGTTAACTGAGTAATTAATAAACCGTGTGATAGATTACAAAATCCAATCACCTTGCCATCATCATTTTCCTACCTAACAAGCATTATAGTAATCGTTTAAAGATTACCTTTAAGCTTTTAAACTAATGAGCGAAATCAAAAAAAGGAACAAGCTGCTTTACATCATTTTATTAGTCTTTTGTGCTACCATTTCATACATAGAAATCTATAGCATAGAATGCTGGAATGTTGTAGATGGCTACGTTAAATTTTCACAAAACGGAGGTAATAAAATTCACAAACTTGCTTATAAAGCCGAACAGAACTTTACTCATAAAGAAAACAGCAAACAAAAATACATCGATGGCGGTTATTGCAGAGATACCGTATCTGTTGCAATGGACAAAAGAACCGTATTTGGCCCATTTTTTCAATTAGAATATGCTGAGGAAGTTAATTTAAACGAAATGAAATTCGTTGACATGGGTGCTTGCTTCAAGCAACTCAAAGAATCTTTAAATAAAATTTCTTTTGTGATTGCCTTTACCAATGAAGCTGGTGAATCGGTATTTTGGAAAGACTACGCAATTTAAAAATACGAAAAGGACGAATGGATTAACAAAGAAACAAGATTTAAGCTAGATAAAATTCCTACAGGAAAGAAACATCGTTTGAAAGCCTACATATGGAATCCTGATAAAGAAACTTTTTTAGTTGATAATTTTAACATCGAAGTAACATCTAAATACATCGAAGATTTCGAGTAAAAAAAGTATTATTCCCGAACAAGTATTCAATTCAAAAGGAATAGAGTAATTTTCATCCCTTCTAACAATCTAACTATGCAAGACAGCAACAAAAACAAGAAATCAATTTATTTTTTCATCGCAGCGTTCATCGTGGCAATTGTAATTATGGAGATAACAAGCAGCGATGGAAATGATAAAAAGAAAGTAGCAAGTAAAACTTCTACCAAAGAAACTACCCAAAAGGATAAAAGAGACTTAACAAAAAGCCCAATTTACTATAAATCGGAGTTTTCGTTTAAGAAAAAAAAGAACAAGAATTGGAAACTCGACGACGATTCCTGCAATGACCCAGGATCTTTAAAATTAAATAAGGAATGGAAATACAGTCCACGGTTTATAATTAACTACGACGAAACATTAGATTTAAACGACATAAAAGCCCTTAAAGTAGGTGCTTGCTTTAAGCAACTTGGCGACAATATGAACAAAGTTTTATTTGTAGTGTCACTCAGCGATCAGGATAATAAGTCGGTTTACTGGAACAAATACCAAATACAAAACACTAAAAAAGGCGAGTGGGTAAAAAACAACGCTAGGTTTAAGCTGGGTAAAATTGAAAAAGGTAAAAAATACAAACTCAAAGTTTATGTTTTAAACAAAGAGAAAAACGATTTTTTACTAGACAATTTCAAACTCGAAGTCATTCCGAAATAACTAATCCTTCATCCTATATACAATTCGCATATTAGAATTGGGCAACGTATTATCCTTGTGTAAATCATCGTCGTCATCCTCATCTTGCCAATCATATTTATCGTCTTCTGGCCCTCTTTTTCGGTAAAAAAACGCAACGACTGCCCCTGCTATACCTCCAAACAAATGCGACTCCCAAGAGATTGAAGGTTTGTAAGGCAAAATTCCCCAAGCCAAGCTACCATATAGAAAAACAACCATAAGCGATATTGCTAAAAGCTGCATGTTTTTTCTAATCACTCCACTCATAAACAAAAATCCAGCAAGTGCATAAATTAACCCACTCGCACCAATATGAAACGACATTCGGGAACCAGCCCAAACCCATATACCTGTTACAAAAAACAAGAGAATAAACACTTTAAGTGCCACTTTCCGATAAAAATAAAACAGAGAAGTGCCCAAAATCAACATCGGACTCGAATTACTTATCAAATGGTCGTAATCGCCATGAATAAATGGACTAGTCAAAATTCCTTTCAATCCAGAAAATGTTCTAGGCAGAATTCCATACGACACAAACGATATATTTTGCGATTCCTCAATATATTTTACTAACCACATTATGGCCACAAAAATTAAGGAAATAAAGAAGCCTAAGTAAGCCCTTGTTGCGTCTTGGTTTTTCAAGTTTTCCTAATTGCCTTTGTTAACAAAATTATGTTTAAAAGTACTGCCTATTTTTCCCACTTCTCCACTAAGGGATTTGTAATTTTAAAAAGATATACGAATATCACGGTTATTTCTCTTTTTCAGGTATTGTAAATATGAATATTACTTATTACGGACACTCTTGTTTTGGCATTAAAACGGATCAGGCAAATCTGCTCTTCGATCCATTTATTTCGCCTAACAAACTTGCCGAAAAAGTTGACATCAATACCATTGAAGCCGATTTTATTTTAGTGTCTCATGGGCATGAAGATCATGTTGCTGATTTAATAGAAATTGGCAAGCGAACCAATGCCAAGGTGATTTCTAACTTCGAAATTGCTACTTGGGCAGCTGGCAAAGGATTAGCAGACGGACACCCAATGAACCATGGAGGTAATTGGAAATTCGATTTTGGGAATGTAAAATATGTAAATGCTGTTCATTCGAGCGTTTTGCCAGATGGCACTTACGGAGGTAATCCAGGAGGTTTTGTTGTAAAAGCTGATGGATTGTCTTTTTACTATGCTGGTGATACTGCTTTAACTTACGACATGAAATTATTGGGTGATTATGATAAAATTGATTTTGCCTTTTTACCTATTGGCGACAATTTTACCATGGACATCAACGACGCACTTATCGCAGCGGATTTTATTAAATGCGATAAAATAATAGGAATGCATTACGATACTTTCGGATTTATTGAAATTGACAAAGCAAAAGCTAAATCATTATTTGCCGAAAAAGGAAAAGAATTAATACTAATCGAGATCAACGAATCAATAACAATATAACGTTATGGGAAAAATTATAGCAATTGCCAATCAGAAAGGTGGTGTAGGTAAAACAACAACAGCAATTAATCTTGCAGCAAGCTTGGCAGTTTTAGAATTTAAAACTTTGTTGATTGACGCCGATCCACAAGCAAACTCAACATCAGGTGTCGGTTTCGATCCGCGAAATGTTAAAACAAGCCTTTACGAATGCTTGGTGGATGATTTAAATCCTAACGACATTGTACTGCATACTGAAACACCTAATTTAGATTTATTGCCATCTCACATCGATTTGGTAGCGGCGGAATTAGAATTAATAGATCTTCCGAACAGAGAGCACATGATGAAGATGACCTTAGAGAAAATAAAATCTAAGTATGATTTCATTATCATTGATTGCGCACCGTCTTTAGGTTTAATTACCATCAACGCATTATGCGCTGCAGATTCTGTTTTAATTCCTATCCAGTGTGAATATTTTGCCTTGGAAGGTTTAGGTAAATTATTAAACAGTGTTAAAATTGTTCAATCAAGATTAAATCCAGATCTGGATATTGAGGGCATTCTTTTAACCATGTTCGACGTTAGATTAAGACTGTCTAAACAAGTTGCTGAAGATGTAAAAACTCATTTCCAACAAATCGTATTTGATACAATTATCCAACGCAATACCCGTTTAGGTGAAGCACCTAGCCATGGTAAAACAATAATAATGCACGACGCAACATCAAAAGGAGCTACGAATTATTTAAATTTAGCTAGAGAAATCTTGCAGAAAAATGAATTGACTCAGATTAACGAGTCGGAGAAAATAATTTCCGTAACTACTCATGAAGGATAAAAAAAAAGCATTAGGAAGAGGATTAAGCGCACTACTTAAAGATTCGGGAATAGACATAGCAGCTGGTTACGCTGGTAAATCTCTAAACCCAGCGGTTGGTTCGGTTGTTAATATTCCTATTGTAGATATTGAGCCAAATCCTTTTAATCCTAGAACAGAATTTAGCGCAGAAGGGCTAGCAGAACTAGCCGCTACCATTACAGAGTACGGGGTTATTCAACCCGTCACTCTTAGAAAAGTAAAGAGAAATCAATACCAAATTATTTCGGGAGAAAGAAGATACAGAGCTTCTAAACTTGCAGGCCTTTTAGAAATTCCAGGATACCTTAAACTTGCCAACGACAGCGAAATGCTAGAAATGGCATTGGTTGAAAACATTCAGCGAAAAGATTTAAACGCAATCGAAATTGGAAATAGTTACCAACGGTTAATCAAAGAATGTAAATTAACACACGAAGTATTAAGTAAAAAGGTAGGTAAAAACAGATCGTCCATCACCAATTACTTGCGCCTTTTAAACTTACCTGCCGAAATACAGGAAGGATTAATAATGAACATTATTTCGATGGGACATGCCAGAACGTTATTAGGCATAGATGACCCAGGGTTAATGATTCAAACTTATAAAGAATTAATTGATGGCAAACTTTCCGTTCGCTCTGTAGAACAGTTGGTAAAGGAGAGAAAAAATAAAGGCAAGTCAGACAAAAAAGAACAAATCTCTTTTGACGATTTAAAATTAAGTGAAAACTTAAATGAGAAATTTAAATCAAAAGTTGTTCTTAAAAGAAAACCGAACGGAAAAGGTTCAATTGTGATCCACTTCAAATCCGACGATGATTTAAATGACATCATAAACAAAATGGGTCTTTAAAAAGAGCCGCTCTTGTCAAATGCCTGACATGTACAAAAAAATAATCTTCATTTTTATACTGGCGTTGAGCTCTTCATTGATTCATAATGATTTGATGGCACAAGCTGAAGACAGCACCATTGTTAAAAAGAAAAGGGAACATTCGCCAAAAGCTGCTGCTATTATGTCGGGAGTTTTACCCGGGTTAGGACAGATTTACAACAAGAAATACTTGAAGCCCCCAATTATATATGCAGGCTTTGGAGTTTTAATTCATTTTGCAAACGTAAACAACACCGACTATCAAAACTACAAGTTGGCTTATTCTGATAGGCTTGCAGGTATTACTTGCGATCCAAACGAATCAGATTATTGCGACGACACAATAGATCAATTAAGAGCTCTAAAAGATCAATCCCGACAATTACGCGATTTGGATTTTATTTTAATGGCAGGATTGTACATCCTTAATATTGTAGATGCAACTGTAGATGCGCACCTTTTCGACTTCGATATGAGCGACGATTTAAGTTTAAAACTCAATTTCGGAATAGATACTTATCAAACAAAAACTACACTTATGCCTCAACTTAATTTGTCTATTAAGTTGTAAATTCACCGCCTGAGAATAAACCTTATGAAAATCATCTTATTCGGACACGGTAAAACAGGGAAAAAGATCGAAGAAATCGGCCTAGGCAGAGGACATCAATTTCCGTTAATTGTTACATCCTCGAATTCCGAAGAAATAACAACAGAAGAATTAAGCGTTGCAGATGTTGCCATAGATTTTAGCAGTCCGGGTACAATCATTTCCAACATCAACAGATGCTTTGAAGCCGATTTACCCACTGTTATAGGAACAACGGGTTGGCACGACAAGTACGAAGAAATTAAGCAAACTGCATTAAGCGATAACAAAACGTTATTTTTTGCAAGCAACTTTAGCATTGGGGCAAACATCATGTTTAGCATCAACGAAAAATTAGCTGCAATGATGAATAATCAATTGGATTATAATGTTGAGATGAATGAAGTTCACCACATTCATAAAAAGGACCACCCAAGCGGAACAGCCATCACCATTGCAAATGGCGTAACGGATAACTTAAAGAGAAAAAAGAGCTGGACATTAGAAGAAAATGGAAACGCCGAAGAGTTAATGATTCACTCTCGACGAGAAGGTGATGTTAAAGGAATTCACGGTGTAAAATACACTTCTTCTGTAGACACTTTAGAACTCATACACAATGTTAGCGATAGAGCTGCGTTTGCATTGGGTTCGGTAATTGCAGCCGAATGGGTTGCAGGTAAAAAAGGTGTTTTTGGAATGAAAGATTTACTAGATTAGAACAATGTTTTTTAAAAAGAAAGAAGAAAAAATTCCAA
>SPKZ01003181.1_pt1 | contig 12442 bp, 13 predicted proteins | sample 2456571 | NCBI WGS metagenome assembly SPKZ01 (sample SAMN11192286, study PRJNA482655) | marine metagenome | biome: ENVO:00000447; feature: ENVO:00000244|ENVO:00000211|ENVO:00000569|ENVO:00002023; material: ENVO:00002151; isolation source: ocean water from marine abyssalpelagic zone ...
CCGTACAGGTGCCGGCCTTGGCTCTAGCGTTGTGCGGAGCTAGCTCTGCGGGGCCGTTTCTTCGAGGCCGTTTCTTCGAGGCCGAGGCCTTCTTCTTGAGCTACCGTTTGGTCTTGGCCCCGGCAGCACGCTTCTTTTCGTCTCCCAACAGCGGCGCTAGATGTTGCCCGGTGTACGAGCCCGGTGTGGCCAAGACACTCGGCGAGTGTGCCCTGGACGACCAACTGACCGCCCGCGGGGCCTCCGCCCGGACCGAGATCGATAATATGATCGGCGCGTTTGATCACGTCCAGATGATGCTCGATGATGATCACAGTATTGTCGGTATCGAGCAAGTTCTCGAGCACGGCGAGCAGTTTTTTTACGTCTTCGAAGTGCAGACCGGTGGTGGGTTCATCGAGCACGTACACGGTGTGCCCCGTGGCGCGCTTGGCGAGCTCTCGCGCCAACTTGATTCGCTGGGCCTCCCATCCGGAGAGCGTGGGCGACGGTTGCCCCAGGTGCAGATAGTCGAGATCGGCTTTTTCGAGCAGCTGCAGAGCGGGGGCGACCTTGGGGTGTAGGGCGAACAGCTCCGCCGCTTCTTTCACCGTGAGATCGAGCACGTCGGCGATGCTTTTTTCCTTGAAGGTCACTTCGAGGGTCGCTTCGCTGAACCGTTTACCGTCGCACTCTTAGCAGCGAACGTACACATCCGCCAAGAAGTGCATCAAGATCTTCTTGACGCCATCGCCTTCGCGTCCAGCGCAGCGATCGCCCTTGACGTTGAAGGAGAAGCGCTCCGGACCGTAACCTCGCAATCGGGCCTCGGGTAAATCAGCGAAGAACTTACGAATGTGATCGAATACTTTGATGTATGTGACCGGGTTGCTTCGGGGCGTTCTGCCGATGGGGCGCTGATCGATGTTGATGATCCGATCGATGTGTTGCACTCCGAGCAAGGCTTCATAGTTCGTCGGCGTGTTCCCGCCGTCGCTTGACCCGGTGTGAAAGTCCAAGGCTGGGCAAAGCAGGTCGTTGACCAGAGTGGACTTGCCCGCCCCGGATACTCCGGTCACCGCTGTCAGTGCCCCCAGTGGAAAGTAGACGTTGAGTTTCTCGAGGTTGTTCTGTTCCGCACCCTTGAGCACGAGTCGATGCTGGTGAGCGCGTGGGCTCAATTGAGCCGGGATATGCTGCCGCCCGCTCAAGTAGGCTCCCGTGAGCGACTTCCGGCTCTTTTCGAGGGCCACTGGAGGGCCACTGAAGACGACGTGCCTGCCCTGAACTCCAGCGCCCGGGCCAAAGTCGATCACATGAGCGGCGGCACGGATAGTGTCCTCGTCGTGCTCGACCACTACCACGGTGTTGCCGACGTCACGCATCTGCATCAGGGTGCTGATCAGTCGCTGGTTGTCCCGTTGGTGCAATCCGATGGAGGGTTCATCGAGCACGTAGGTAACGCCGCTCAATTCGGAGCCAACTTAGCTGGCGAGACGGATTCGTTGGGATTCACCGCCGGAAAGCGTCGCCCCCGGGCGGTCGAGAGAAATGTATTCGAGGCCCACAGCGTTGAGGAAGCCGAGGCGAATGCTAATCTCCTTGAGAATTTTCGTTTCAATAATTCCGTCGCTGCCGGACAAGTGAGAACTTCTTGAACCCGTCGCAGGCCTCGCTGACGGTCATCTGACAGACGTCGACCAGTGATTTTGTCGCGACGGTGACCGCTCTGCTCTCCTCGCGGAGGCGGCTCCCATTGCAGTGAGGGCAGTGGGTATTGCCCATGAATTGGGCGTGCCAGCGCTTCGCTCGTTCGCTCTTGGTTTGACCGAAGCGCCGCATCAAGCGCGGAAGCAGACCTTCCCAAGTGACGTGGAAGCTGCCCTTGCCGGTCTTGCCTGTCCACTTGACGCGATAACGTTTACCACCGGTACCGTGCAGCAGTTGCTTTTGGCTCTTGCGGCTTAGCTTGTTGTAGGGCGTGTTGGGATTGATCTTCAGATGCCCGATGATCTGTCCACGAAAACCATGAGCCCATCCGATTTTTTTCGTAACGCCGGGTTCCCAGGGGGCGATCGCACCCATCGTCGATGCTCAGGCTGCGATCGGGGATGAGTAAGGCCGGATCAATGGCGACACATGTGCCCAGGCCGTGACACTCCGGGCACATGCCTTGGGGACTATTGAAAGAGAAGCCCTGGGGCGTGAGCTCAGGGAAGGAGAGATCACAATGGGAGCAGCCGAAGGCTTGGCTGAAGGTTCGCGAATCTTGCACCCGGCTCCGGCGGTTCTCGGCGGGGACCGCAGACATCGTCCCTTTGCCTAAGGTCAGCGCCTGTTCGACAGATTCCGTAAGCCTGCCACGGGTGGTCTTGCCCACGGTGATTCGATCGATGACCGCTTGGACTGTGTGTTTACGATGCTTGTCGAGGGCTTCGAGATCGTCGATTCGAGTGACCTACGCAATTGATGCGTAGGCGAACAATGCCGCTCTCTCGCATGCGCATCAGTAGATCGCGGTGCTCGCCCTTGCAGTTCACCAGCAAGGGCGCGAGCAGCAGTAGGCTTTGCCCCTTGGTGCCCCTTGGTGCCCCGCCGGATGACGCCAGAGATTTGTTGAGCGGACTGGAGCTCGACCGAGCGAGAGCGCTGAGGACAATGCTGTTTGCCGATGCGGGCGTAGAGGACCCGTAACTAGTCGAAGATCTCGGTGATGGTGCCGGCGGTCGAGCGCGGGTTGGTCCCCGATGTTTTTTGTTCGATTGAGATGGTGGGGCTCAGCCCACGGATACTGTCGTAACGGGGCTTGTCCATCTGACCGACAAACCGCCGTGCATAGGCGGACAGCGATTCCACGTAGCGACGTTGCCCCGCAGCGTAGAGAGTGTCGAAGGCCAGCCACGATTTGCCGGATCCAGAGACAGCGGTGAACACCACCAGTTTCTTCTTGGGGATCTTGACGCTGATGTCGGCGAGATTGTGTTCGCGCGCTCCCCGGATCCAGATGTGATCGAGTTCGGTCACGAGCTTTTTGGATGTGTTCGCTTACTTAGGTGGTGCGGCGGGACGGGCGCCGGGGACGGCTCCGCGCGGCTGCCCGCGATGCCCGGGCAGCTTCGGGAGCGGCGGTGGTAATATTTTTGTCAGTTCGACTTCGAAGACGAGGCCTTCGGTCGCCGGAGGTCGCCCGGGCGTGCTGAGCACCTTGGGGGATGCCCAGATGCGCGCCTTTTCTCCGAGGCTCATCGCTAGGACGGCGTCGCGCAAAGCGGGGATCAGATTTTTGGCTGGCAGGGTCAACGGTTTCCCCATCAGCCGAGAGGACTCGACGACTTTGCCCTTGTCGGTCCAGCCGGTGAACTCGAGGACCACCACATTGGCAGGTTGAGCGCGGGTTTTGCCGTCGCCTGGTGCAAGACTGATCCAAGCGAGACCGCTCTCGGTCGTTTTTGCGTTAGCTGGTGGTGAGGTGAGGTTCTCTGGCACCGGAGGCAAGGGCGGTGCGGGCATGATTTCCAGCAGCTCCACGTCGAAGACGAGCTCGCCGGCAGGGGCGCCGGGCGGAGGTGTCCCGCCGTAGGCCAGGGCGCTGGGGATCCAGAATCGTCGCTCTTCACCCAATGTCATCAGGGGAATGCCCTCGCTCCACCCAGGGATCACTCGGTCCAGGCGAAATGAGGCGGGCTGTTGGCGAACTCGTGAGCTGTCGAACATCTGGCCCGCAGTTGTCCACCCGGTGTAGTGAACCACCACCTGATCGTGCAGGGTCGGATGTTCTTTTGAGCGGCCCGCCTTGAGCCGCTTCGATTTCAGCCCGGAGGCAGTGACTTCGGCATCTGCGGGCGCTTTGGCTACGTCGGCGGGCGCTGGAATCGGCTTCGGTGCTTCCTGAAGTGAGGCGGAGCTCGCGCTCGCAACGGGAGAGCCGGAGCTGCTTGTTGCAGCGGTGGGCGCGTCCTTCTTGGGGGCTGTTTTACAGGCGCAGAGGCTGCTGGCGGCGAGTAGGATAGCGATAGGAGCGGCGTCGAGGGGCTTCATGGCTCGGAGTTTGCGTTAGTCCCCGGCAAAGTGCACTCCGAATCCGCAGTTTTTGCGGCTTCCGAGCGGTCGGCTGCTGAGCATGTTCCTCGGCTACGATTTGGGCACGGCAGCCGATGCGGCGCGGTCGGACACCATGTATAGATAGGCTCCTGGCAGCTATCGCTGTCCTTAGAATTTTCCGGAGAGTTCGCATGTCTAGAGTCCGCATGTCTATCGATACGAGAATCAGCAAATCGCATATCGCCTTAGGCGTATGGCTCGTCTGTCTGGCCACCCCAGCGTGCAAGGACCAAGAGAAGTGCGATAGTGCGGTGGCTACGACCCGCCAGGCGTTGAGCGTCGAAAATCCAGAGAGTGCCCGCCAGTGGCGTGAACACACCTGGCAGGTATGTGAAGACGCCGCTCTAGTGGCGACGCTGGATCAGGAAATTCAGGCGAAAGAAGAAGAGATCCGAAAGAAGCTGGAAGAGGTGGCTGCAGCCACCCAGACGGCGGCCCAGGCGCGGGTGGAGCGAGCCCACGAAATTTGGGCGAACTACGATGAGCTCGACGATAAGAAAAAGACCAAGGCCAAGGTAGCCCGCTATGCCCGTCGGGCACGCAAGACCCTGCGCGGGCTGTCCACCGAGCACGCCACGCAGTTAAAAGAATACATCGACGCCGCGGAAGAGAAGCGCCTCAAGAAAGCTTCCGACTGAGCGGCCAGTATTCCGAGCGGCCAGTATTCCGAGCGGCCAGTATTCCGAGCGGCCAGTATTCCGAGCGGCCAGTGTCCTGCGCTTAGGACGCTAGCGTGTCCATCCGGGCGGCCAGATCAAAGTCCTTCTGGGTCAGACCGCCGGCATCATGCGTGCTGAGGCGCACTTCCACCGTGCGGTAAACATTGCTCCAGTCGGGGTGATGGTCCATGGATTCGGCGACTAGCGCCACGGCGCTCATCCAACCGAATGCCGTTACAAAGTCGGCGAATTCGAACTTCCGGGTGATGAAATTACCGTCTCGGCTCCACGCGGGAAGTTGAGCGAGACCGGATTCGATCCCGGGATCATCTAGTTTTGGCATTCTGCGGCTCTCCTGGGGTGCATCCTACTCCCTAGCGCGCTGGGCTGTGCTAGAACCGCCCGGATCATGCGTTGGAGAATTCCTGTGTCGCCGTTCCGTCTATCTCGCGTCCTTTCGCCCTTGTTTTGCGCTGCTTTGCTCGCCCTGACCGCCACCTCTTGTATCAAGAAGGCCGCTCTAGACGCCCACATCGCGAACGTCCGGCGTGGCGGTGACGCAATGGGGACCCTTCACGACTACGAGGTCGCTAAAGCGGCCGCTCTCGGGGGGCTGGCCCAGTTGGAAGGCGTGCATCAATTGGCTCCGCACAACGCGGACGCGACGTTCATGCTCTGTCGAGGCTGGGTGGGGGTCACCCTCGCGTTCTACCAAGACGACTACGAGCGTGCGTTATTGGAGGATGACGAGGAAGGCATAGCCTACCACGATCTGCGCACCCAAGCCGGCTTCAAGCGGGCGCGGCACTTCGGCATTACAACTATCAACCTCATCTCCGAGGGCTTCGAAGACAATTTGGCGTCGTCGGATACACTTCGCAAGTGGCTGGTGGAAACCTTCACCGACGATACCTACGCCGAGGAGCTGACGTGGCTCGGCTTCTCGTGGGTAACTTACGCGGGCTCCTCGCGTCACGATCCCGAAACCGTTTCTAGCCTTTGGGTCGGCTTGGAGATCCTCCAACGAGCGGTCGAGCTGGACGAGACGGTTGCCAACGCCGCGGCGAGTGCTGTGCTGGCCGCCTACTACTCAAGCCAGAGTACCGACGCTGCGGATCCTCACTTTGATCGGGCCAAACGCGTGGCTAGCGACAAATACCTCCCGCTGCACCTGGCTCGCGCTACCCAGTACTTCTGCGCCAAACACGACCTGGCGAATTTCAAAAAAGAGCTGCAGTTCATCGTGGACGCTGGCGACGATATGCCGGAGGTGCGGTTTCTGGGGCTCTACGCCAAGCGTCGGGCTGTTCGGTACCTGAAGCACTACGAGACTTTGTTCGACCATTGCAGCTTTCAGAACTGACGACCCTGAGTCACGGCGCAGTAGCCCGTGGCGCAGTAGCCCACGGTAAAGTGCCGCAAGTACAGGGCCCCGGCGCCTCGGGCGATGACAACATCGTTCGTAGCCCGGGCAGGCTGTCACGACCGTGTTGGTTGATTCTTTTTGTTTGTGGCGTGTTGGGCTGTCAAGAGTCCGCGCCGACGGCGACTCCGTTGACCTCCGCAGCAACTACCGACGAAACTTCCCGCCAGCGGCGCTGGGTGTCCTTGGCGCCGGCGGTCACCGAAACCCTATTTGCGCTCGGGGCTGGGAACCGCATCGTGGGGGTGAGCGATTATTGTTCCCACCCTGCGGATGTACAAAAATTGCCAAGAGCCGGCACCGCTTTGCGCCCCAACTTCGAGGCCTTGGTCCAGCTGAACCCCACGCTGATACTGAGCGAGAACAACAAGAACACTCAGACCACAGCGTTGTCTAAGCTCGCACCGACCCTGGCCCTGCCGTGGTTGTCCCTCGCCGAGGTGACCGCGAGTGTGCGGCTGCTCGGCAAAAAGGCGGGGTTGCCTCAAGCTGGAGAGAAACTGGCACAGCGCCTGTCGACGACTCTGAGGCGTTCTCCACCTCCGAATGCTCCTCGGGTGTTGTTAGTGCTGGGCTACTCACCCAAGCAGCTGAGCGAGGTGTGGTTCATTCGCAAAAATTCTCTGCATGGCGCCGCGCTGCGGGCCGCGGGGGGGCGGAACGCTATTGATCGTGATGTAGACGGTCTGCCGAAGCTGAGCTTGGAAGCGGTGTTGGATCTCGATCCTGAACAAGTGGTCGTACTGATTTCTCCTGAGCGGACCGAAGGGGTGAGCGACGAGCAGATATTGGCGGGTTGGCGAAAGCTCACGGTGCTTTCCGCCGTGAAAACCGACAAGTTAGCGATCGTTCGCGATGCCGGTATCTTCGCGAACGGACCCCGTATTTTGGACCTGGTACCGAAGCTTCGTCGGGCCTTGGCGCAACTCGGTGCCACCCCTGCTGATCCGGGTTAGGCTGGCAAGCAATCGTGAGTTTGTTGGATCTGCGTGATGTAGGCGTCCGTCGCGGTGGGCGTGAGTTGCTCTCGGGCGTCAGTCTTGAGGTCAATCCGGGGGACTTGCTCGCGATACTCGGTCCCAACGGAGTCGGTAAGAGCACGCTGTTGCGACTCATGGCGGGACTGGTACCGCCCAGCGCCGGCCATGTTCGCCTGGGTACTGAACCCACCGGGGCGCTCAGCCCGCGTGAGCGGGCTGCCCGAGTCGCCTGGTTGCCCCAGGAGCGAAGCTCCGATTCTGCCCAAACAGTTGAAGAGTTCGTTGCTACGGCTCGATTTCGATTTGGTGAATCGACTAGCGTCGCTATCGAACACTGTGCTCGTGCCTTCGGTCAAGCTGATGTCACCGGGCTGCGGGCTCGGCGTTGCGGTACTTTGTCGGGTGGCGAGCGACAGCGGGTGGCGGTGGCCGCTCTGCTTGCGCAAGAGACCGATCTGCTATTGTTGGACGAGCCCGCTAATCACCTGGATCCGAGCTACCAGCGGACCATTTACGAATTGATCGCTAAGCTCTGGCGCGCTGGCCATGGTGTGGTGTGCGTCACCCATGACGTCAACCTGCTGGCCCACCTCGGGGACGCTGACCGATTGCGAGTCATCGGTCTGGGCGCTGGCGGTGTCCGCTTCCAGACGACTTTTTCCGATGAAAGTTTGCCGGAAAAACTGAGTGCATTGTTCGACACGCGAATCATTGCACTGCGTGATGGACGGGCTCGTTATCTAGTCCCCGCGATTGGCGAGTCTGCCCCTCGAGAGCCATCATGAGCAAGCTGTCGAGCCGACGCCGGGCGCTCACAGGTGTCGCTTTGTGCTTGGTCGTATTGCTCGGTGCTCCTTTTGTTGGCGACACGGTGCGGCCAGAGGCGGCGGAATTCGTGCTGTGGGAGCTGCGCGTGCCGCGGGTCATGGTGGGTGCTCTGGTTGGTGGCATTCTCGGTATCGTAGGCGCCGCTTTTCAGACGATCTTCAATAACCCGCTGGCAACACCGAGCACGGTGGGCACAGTGGCGGGGGCCACGCTGGGAGCTTTGATGGCTTTGGTGTTGCCGGTTCCCGCCGTGCTGGCTGGATTGCCGGTAGTCACCGTGGCTGCCTTCGCGGGAGCTGTGGGCACTAGTTTGGTGGTGGGGGCCGTGGCCAGTCGTGGGCAGACCCGGGTAGAGGACATATTGCTTGTGGGCATCGCCCTCACGCTCGGCGCTAGTGCGATCTCTACTGGTCTTCAGTACACGGCGGACATGTTGGCCCTGTTCTCCGCGGCTCAGTGGTCCCTGGGGCATCTGGCTCAGCTGGGATATGACGGCGTGTGGGTCCTCGGGCCTGTGGCGGTCCTCTGTGCTGCGGTGTTGCTCAGCCAAGTCCGTGGTCTAGAAGCACTGGTCGCCGGAGACGAGCTGGCCGAGAGCCGGGGCGTTCACGTACGGCAATTGCGTGCTGCGGTGGTCATAGTCGGGGCTTTGGGGGTAGCGGTCTGTGTTGCATGGTGCGGGCCCATTGCCTTCGTCGGGCTCATTGTCCCGCATATTGTTCGGCGGGTTTTTGGCTCGGCCCAGCGCGTCCTACTGCCTGGCTCATTGGTGACCGGAGCTGCGTTCTTGGTTTTCTGCGATGCTCTGGCCCGTGTCGTGGCATCGGGACGCGAGCTGCCCGTTGGCGTGGTGACAGCTGCCCTCGGTGCCCCCGCCCTGGTTGTCCTGATCCGCCGACGTTAACGAAGTACGTGCCCAGCCACGGTCGTCGGGACGGGCAGTCTGGCGCGGGCCACGCTGGGAAGTGGCGTCAATATTCGGGTGATTGAGTTATCAGAAACGACGCCTCGCCCAAGTTTCACTGCTAGCATGGATCCCATGTCGAGCCGTGCGGTGCTGGTCCTGGGAGATCCCGATACCGATCTTCCGGCGCTGATCGCTGAACTGGGCCGGCAGGGGGATTTTGACGTCACCCTGGTACGGAGCGCCGAGGCCGGCATTGCGAAGCTCAGCGGCGCTCATTTCGACGCGATCCTGCTAGATATGAGCGTGCCGGGAGCTGCGCGCCTGTCGTTGGTAGCCAGGAGTCGGGGGGAAATGGCGTTGGTGCCCATCCTGGCTCTATCCGACAATTTGAATGCCCTCAGTTTTGAGAAGGCGTTTCGCTCGGGTGCGGACGATGCCGTCGCCCTCGAAGCGGGTGCCATTCTCAGTCGACTGACGGCATTGCCTGAAGACTCTGCACTGAAGGACGTGCAGCCTCGAGGCGAAGCTCTGGTGGCGGACTCGGATCGCGCGCGCTGCGACGTCGTTGCCCGTATCCTCACCCACGCCGGTTACCAGGTGAAGTTTGCGGCGGATGCTCTGGCTGCTCGTTTTTATCTTACGAAACCCAAGTTGACCCTGGTGGTGATTGGCGGCGACGTAGGTGAGCTGCGCTCCATGGTCGAGGACGCCCGCCGAAAGGGCAACAAGGCGAAATGGGTGTTTTCTGGGCGCCCCGACGATCTGCCGGGGTTTCACGAGGAGTTGAAAGGGCTCGGTGGCGTGGCGACCGTCAGCGCCTTCGGGCCGCCGGAGAATGTTCTCTATCTCGCCAACGAATTGTCTGCGGACGCGAAGGAGGACAATCGCGATGATGAACGTTTGTTGTATGGCACCTTCGCGACCTTTCGTCCGGCGGATGGCGGCGAAGCGGAACCCGCCTTCACTTATAACGTAAGTCGGGAAGGGCTTTACATCCGAACCCTGGCGCCGCCCTCAGCGGATCGGTTGCTAGTGGTGCTTAGGCCGCCAAACAGTGACCGAACAGTGGAGCTCACCGTTCAGGTGCTGAGACACCGCAAGTTCGGTCCCCCCGGTGGCGAAACCGCTCCTCCGGGCTTCGCCATGAGTGTGCTCGAAGGGGATCCGGACGACCTGGCTCGTTGGAAGAGCGCGTTTTCTGAAGTGTCGATGGTGGAGAGCCTGATCCCCTCGCCGGGCGAGGCGAAACCAGTGAGCTCACGGCTCAGGTTGCCGTTGCCGACGCCGGTGGCGAAAAAGCAGGCCGCGACAAAACCGGCGCCCGCCACGCGGTCGAAGCCGAAAGCGACACGGTCAACTCCGAAACCCAGCAGCCCGGAGCCAGCGACGCCAAAATCTGGCGCTACAAAGTCGTCCACTGCGGATGCGGAGGAGAGCTCTCCACGCACGGCTGGCAAGCTGCCCACGAGTGAGCCGGGAGCCAGCAAGTTGCCGCCCACGCCACAGCCTTCCGCCAAGACGGCTGGCAAGACGGCTTCCAAGGGGGCTGCCAAGACGGCTTCGAAAGGGGGGGTAACAAGAGCTGGTAGAACGGTCGGATCGGGGGAGTTTGACATGAAGGATGTCGATCTTGATGCGGTGATTCCCGACGAGTGGTCCAAGGAGGCGGAGAGTTCTCCGCCGGATCGCCCCTCCCTTAGCGCTGGAGTTTCCGATGACGAACTACTGCCGGACTCGGCTTCCGAAATGCCTGCAGCGGAGGCTCGTGAGGATTCTGAAATCCCGGAATCGATCACCGCACATGCGGAAGTGCTAGCACCGGATCCTCTGGCGCGTGATGTACCGGAATCGGTGACGATGGACGCCGAGCCAATGGACGCCATCCCGCCCGGGCCAGTGGAAGATACGTCGACTGAGCCGGCGCGGACTCCTGCGGAGAAAAAGCCTCCCATCGAGGAGCCCAGCGGCGATTCGGAGATCGATAGTTTGATTCCGCCAGCGCCGACCGCCAAGAAGAGTCGGGGGCCGCTGATCTTCGTGTGCGCAGCGGTCGTGCTGGGAGCGCTGGGAGCTGAACTTCTCGGTACGTCGTCAGAGAGCGGGGAGCCCGGTGTTGCGACACCCGGTGTTGCGACGCCGCCCGCGGAACGGCCGCCAGCGCTAGCGCCTGCCCAACAAACAGGTACGAAGCCGGAACCGAGGGCAGCACCAGGGGCGCCTCCGGAGTCCAGTGCTGCGGAGTCCGGTGCTGCGGAGTCCAGTGCTGCGGAGCCAGAGCAGCCTGTCGAAGCGGAGCCGCCAGCACAGGCAGAAAAGCGCGAGAGCCCCCCGCCCGGTGAGCCTGGCGCTCTGCCGGCGCAATACGGCTACTTGGTTGTGACCTCGTCGTTAGAGACGGATGTGTATGTGCACGGAGTACTCGTCGGCCCCACGAACCAGTCTCTGAAAAGTCGATGTGGGATGCGCTTCATCAGATTGGGCGCTCCGGGTGCGTGGAAAAGCGTGGGCTACCCGACGAAGATTGCTTGTCAGCAGGTCACCACGGTGGACATCAACAAGTAGTCGAGCGTTCCGCGTCCGCCCCTCGGGCCGTGTCCCGGTCGATCGGGGATATAGCGCGTAACTTTCGGGCGGACCATACCGCCGCACCTCGGCGCCGGCGGCTGCTCATGCTAGCTTCGTCACGTGTCGGAAGGCGTTGTACTGATCATCGATGGTGGTGAAGACTCAGCGGGTCGTTTTGCGGCCGCGCTCCGTGAAGAGGGGTTCCAGGTGAAGATCTCTGGCAACGCCCGGGACGCCCTGACACAGCTCCAGCAATTTCCGCCGGATTGTGTGCTGTGCGACTTCGATCTGCCGGACATTGACGGCTATTGGGTGGTTTCTCGAGTCCGCGCATCGGCAGCAAAGGTGCGAGCCGTACCGTTCGTGATGCTGATGCCGAGCAGCGAGAGCATCGCGCGTATGCAAGATATCGCCGACGGCGCGGATGCCTATATTGAAAAGCCGGGTGAGACACGTGAGGTGGTCGCCCAGGTCTCGGCTCTCGTCGGGATGATCGCCCGTCTCAAAGAAAGGGAGTCCCTCACCGCTGTTTCAGCGAGCGGACCCACGGCGTTTCGTGGCGATCTGTCGCAAATGTCTCTTGGTACTCTGCTGACCATGCTCGATATGGAGCGGCGCGAAGGGACTGTCCGTATTGACGACGAAAAAAACAACCACATGGTTGTGGAAATCAAAGAGGGATCCATCGTGAGTGCGACGGTCAACGGCAAGAAAACGCCGAGCATCGATGTTCTCCGACGCGCTCTAGGGCTTACCGGCGGACGCTTTACGTTCCAGCCGGGCGAGATCAAAACCAAGCTCGCCAAGCGACAGGCGATTCAGCACCTCATGCTGGAGGCCATGCGTCTCGAGGACGAAGAAGCCTAGGGCGATTCGGTTTCTTGGGGAGCGACGGGCGAGTGCCCGGGGCTGCGTTGTCGCCCGGGGCTGCGTTGTCGCCCGGGGCTGCGTTGTCGCCCGGGGCTGCGTTGTCGCCCGGGGCTGCGTTGTCGCCCGGGGC